>ENA-ORSI01003001-ORSI01003001.1-human-gut-metagenome-genome-assembly--contig:-NODE-3001-length-11345-cov-6.150133_pt1 | contig 11345 bp, 9 predicted proteins | sample MGYA00242187_ERZ509154 | MGnify/ENA primary metagenome ERZ509154 (study PRJEB26280, sample SAMEA2338627) | human gut metagenome | biome: human gut; feature: human-associated habitat; material: faeces...
CCACCGGCATCTGCGGCACCGGCTACTCCATCCTGTACGAGTACGGCATTTTCAAGCAGAAGATCGTGGACGGCTGGCAGCAGGAGCGCGCTGACAACTGGCTGCCCGGCGGTCAGGTCTGGCTGAAGAGCCACCCCGATCAGGCCATCGAGGTCCGCTTTGACGGCGAGATCCGCGAGAACTGGGATCACGGCTTCCACTATATCCAGCACACCAACTACAACAGCGTCATGGCTGTTCCCTCTGATATGTATGTGCAGGGCTACGACGGCAAGGGCGTTGCAATGCTGCGCCTGTGGCAGGCAAAGGCCCCGGACTTTGATATGTCCAGCTTCTCTCTGGGCAACTACAACACTGCAATGAGCAAGAACGCCAATGCAGAGCTGATCTCCAAGGTGCTGTACCCCAACGATAACCATGTTGAGGGCAAGATCCTGCGCCTGCGCCAGCAGTACTTCCTGTCTGCCGCATCCATCGGCGATATCGTGCAGAACCACCTGTCCAGCTATGCGACCCTCGAGAACCTGCCCGACAAGGTGGCCATCCAGCTGAACGACACCCACCCCACCCTCGCCATCCCCGAGATGATGCGCATTCTGCTGGATGAGTGCGGCTTTGGCTGGGACAAGGCATTCGGCATCTGCCAGAAGGTCTTCTCCTACACCAACCACACCGTCATGGCTGAGGCTCTGGAAAAGTGGAACGTGGATATCTTCAAGATGACCCTGCCCCGCATCTACCAGATCGTGGTGGAGATGGACCGCCGCGCCCGCGAGGAGCTGGCAAAGGCCTTCCCCGGCGATCAGGGCAAGATCGATTACATGGCACTGATCGGCGACAATCAGGTGCGCATGGCCAATATCTGCGCCTACACCGCCAACAGCATCAACGGCGTTTCCAAGCTGCACAGCGAGATCATCAAGGAGAGCGTTTTCCACGATTACTACCTGTTCAAGCCCAACGCCTTCAAGAACGTGACCAACGGCATTGCATACCGCCGCTGGCTGCTGGCCTCTAACCCCGGCCTGTGCAAGCTGCTGGACGAGACCATCGGCGACGGCTACAAGCATGATGCTTCCGATCTGTCCAAGCTGAACAAGTTCGAGAACGACAAGACCGTTCTCAAGCGCCTGAACGAGATCAAGCTGGAAAACAAGAAGAACTTTGCCAACTATCTGTCCAAAAGCACCGGTCAGGTCATCGACCCGAACTCCATTTTTGACTGTCAGGTCAAGCGTATGCACGAGTATAAGCGCCAGCACCTGAACGCGCTGAACATTGCTGCCCAGTACCTGTACCTGAAGGAGAACCCCAACGCCGACTTCATCCCCAAGACTTATATCTTCGGTGCAAAGGCTGCTCCCGGCTACTACATGGCAAAGCAGATGATCCGCATGATCTGCAAGCTGGGCGACCTGATCAACAATGACCCCGCCGTGCGCGACAAGCTGCGCGTGGTCTATCTGGAAGAGTACTGCGTCTCCCTGAGCGAGCACCTGATGCCCGCTGCCGAGGTCTCTGAGCAGATCTCTCTGGCTGGCACCGAGGCTTCCGGTACCGGCAACATGAAGTTCATGCTGAACGGTGCTATCACTCTGGGCACTCTGGACGGCGCAAACGTGGAGATCGCAGACGCTGCCGGCAAGGAGAACGAGCTGATCTTCGGTATGCTGACCCCCGAGGTGAACAACCTCAAGCAGGTGGGCTACCATCCCAACGCTTTCATCATGGGCGACGATGTTGCCAACAACGCTCTGAACTTCCTGGAGCGCGGCTGGAACGGCGAGAACTTCCACGAAGTGACCGAGAACCTGCGCAGCAGCGACCCGTATATGGTCATGGCCGACTTCAAGGATTACCGCCGCGCACAGGCCGACCTGCAGAAGCTGTATGCCGACCGCGAGAAGTGGGCACACATGAGCCTGAAGAACATTGCCAACAGCGGCATCTTCAGCGCCGACCGCTCTGTGCTGGATTACGCACACGACATCTGGTACGCTTCCCCGGTGCCCATGGGCAAGTAATTTTCCCTTAAAAAATCCATCTGCCCCGGCGGCGTTTGGCCCGCCGGGGCTTTTTTGAGAAAGGACGACCCTGCTTTGTCTTGTCTGTTCAATAGCTACGACCCCTATTTCAAGCAGCCCTTTGGCGCACTGCGGGCCGGTCAGACCGTACGTTTGACCCTTTGCATCCCGGAAGAGCTGGGCTATGTCGATCCTCATCTGGTGCTCCAGAAGGAGGGAAAATATGACGTGCCGGTGCACTACCGCATGAAGTTCGACGGCCAGACCCCCCAGCAGAACCACTTTTCCGTGGAGCTGCCGCTGAATGACCCGGGCCTGTACTTCTACTACTTCGACCTCTACACCGACTTCCGCCGCATCTACCGCGGGCCGGACAACTGCGGCGTTGTCAGCTGGCAGGAAGGCGAAAAGTGGCAGATCACCGTCTACGATGCCGGTTTTCAGACCCCGGAGTGCATCAAGGGCAAGGTGTTCTATCAGATCTTCCCGGACCGGTTCTGCGAGGGCATTGAGAACAAGCCCATGCCTTTCCCGGACCGGCTGTATCAGGCCGACAAACACGCCGAACCCTTCTGGCAGCCCAACGAGACCGGCGGCCACCTGAACGAGGACTATTTCGGCGGCGACTTGGAAGGCATCCGCATCAAGCTGCCCTATCTGCGGGAGATGGGGGTGGACTACCTTTACCTCAACCCCATCTTTGAGGCGCACTCCAACCACCGCTACAACACCGCCGACTATCTCAACGTAGACCCACTGCTGGGCACCAACGAGGAGTTCGAGGTGCTCTGCCGCGAGGCCGCCAAGTACGGCATTGGCATCGTGCTGGACGGTGTGTTCAGCCACACCGGTTCCGACAGCCGCTATTTCAACCGCGAAGGCCGCTATGGTGACGGCGGCGCTTACCGCGACCCCAACTCTCCCTACCGCAGCTGGTACGATTTTGACCCCAAGTACAAGGGCGGCTACCGCAGCTGGTGGGGCTTTGAGACCCTGCCCGAGGTCGACGAGGAGACCCCCTCCTATGTGGAGTTCATCACCGGCCCGGGCGGTGTCATCGACACCTGGCTGCGGCGCGGCGCGGCAGGCTTCCGGCTGGATGTAGCCGATGAGCTGCCCGATGAATTCATTGAGAAGGTGCGCGCCGCCGTCAAGCGGGTCAGCCCCGAAAAGTTCCTGCTGGGCGAGGTGTGGGAGGATGCCACCACCAAGTTCGGCTTCAATAAGCGCCGCACCTATCTGCTGGGCAAGGGCCTGGACAGCGTGATGAACTACCCCTTCAAGAACGCCGTGCTGGATTTCGTCAAGGGCAAGCCCGCCGAGCAGGCCATGACGGAGATTTTGACCATCTGCGAACACTACCCTGCCCCGGCCATGGACACCGCCCTGAACTTCCTTTCCACCCACGACACCGAGCGTGCCCTGACCGTGATCGCTGACGAGCCTGCCAATGGCCGGGGCCGCGCGTGGCAGAGCGGCCGCTGTGTGACCGGCGATGCCTACGAGGAGGGCCTGCTCCGCCTGCGGATGGCCTACGCCATCATCTACACCCTGCCGGGTGTGCCCTGCCTGTACTACGGCGACGAGATCGCCATGCAGGGCTACCGGGACCCCTTCAACCGGGCTTTCTTCCGGTGGGATGCCCACGAACAGCGCCTGCGCCCCGTGCTGGCACAGCTGGCACAGCTCCGCCACACCTGCGAGGCCTTCCGCACCGGCCAGCTGCGGGTTCTGCGTGCCGAGGACGGTATCCTGCACTACCAACGAGTGGGCAAGGTGGAGACTGCGGAGATCATCGTCAACCGCACCGAACATATCATCGTGGAGACCCTTGCCAGCGGCAAGAGCACTGAGGTGAATCCCATGGGCTTCACCATCGTGGTGGAAGAGGTGGGGCATAACCCGAACCACAGCTACTATGATTATGTATAAGAAAACGGATTAAACCTCTCCGTTATCTTCGCTGTCGCGGCGAAGCCTGCGACTGAGAGGTTGGACAAAGCAGCACTCGCCCTTAAATAACAACATATTGTCATTTCCACGTCTTTGTTATATAATAAACGAAGAAGGAGGGATGTTCGATGTCCATTGACCCCATTTTCTGGCTCCTTGCCGCCGTCGGTTTCCTGGCGCTGGAGGGCATGACCTTCAGCATGGTATCCGTCTGGTTTGCGGCAGGCAGCGCGGCAGCCCTGCTCTGCTGCCTGTTCACCCACTCGTTCCGGGTGCAGGCAGTGGTGTTCATTGCGGTCAGCGCGGTCTGCCTGCTGGCATTCAAGCCGCTGGCCAAACGGCTGCACAAGCAGCCCACCCCCACCAACGGTGACCGCGCCCTTGGCCGGGAAGCCCGGGTGCTGACCCCCGTTTCTGCCCAGCAGACGGGCCGGGTGCGGCTGGATGGCGTGGACTGGAGCGCCCGCTGCGCCACCCCCGGCGATACCCTGACCCCCGGGCAGGCCTGCCGGGTCACCGAGATCCACAGCACCCTGCTCATCGTGGAACCCATCCTGACCGAATCCATCAACCACTGAAAAAAAGGAGCGTCTCTATGCCTATCATGCTGTTTGTGATCCTTGCGCTCATCTTTGTCATCCTGCTCATCGTCGTCACCAACATCGTCATCGTACCCCAGTCCATGGTGTACGTCGTGGAGCGTCTGGGCAGCTACTCCGACACCTGGTCGGCCGGCCTGCATGTCAAGATCCCGTTCATTGAGCGGATTGCCAAAAAGGTCAGCCTGAAGGAGCAGGTCGCGGACTTCCCTCCCCAGCCTGTGATCACCCGCGATAACGTTACCATGCAGATCGACACCGTGGTGTTCTTCCAAGTCATGGATGCCAAGCTCTACACCTACGGTGTCAACCAGCCCATCGCAGCCATCGAGAGCCTTTCCGCTACCACCCTGCGCAACATCATCGGTGAGATGGAGCTGGATCACACCCTGACCAGCCGCGATGTCATCAACGGCAAGATCACGGCCATCCTCGATGAAGCCACCGACAAGTGGGGCATCAAGGTCAACCGCGTGGAGGTCAAGAACATCATCCCGCCGCGCGAGATCCAGGAAGCCATGGAGAAGCAGATGAAGGCAGAGCGCGAAAAGCGCGCCGTCATCCTGAAGGCAGACGGTGAGAAGCAGGCCGCCATCACCGCCGCCGAGGGCGAAAAGGAAGCCGCCATCCTCCGTGCCGATGCCGTCAAACAGCAGCGCATTCTCGAAGCTGAGGGCGAGGCGCAGGCCATTCTCGCGGTGCAGAAGGCCAACGCCGATGCCATCCGCCTGCTGAACGAGGCCATGCCCAACGACAAGGTGCTGGCTCTGCGCAGCCTGGAGGCACTGGCCAAGGTCGCCAACGGCAAGGCCACCAAAATCATCATTCCGTCGGAGCTGCAAAATCTGGGCGGCGTTGTACCCAGCATCAAGGAGCTTCTGACCGACCCGAAAGAGGACTGATCCATGATCTACGATACCCTGAACAATCTCCCCAACTATCTGGGCCTGTGCAGCAGTCTGGACAGCGTCATCGAGTTCATCATGGCGCGGGATATCAACAACCTGCCCGCCGGGCGCACCCGCATCGATGGTGACAAGGCTGTGGTCACGGTGAGCACCGTGACCCCGCAGGCCAGCGACAAGGCCCCCTTTGTCCGGCACGACAACCACCTGACCCTTGAGACCGACCTCGAAGGCAGCGAGCTGTTTGAAGTGTCCCTGGGCGAATTCAGCCCCACCCGGCCCGCTGACGAAGCCGCTGATACCACCGTGGGCACCGCCGGCACCAGCATTGCCGGAATGCTCTGCGAGGGCCGCTTCGCCCTCTATCTGGCCGGGGAGCCGTACAAATCCGGCTTGAAGGCCCAGGGCTGCGGCAAGCTGAAAAAGGCTGTGTTCACCATGGAGCTGGACCCGGACGAGGAAGACGAGACAGAAGCCGAATAATTCCTGAAAGCACGAACTCCACGCAGCGTAGGTTGCGTGGAGTTTTTTTGTATAGTATACTCTGGTTCAACAATTACGCTTGCCCGACTTGCCAAGGGCTCCCCTATTAGGCAACGACGACGACCGCCGCCAGTGGCGGATGAAGGGAGGAGTTGTTGGGGCCGCGGCCAGCAAGACACGAGCACAATACTTTGTGCGAAGTGGATGCTGGGAGCCGCAACCCGTACGCTGTCGAGCAACGCGAGACTGAGAGGTTTCATTCATTATGAACACATACGTCACAGGCAGCACCATCCGGCAGCTGCGGGAAGCCAAGGGCCTGACCCAGGCAGAACTTGCCGGAACGCTTTCTGTCAGCGCCAAGACCATTTCCAAGTGGGAGACCGCCAAGGGTCTGCCCGATATCTCCCTGCTGGAGCCTCTGGCTGCGGCTCTGGGGGTCAGCGTGCTGGAACTGATGCAGGGAGAACCCATCATCAACCGGAACCGGGCAGCCAACCTGCTGCGGAGCAAACTCTACGTCTGCCCCCTCTGCGGCAATGTGCTCCACGCCACCGGACAGGCTGTGGTGAGCTGCTGCGGCATCACCCTGCCTGCGCTGGACATCGCCGAAGCCGAGGATGCCGACGAGCATCATCAGCTGACCGTGGAGCGGGTGGAGGACGAGCTCTTCGTCACCCTGCACCACCCCATGGAGAAAAACCATTACATCTCGTTTCTGGCCTACCTCACCGGCGATAAGCTGCAGCTGGTCAAGCTCTACCCCGAGGGAGATGCCTCTGCCCGCTTCTCCCTGCGGGGCGCAGGTGTGCTTTACTTCTACTGCAACTGCCACGGCCTGATGAAGGCTCCGGATTTCCGCACCGCCACCCGGCGCACCTCACCCCAGAAGATCCACCTGCGGGAGCCGGATGAGGGCGACCGGGAACAGGTAATGGCCTACCGGGAAGAATTTTTGGCCATCGGCTCCCGGATGGACGGCACCTCGGCTCTGGACAAATATGCCGACTTCGATGCCTGGCTGGCCCAACTCCGCAAACTGAAAGACCCGGCCACAACCCCCGCCGGTCTCGTGCCCGCCACGGAGTATCTGGCTCTGGACGAGCATGAGCATCTGGTGGGCATGACCAACCTGCGCCACCGGCTCAACGATTACCTGCTGACCTACGGCGGGCACATCGGGTACAGCGTCCGCCCCTCGGAGCGGCAGAACGGCTACGCCACCCAGATGCTTCGCCTGACGCTGGAAAAGGCAAAAGAACGAGGCATCGAAAAGGTGCGCATCTGCTGCGACCATTACAACGTTGCCTCAGCAAAGACCATCCGTGCCAACGGCGGCGTGCTTGAGGACGAGCAGTTCGATTCTTCCGATGGAACGCTGACACAGCGGTATTGGATACAGAATAAGTAAAAAGAGGCTGTTGCCAAACTCCTTCCGTCATCGCTCACGCGATGCCACCTCCCTCAATGAGGGAGGCTTTCACAGATTGCCATTACGTCAAGGCTCCCTCCGAGAGGGAGCTGGCGCGGCGAAGCCGTGACTGAGGGAGTTGTCGGCAGCAGCCTTTCTCTATTTCAGCCCAAATGGAACATATCAATCAGCACCACGGCGGCCAGGCCATAGTAGACCACCACAGCCACCAGATCATTGATGGTGGTGATGAGCGGGCCGGAAGCCACGGCGGGGTCGATGTGGATCTTATGGAACAGCATGGGGATGACCGTGCCCACCAGGCTGGAGATCACCATGGCCACGACCAGAGATACGCCCACACAGCCCGAGAGCAGGAAGGCTTCACCCCAGGCGTAAGCCTTGAAGAAGTGGATGTAGCAGCCCAGGAAGCCCAGCGCCAGCACGGCCAGCAGTGCACCGTTGGTCAGGCCCACCCGCATTTCCTTCCAGAGCAGCTGGAGTTTTTTGGCAGTGGTCAGGTTCTCGTCCACCAGTACACGGATGGTCACAGCCAGCGACTGGGTGCCCACATTGCCGGCCATATCCAGCACCATGGACTGGAAGCAGATGACAATGGGCAGCACCGCCACCACCGATTCAAACGCACCCACCACCGAGGACACCAGCATCCCGAGGAACAGCAGGGCAATCAGCCAGGGCAGGCGCTTTTTCACACTCTGGAACACACCCTCGTTCAGATCCTCTTCACTGGTCAAGCCGCCGAGTTTTGCGTAATCATCGCCCATCTCGTCGTCCACCAGCTCGACCACATCCGCCGAGGTGATGATGCCCAGCAGCTTCCCGCTGTCGTTCAGGACAGGGAGCGAGCGCTCGGCGTAGTCCACGATGCGGTCGATGCAGTCGCTGATCTTCTCGTGGTCGGTGACGTAGGGGTAGGAGCGGGCGATCAGCTTTTCCAGGCACTCCTCCGCACGGGCCACGATGAGGTCTTTCAGGTCGATGGCACCATAAAAGTGCTCGTTCTCATCCACCACATACAGGGTGGAGATGTTATCATTCTCGCCTGCCTGCTTCACCAGCTCACTCATGGCCTGCCGGATGGTCATATCCCTGCGGATGCAGATGTAGTTGGTGGTCATGCAGCTGCCGATCTCGTCCTCGTGATAGGAGAGCAGCAGCTTCACATCATCGGCGGCATCCTTGTCCAGCTGGTGGACGATCTTTGCCTTATCGTCCTCTTCCAGGTCATCCAGAGCATCTACGGCATCGTCCGAATCCATGTGGGAGATGACCCGGGCGGCCCGCTCGGGGTCCAGCTCCTTCAGGTAAGGCTCTGCGTCGTCCAGATAGGAGAAGATCTCTGCCACCGTATCCACGCCCAGTACGGTGTACACCTTCTGGCGCTCCTCCGGTGTCAGGGCCGTCAGGGCATCGGCCAGGTCGTTTTCATGGTAATCGGACAGCTTTTCAGCCAGCTCTGCCTGGGGCAGACCGCTGTGGATGATCTCCAGAATCTCCTGCACATAATTTTTCTTCTGCATGGTTTGGTCCCTCCGTTTCCCGTTTTCGGGCATAAAAAATACACCGCATCGGTCTGGTTACAACTCCTGCGGTGTACAAAGGGCATGCAGTTCAGGATGCGGCTAACACGTTTGCACGGCCCGCATCGCAGGAGAAGCGTTGTTTGGGGTGATCCGTATGGTCACTGGACATGGAAACAAACTCCTCCTTGGTGTAAGATTTTTCTTTCAGCCCCGTTATCATACTACGCCGGGCCGGATTTTTCAACCCCTTTTACAGTTTTTTTACCGAATTATTGCTATATTGCACAAAGATCATTTCTTATACTTCCCATACCACTGCACTGACAGCCTCCAGGAAAGTGCATACAGCACCAGCACCGCTGCCAGCACACCGACGATGGCAATGGCCGCGCCCGGTTCCGGCACGGCATCCATCAGGACCATCCCGCCGCCCAGGGCAGCGCCCATTCCGGCAAACATCAGCATGTAGAGCATCCGCGCCTTTTCTGCACCAAAACGGTAGTACAGCGGCAGCATGATCCCGTTTATCAGCAGGATGGAAGCTGCGCCCGCCCCCAGCAAAAGGCCGATCGGCATCGCAGGAAGCGGTTTTCCCATCCAGAACCGGATGCCGCAGAAAATTCCATTCAGCGCCGCAGAGACCGCCGTGCAAAGCAGACCCACGAGATATTTTTCTGCCACCTGAAGTTCCTTGCTCAGCGGCAGGGCAAAGCTGTACTCCGTCCACCCGCTGGCGTGGTCGTAGGAAAGCAGGTAGGCGGGCATCATCCCCAGAAAAACAGCTGAATAATTCACCGCAAAGCTCGAATCCCCGGAAGTGCTCAGGATCCAGATCGCCAGCACGGCCAGCACCGTGAGGTACATCATCCGCATATTTGTTTTGACTTGATACCAATCCTTCAACAGCAAGCCTTTCATCGCACATTCTCCCCTTTCACCATCAAAACGAACAGTTCTTCGATGCTCACCGGTGTCAGGGTGCTGCCCGCCGGGACAAGTTCCCTCTTCACCAGTGCCTCGGCCCCGTAGGCTGTCACCCGACGGCTGACGATGGCGTTTTTATCCAGCTCCTCCAATTGCCCGGCAGTGCCGTGCCAGAGGGCGTACTCCTCCCGCAGGGTGTCCTTGTCCTCACAGAGCAGGAGCTTTCCCTTGTGCAGAAAAGCAATGGTGTCGCAGAGCTTTTCCAGATCACTGACGATGTGGGACGAGATCAAAATTGCATGGTTCTCATCCCGCACAAAGTCCAGCAGCAGATCGATCAGCTCATCCCGCACCACCGGGTCCAGACCGCTGGTGGCTTCGTCCAACAGCAGCAGCTTGGGGTGATGAGAAAGTGCCACGGCAAGGCACTGCTTCATCTTCATGCCGGTGGAATAGTCGCCGTACTTCTTGTTCTCCGGAAGGTCAAAGCGGCGGCACCAGTCGGCGTAGGCGGCGGCATCCCAATTGGGATAGATGCCCGCCATCACTTTACCCACCTGCGGCGCGGTCAGGCAGGTGGGGATGCCCTCGCCGCCCAGCACCACGCCGATATCGGCTTTGGCAAGCGGGGTGATCCCCTCCTGCCCGAACAGCTTCACAGTGCCAGCGTCCCCGTCGATCATGTCCAGGATCAGCTTAATGGTCGTGCTCTTGCCCGCGCCGTTCTCACCGATCAGCCCGCAGACTGTGCCGCCGGGCAGTTCGAGATCAATGGGCCCCAGCGCAAAATCCGGGTAGTGCTTTTCAAGGCCGTGCAGTTCTAATGCGTTCATGGTTCATTCCTCCCACAGCAATTCCAACATTTCGGTCAGTTCCTGTTTGGTCAGCCCGCAGGGTGCCGCCAGCCGGACGGCTTCCGTCAGGTGTGCTTCGATTTTTTTCAGGTTCTCTTCCCGGAGCAGCTCGGTGTTCTTCGCCGCCACGAAAAAGCCCTTGGCGGGCACGGCGTACAAAAAGCCCTCCTGTTCCAGCTCATCGTAGGCCCGCTTTGTGGTGATAACACTGATGCGCAGATCCCGCGCCAGCCCCCGGATGGACGGCATCGCTTCCTCCGGCTGCAGTTCCCCGCTCAAAATCTGGTTCTTGATCTGGGTGTAGAGCTGTTCGTAGATAGGTGCACCGCTCTTGTTATCGATGAAGAGATTCATGTCTGCCGCCTCCGTTTCATCTGTATATTTACAGTATATACAGTAGATACACGATTGTCAATAGGCAGATACAAAAAAAAAAGCAGCTCTCCCGCTGGACGGGAAAGCTGCTTTTTCATCTGATCAGGCTCTGACTATGGGGCGGCTTAGTAGGCCACGCCCCAGTAGACCATCTTGCTGGCGGGCTTGCCGCAGCAGGGGCAGACATCGCTGAGGTGCTCCTGCTCAAAGGGCATGCAGCGGCTGGACAGGCCAGCCTCTTCCTTCATCTTCATCTCGCAGGCCAGGTCG
>ENA-ORSI01003019-ORSI01003019.1-human-gut-metagenome-genome-assembly--contig:-NODE-3019-length-11255-cov-2.779375_pt1 | contig 11255 bp, 19 predicted proteins | sample MGYA00242187_ERZ509154 | MGnify/ENA primary metagenome ERZ509154 (study PRJEB26280, sample SAMEA2338627) | human gut metagenome | biome: human gut; feature: human-associated habitat; material: faeces...
CGGCGGGCAAGACCGGCGGGGAAAAACAGAAATAAAAAATGAGGGCGGCAGCACTGCCCACAACAATCTGCAACCATATACCACGGTGTACTACTGGAAACGCACAGCATAAAAACAGCTCCTTTCTCGGGGCTGGGAAAGGAGAGAGAATGGACAAAAAAAGGATAAAGGAATTGTTCCAGCAGACCGGGGAGACCATTCAGGCTATACTGGAATATTTTCGGCTGAAGGATAAGGTCTTATGGTCTGGTTCTGCGGGCAAAGGAAAGACCATTACCGTGCCGAACCTGTCGAAATATAGTCTTATACGAATAAAGGCTGTATACGGCGATTTTCTAGTGAATACATCAGCGGGAAGAGTGAGGGGAATATACGGAGACAGGCAGGGAAGCAGTGATACTCTGGTGACAGGTCTTTTATTCGCTTCTATTTCGGGTGATTCATTGACGATAAATAATTGCAACTGGGTAGTGCATAGCCCGAGCGGCAGTCATGGAGCTATCAATCAGACGACTGTAACTGAGATAATCGGCATAGACCCGGTTATCCCGGCAGCCCTCCAGAATATTATCGGGGGGGGGTACTGCATAAGAAAAACTTTAGGAGGTGGAATAGGTGCGCTTATTCAATCTCTTAAAGAATATTATTCTTGCTATAAACAACGCAAAGAATCAAATAAAGAATATAAAGAACCAGTATTACCACATCTCAGCGAGCGGAGTCTCAGGAACATATGCGACGACATTTACAGTGTGCTCCCTAAAGAGTTTACCTGTAGGGGTTTATCTAGTTCTCGGACAAGTAGCAGGAAGTGTAAGCAATACAACAACGATAGTGAATGCTACAATGAGTGCGGGGACAAATTCAGAGATATTATTGTATGGTTATGGAAGAGGAACACTAAATGCCGGTGGAGGCGTTCATACGTGGGGGCTACTGGAAGTCACGAAAAACGGAGGAGGCGTGAATCTTACGACATACAGATATGTATCAAGTGCGATTACATATGGCGGAAGGCTTGCAGCGATCAAACTGATATAGAGGTTTGGGGGTGTGCAGCATGAGAGTGTTCACACTCCTAAAAAAAGCCTTTACGAAGATAAAATCTCTATCAACCGTGGTAGATGCTATAGACGACTACGTCGTAGAACAGGGGATTTCTAATGGCTGGACATATGAGAAGCGGAACAGCGGGATATGCGAAGCGTGGAAAAAGACATCTTCTTCAAATCTTGGGACAACTGGCATAGCCAATGGTTGGTATTATAGAACCTATAGCAACGCTCTGCCATCCGGGCTGTTTAAAACAATAACGGATGCTCACGCTTCTTGCTATTGGGGAACAGGGGTTTCTTGGGCGTCTGCCAGAGGTGTTACAATAGAAAGCTTTCAAGCAGTATATTTCAGCAATCAAAACGGTGGGTCTGGTACGTTCTGGCACAGCGTAAAAGGCACCTGGAAATAACATAGGGGCGAGAATATCGCCTCTTTTTAATACGGTAAATGGCGGGATAACACCTGCTTTTTATATAAACAGAAAGAGAGGTAAGAGAAAGATGAAAAATCAAAAGAGAAGCGCAATTATACGGCTGATCGTAATGGCGGTGCTGATGGTCAATATGGTACTGACACTGGCCGGAAAGAACCCGATACCATTCGACGAGGCGGAGCTGACCGAGTGGCTGACAGTAGCGGCAGCAGGGCTGTCCACATTGTGGGGCTGGTGGAAGAATAACAACATAACCACGGCGGCGCAGGAGGCGCAGAACACGCTGAAGGCGATTAAAGAAGACGGAGACGGCAGCGACGGGGCTGTGTTTGGAGAGATTGAGGAAGGAGATGTAGAGTAATGGAGCTGAAAGACACCGTAACCATGATGAATAGTGAAGACTATAAGGAGCGGTTCAAGGCCGAATATTGGCAGACCAAGATAAGATACGAAAAGCTCCACACTATGCTCGTAAAGCATGAAGCTGGGACGTTGGATTTTACGCCTAAGTGCCCTATACCAACGCTGACAATGCAGAAGAGGCAGATGGGAGAGTATCTGAAACAGCTGGAAATACGGGCAGAGATAGAGGGGATTGATTTGAAAGGAGACGAGGAGTAATGATATCGGTTTTATACAGACAGTATTTTCTGAAATACAACTATGGCTATTACACGGGTGCGCTGGACGGCATATCTGGCTCTGGCACAAAGGCGGCCATAAAGAAATTCCAGAGAGGATATGGCCTGTCGGTAGACGGCATCTGGGGAACCAAGACAAATGCAAAGGCTGTATCGGTAACGAAGGAGCTGCAGACACTGCTGAATAAATACGGTGCAGGGCTTACGGTCGATGGCGTACTGGGACAGAAAACTGCGGCAGCCATAAAGACCGTGCAGAAGAAGTTGGGCCTGACTGTCGACGGCTGCGCCGGGCAGGCCACATGGGCGAAACTTCGTAGCGGATCGGGTTCGTCCGGTTCCACCAGTACGGCCTCCGGCGGAAGTTCTGCGCATTTTGCGAAGAGCGAGTTTAAGTGCAGCTGTGGCGGTAGATACTGCAACGGTTACCCGGCAGGAAATACGTCGGCCAAGCTGCTCAACATATTGGAAAAAATAAGAGCCTACTACGGCAAACCGATCACAGTAACGTCCGGCCAGCGTTGTGCTACGAGAAATAAACAGGTGGGCGGCGTGTCTGGCTCGGCTCACACCAAGGGTAAGGCAGCGGATATTTATATCCCAGGCGTAACCAACACCAGAGCGGGAAGAAATGCCGTTGTGAATCTGGCGTATAAGTACGGTGCAGCCTACAGCTATGCCAATACAGCACAGATGGGTAATGCTGTACATATAAATGTGTAGGTGCTGCCTATGTGGAATATGATACAAGAAAATATGGTAGCGATAATTTGTTCCGGCGTCGCCAGTCTCACAGCCGGTGTGCTGGTGTGGGTGGTAAAACGTATGCGGGGCCTATTTGTTGCCGTACGGGCAGACAGTAGGGACAAAGTGCGTAGGTTTGGCAAATTCTACATCCTGACAAACCAGATAACGATGGAAGAATTGGAAGACCTGGGAGAAATCTATAAGGGATACCATTCCCTGGGCGGAAACGGCACAATTACGGAAGTGTACGAGAGATGTCTGGATTTACCCATCGTGAAGGAGCGCACGAAGTGGAACCCCTACTATGTAGGAAAAGATGGGTGTATGAAATAAAACAAAGGAAAAACCTGCCGAATAATCGACAGGCACACACGTAAGAGGGCGGGCTTGCCACCGCCCTTTTTTTATTATACAGAATTGTTTTTTCGATTGCAATAACAGTAAAAATCAAATTGACAACAAAATGACAACAATGATGACAACAACTAGCGAGCTTTTAGGAAGTTCGATGACAGATCTTCCGCTATTTTTTTGTCGGCGTTTTCAAATAAGTGCGTGTAAATATTTAGCGTAGTCGATAGCTGAGAGTGACCCAGTCTGGAGCTGACCTGCATTTTATCCGTACCAAGATATACGAGCATTGAGGCGTGTGTGTGTCTTAGAGAATGCAGGCCAGCGTGAGGTAAGCCATTTTTCTCCAGGAATCGGGTAAACCACCTCTGAAGGACCTGCGGGTACAGTGGGGCCCCGTGGTCGTTACGGAGCAGCGCAGGGGAGTCGTGGTACTGGTTCTGCAGCTGCAGCTTTTGCTCCTTTTGTTGGCCGATCAGGCGCCGGATCTCCGCCATGACCTCCGGAGGCAGTGCGATCGTCCTTATGGACTTGTCTGTTTTTGGGGTGTCTTCATAGACGCCCTCTTTTGGCTTTATCATTCTGGTGCGCCGGATCGATACCTCGCAACGCTCAAAATCGACATCTTCTCTGTTCAATCCCATTATTTCGCCCTTTCTGAGGCCGCCAAACAGTCCGAGGTAAATTGCTACCTTGTAGCGCAGTTCGTCGCTCTGTAAGGCGCTCAGGGCTTCTAGGAGGGCACTTACTTCTTCTATAGTAAAATAGGTTGCTTCTTTATGATCCTTCTTCGGCATACGTATATTTTTGCATGGAGTGTCCTCAATGATCCCCATATCGACCGCAAAATCAAACATGCCACGGAGTGCAGAATAATAGTTGCGCACCGTCTTCGGAGAGAGCTGTCTTATGACTTTTTCGCCTTTCCTGTTCGTGCGCTCCTGCGGATCAGAAATACAATTTACCCACTTCTGTACTTCGAGTCGCGTCACCTTAGAGACCTTCTTGCCCCCGAGCAGTGGCTTTATCCACATTTTTATTGCTGGATCTATGCCGCGCCGGGCGCTGACCTTTAAGTATCGAAGTACGTATTCTTCATGCCACTGGTCGGCAAGCTCTGATACCGTTATAGGTGTAGATCTGTTGACGCGGCCGTTTACACAATCTGCGTAAAACAGAGCGAGTTCCCTGTCTGCAGCTGCTTCGCTTTTGCAGTGTACTGTTTTGGTATATCTTATGGGCTTTCCCCTAAAATCAGTGCCGGCTCTGACGTGCAGGGTCCAGCTGTCTGTTCCTCGTTTCTGTTTCGTTCCTGGCATTGTATCATCTCCTTTAAACCTTGCTTGAACCTTTTAAAACCTAACAAAACCTTTCAAAGATTTGTTAGGTTCAGGGCATAAAGATACCCGAAAATTGACTTTTTCGGGCTGAGATGATACAATTCAGTTGCGACGCTGGGTTGTATCATACAGCCCTTATACATCAGCTCCCAGAGATGGGGGCTTTTGTTTTGTTTATATTGTTTATTAATTTCTGAAACCATGTTTTTCCAGTCTACTTTAAAACCATAATGCCTGAGTTGAACAAAAGGATATTTATAAGACAATGCATCTATATCAGATATCATTTTGCTTAAAAAATTAGCATCCTCTATCAATCGGTCTATGATTACGAGTCTGAAGAATAATTTTTTTCCTATTTCATTTCGCTCATATCCATTATCTATAAAAAAATCATTATCTACTTTAGACATCTTAGGTGTGTTTGGGATGCCTCGATTATATATGCGGGAATGATGAGCGCATATATTACGAAGAACAACTAAACCTTCTAGAAGATTTTCAACAACTTGTGGGCGGATTTGGTTATAATAAGCATCACAGATGTCACATTTTATGTCTTGCTTAAGCGATGAAAAGAGTCTTGAAAGCGCTCCGAACGATAATGTTTCGACCATTACCCATGAAGGAAGGCTTCCGCGGTATTTTGTCTGGTGGTGCTTTACAAAGGCTTCATTTTTACTGTCAGCAAGGGCATCCTTCAGTTCTTCAAGGACTCTGTTGTAATGAGCATCGCTTATATAGCAACCAGCATTAAGATACGCTGGTTTGTCTGAATCCATGCTTCCTAAAATATAACCTATGTGAGTACGCAACGATATTTCGATGTCTTCAAGATAATTTAACACATAAAGTTTAAGTTGACGATCAAAGTTATATATATCCATTACGTTTTCAAAAGTTATGTTTTTGTAAAAGCTATTATTTTTTCGTAATGTCAAAGTATAGCCACTTAAACGATAATAATTGAGTTGAGTAAGACACCGTTTTGCATAATCCTCATCACTTATGATTAACCCGCGGTCTTTTAAAATTTCAACTTGTTCATCAATTGTTTTGTATGGTTTTTGATCCATTACTTTGTTTCTCCCAAAAAAGCAAAAGGCCCGCTGTATTTTTGCTTGGATATCAAAGATATCCTAGAAGCCCAGCGGGATCTGTTAATATTATAATACGCTGAGCGCTTTAAAATGTCAATGTTTATTGTTACTTTTTTGTTATTGAAATGCTGAAAATGTTTAGCATAATATACAAAAACTTATATATTCAAGAAAAAAATTACTGTTTTCTTGAAATTTAGTACTAATTTGCGGTTAAAAAATATCATATACGTCGTTTGCAGAAAGCTATCAACCCACAATCTCAATACCCCTTTTTTCGTTTAAATGGCTTTACATTATTTGTTATTCTTAATAACCAACAGCGGATGCACCATATTCAGCTTGTTCCTGCGTAAAGCCTTCATATACCAACTGCTCTATTAACCCGTCGCGCGAAAAAGACATAATATCCAAATAATCCTCTGCGGATAACGCAGCTTGTTCATTCCAATCTGCACCACAATTGTCAGCGGCATAAGTAGCGTCCTCTGTTGAGTATCCTTCATATTCAAGCTGTTCTATTAGCCCTGAATATGAGAACGGCATAGTGGAAAGGTAAGACTCTGCGGAGCCGAGAGCATTTCTTTGTCCGGTCGTGAGGGCTTCCGTTGCTTCTGTTGCCTCTGTCGCTTCTTCTGTTTGCTCGGTTTGCGCTGTTTTTGTATCGGCAGGATCATCACCGCCGCTCCCGGCGGCACCACCTACGCCGATGACTACCACGGCCACTATTAGCCAAAACCACCAACGCTTATAAAATTTCTTTTTAGGTTTCTCATTAAATTCACTCATAGTACTTCTCCTTTCATGTGTTTGCCCTATCCCCTTATTAGACTATATCGCTCTGGAACGCCATCGTTGCGTTATAAATTATATGTCTAAAATCCCATAATGCCTTAAAGCATCCTTTAGAAATGCTTCGTCTACTTCTAAGTATTCTGCCATGTCCCATATATCAGTGTGTCCATCCTGAGCGGCGAATAATATATTTTCGACTGGCAGTATTTCCTCGTATGCCCATTTGCGGGCGACGTTCTCCTGGCGGCGGTTGTTTGTATCGTCCTGGTCTAATATGTCGCCGGCGCTGGTCTCATAATGTCCGATTTCTTCCGCCAGCGTACAGTATCTACGGCACTCCGGCATGTTGCTGTTTATCCAGACGCAGCCATCAGCGTATAAGCCGTCATTTTTCATAGGACGCTCTTCGATATGGAGATTGTCGTATCTTGCCATAAGCTCTTCATACTTTGTCATGGGTAACACCTCTCTAATCGAATTATACTGAAACCACTGTTCTAAAATCTGGACATTACTTGTTGCGTTTTGAAAGCACGAACTTCTTAAACGCCTCTATTTCATCTAATTCCTCCTGCGTCCATTCTTCACCTTCATGGTGGGGCAGCGATGGTTGTAATTTTATTACTCCTACCCATTAAATAGTCCATGTCCACATTAAAGAAATCAGCTATTGCCTCTAACGTTTCAAAATCAGGCTCGCGCTCACCGTTTTCATACATACCAACGGCACTACGTGAAACGCCAAGTCTATTGGCAAGCTCCTGTTGCGTGTATCCGTTATTGATTCTTAAATTTTTAAAAATCGTTGAAAACTTTGACATTGCTATCCCTCCATATGTGGTGTACGCAAATAATAACACGGGGTTCGCGGAAAAAGTAAAGAAAAAATCCACAAAATGTGTTGACATGATTTGTGGCGAATGATATAATCATGATGTGAAAGGAGGTGCAGAACAATGGACAAGAGCGTAATATCCGAAAGACTTGTAAAACTTCGAGGCACCAAAAGCCAGGGGGAAGTAGCAAGAGCAACAGGTATAAGCCCCTCGGCATTGTCAATGTACGAAAATGGTGAAAGAGTGCCGCGTGATAAAATTAAAATAAGGCTTGCAGAATATTATGGTACGTCAGTAGAAGAAATTTTTTTTGCTCGTCAATGACATAAAACGTGGCAGAAGTCGTCGCATGACAAGGAGGTGAGGTATGAAAATCAAACACTGCTTGTCGATCTACACCGCAAAGGGAAAGACCTATGCGGAAGCGTGGATCATGGTAAGGATCACGAAAAGAAAAGCATGGTGTTTATGGAAACGGCGCGAGGAGATACCAATAGAGAGACTGGCGCGGGAACGGCAGCCCCTCTAAAAAAATTACTTGGTGGCAATAAAATTTTGACAGCCACATTCCGGACATTCAGGCATTTCGGTGGTATCGGTTTCCAACTTGATACTTACACCACAATCAGCACAAATGTAAATGCCTTTGCCGGGACATTCGCCGGTATGAACCATGCGATCACCTCCCTTCTTACAGGGAGATTATACCATGGAATACCTTTTCGAACAGACAGGTAAATAGGAGGTGATACACATGAGCTATCCAACGCTTATAGGAGAGATGGCTAAAAAGAAAATCACTATTGAATCAATGGCGCAGTTCCTCGGGCTTCATAGGAATACCGTATCGCATAAGCTGAATGAGGGCACATTCTGTGTAGAGGAAGCGCTGGAGATACATGAAAAATTTTTCCCAGAATGGGATTTGGGGAAATTATTTGAGAGGGGACACAAATAAAAAGTCGCTAAGCGGCAACTTAACGACTTTGCAAATTTTATTTTTGTTTAACCCATCCGTTGCCGGATTTGCTGGTTGGTGGCAGCCTGTCACCCTGATCGATGTGGACGATGCGAGGATCTTGTACTGCGCCACCGCGAGGACCGACTTCTTTATATGTTCCAGCAGGTTTGTTGTCGGTTCCCGGCTTTATCGGTTTTCCCATAATAGCACCCCTTTTCAAATAGTATTAAAACTCGAGCTTCAATAATAATTATGCACAAGAAACTATTTAAGTCAATAGATATTGTGGGTAAATGCATAGAAAACGCAACATATTGTAAAAAAACGTGCTGCCAGCACGAAATTTAAAGAAAGGAGGAACACATGCAAGTATTGACACAGGTAGAGACTGCGGAACTTCTGCGGATCAGCAAGACCACGTTATGGAGGCTGCGGAAAAGGGGAGAGATTAAGGGATTTAACGTTGGGGCGCAGGTGTTTTTTACAGATGACGAGATAAAGTCGTACATCGAGCGTCAGATGCAGAAAGGAGAGACGGCATGACAAGTATAGCGTTGGTGATAATATTCGCGGCCATTATCGGGTATGCGAGGGAGGGGATGCAGGATGAAGAAAAAAGCAGATGACAAATTGATAGCCGAGCTTAGGCTGACGACAAGGAGAATGGCCAGAACAGCAACCGCGCTTGCTTTTGGAGGCATGACAGGATTAGAGCTTTCCCGGCTGGTGCGCAAGGAAATGGATGAGGCTGACAGGCGATATGACGGCTTAAGTGAAGCACAGTTTTATTTAAAGGCGGGATACGATGAGCTGCTGGATGCGGCAGAGCTCGCGCAGATGAAGGCACAGGATCTTTAAACAAGAAAAGCACCTACGAAAAAAGCGTGCGTGTAGGCGCCAATCAAATAAACCTATTTAAATAATATCACAGGAGGATGAAATGTCAACAGAAACTAAAATTACAAGCCTTGAGCTTGAAAATATCAAGCGTATCAAGGCGGTACAGATAACGCCTACAGAGTCAGGACTTACCGTGATCGGAGGTAGGAACGGTCAAGGGAAAACGTCCGTTTTAGATGCAATTATGTGGATTCTCGGCGGAGAAAGATACAGGCCAAGTGAGCCTAAAAGAGAAGGATCCGTAACACCGCTATATGGAAAAATCACGCTTTCGAATGGACTCATAGTCGAACGAAAAGGAAAGAACTCTGACCTCAAAGTCATAGACCCGTCCGGCAATCGTGCAGGCCAGCAGCTTCTGAATGAGTTTATCAGTCAGTTTGCATTAGATCTGCCGAAATTCATGAACGGAAACAACAAGGAAAAGGCGGATATATTGCTGCAGGTGATTGGCGTGGGAGACAAGCTGTATGAGCTGGATCAGCAGGAAAAAGAATTATACAACCAGCGGAGGACGATTGGCCAGATTGCGGACCAGAAGAAAAAGCACGCTGCAGAACTTCCCGTATATCCGGATGTGCCGGCAGAACCGATATCCGCGAGTGAGCTTATAAAAGAGCAGCAGGAGATCCTTGCGAGGAATGGCGAGAACCAGAGAAAAAGGGAACATATGGCCGAGCTCCAGTCTGAAGCAGACCGCCTACAGAAGCAGATAGAAGAGCTCCTTATAAAACAAGCCGAGATCCGCAACGATCTTGAGATAGCACAGATGGACGCGAAGGATCTGCATGACCAGTCTACAGCAGAACTTGAGAAGAACATAGCAGATATCGAAGAGATCAACAGGAAGATCCGGATGAATCTTGACAAGGAGAAGGCCGAGACGGAAGCCCAGGAATACGCTGAAAAGTACGATGCCCATACTGAAAAGATCGAGGCTGTAAGGAAAGCGAGGACAGACCTTCTTGACGGAGCGAACCTTCCGCTCGAGGGGCTTTCTGTAGAGGATGGGGAGCTTACATACAAGGGCTTTAAGTGGGACAATCTGTCCGGAGCGGACCAGATGAAGGTCGGCGTCGCTATAGTGAGAAAGCTTAATCCTAAGTGTGGATTCGTGCTCCTTGATAAGCTCGAGCAGATGGATATCGATACATTGAACGAGTTTGGGCATTGGCTCCAGCAGGAAGACCTGCAGGTCATAGCAACGAGAGTATCCACGGGAGATGAATGCTCGATCATTATTGAGGACGGATACAGTAAGACGAATGAGAAAGCGGACATAGCAGCTCCGCAGTGGAAGGCAGGTGAATTTTAATGGCTCTCGAGATAACATCGGGAAGGCTTAATAACCAGGCGCAGAAGGTCGTTATATACGGACCCGAGGGTATAGGAAAATCCACCTTTGCGTCCCAGTTTCCGGATGCCGTCTTTATCGATACGGAAGGATCCACAAAAGAACTCGATGTAAGGAGGCTCCCGGTACCGTCAAGCTGGTCATATCTTCTGTGGGAAGTCGACCAGGTGAAACAGGAGCCCAGCATCTGTAGTACGCTCGTAATAGACACTGCGGACTGGGCAGAGAAGATGTGCATAGAGGAGATGTGCAGCAAGCATCAGGTAAACGGGCTCGAGGGATTCGGATACGGTAAAGGATATGTGTATCTTGCGGAAGAGTTCGGGAGGCTCTTAAACAAGCTTACAGACCTTGTAGAGCTTAAGATCAATGTCGTGCTTACGGCGCATGCGATCATGAGGAAGTTCGAGCAGCCGGACGAGAGCGGCGCATATGACAGATGGGAGCTTAAGCTGCAGAAAAAGACCGCGCCGCTCCTTAAGGAATGGGCAGATATGGTGCTCTTTGCCAACTATGAGACGTACGTCGTAAAAGAAGGCGAAGCGAAGAAAGCAAAGGCTCGCGGCGGCAAGAGAGTTATGTATACCACCCATCACCCGTGCTGGGATGCGAAAAACAGGAAGGGCTTTCCGGAGAAGATGGATTTCGACTTTTCCAACATAGCATCTGCCATACCGGTCAAGACAATAAAGCCCCAGGAGGCGCCAGTATCACAGCCTTCGCCGGAGCCTATAAAAGAGG
>ENA-ORSI01003022-ORSI01003022.1-human-gut-metagenome-genome-assembly--contig:-NODE-3022-length-11244-cov-2.016177_pt1 | contig 11244 bp, 10 predicted proteins | sample MGYA00242187_ERZ509154 | MGnify/ENA primary metagenome ERZ509154 (study PRJEB26280, sample SAMEA2338627) | human gut metagenome | biome: human gut; feature: human-associated habitat; material: faeces...
TCCTTATAACAAAATAATGCGCAATTTAGCAAAATTATGGACATAAGTCATCCCATTTCACTAAAAATGCGCATAAAATTAAGGAAAGCAGGCCTACCGGCGTTCACTACGATTGGGTGATCCGACGGATAATCTCCACGAACTCCTCGTTAGACAACGTCAGGGGCAGCTCCCGATAATTGACAAAATCCTCGAAATAATCGCTGGCGATATCGGCCACAACCGACTCACCATCCAACCCGAAGCCATCCAGCTGCTTCTCGACCAGCGAACGCACCTGGCGGATCATCCGCAAGCGATCCTCATAACGATTGGGTTTATCCAAGTCCGTCAAATGCTCGTTCTTGGCGATCAGGTAAACCACCGTATAGAAGCGATCCACATCGCCATAAACCGGAGCGAACAGCGCCCGCTTCTCCTCGGGAAGGGACGCCAGATAAGATTGTACTTTCGTCATTCGATAATAAGATTTAAAACCATCACGCCACAAATGCCCACCACGGAGACAATGATCTCCATCACGGACCAGGAGCGCAAGGTGTCCTTTATACTGATATTAAAATACTCCTTAAACATCCAGAAGCCGGAATCGTTCACGTGCGAGAACATCAGGCTGCCCGATCCGATCGCCAAAACCATCAGGTTCGGGTTCACGCCGCTCTCGCGGGTCAAGGGAATCAACATGCCCGAAGCGGTCAAGGCGGCCACCGTGGCAGAACCGATACAACCCCGGATAATCGCCGCCATCAGCCAACCCAACACCAGCGGATGGATCGGCAATTGGCTCAAGACCGTAGCCAGTTCCAAACTGACTCCGCTCTCCTCCATTACCTGCTTAAAGACGCCCGACCCGGCGATGATCAACAGGATATTGGCGATCTCCTTCACCGCCTCGGTATAAATGCCCATCACCTGGGTGACGCTCCGCCCTTGTCGCAGGCCCAACGTGTAACTCGCGATGAGCACCGCCGCCAGCATCACGACCGTCGGCGAACCCACGAAACGGAACAGCTGACTCGTCTGATCGTCCATTTGGACGGAAAAGAAGGTCGGGAGCGTCACCAACACCAACAGGAAAACAGGCAGTGTCGCGCTCAGGAAACTGTTCCAGGTCGAGGGCGTACGGAAAGCGGGATCCACCTCTTTCTGCTCAAACAGGGTGATCGGTCCGCTCTGGATGCCCTTCAGTGTCTGGCTGAAGAGCGGGCCGGCGATCACGATCGCCGGAATGGCCAGGATCAGACCATAAACCAGCGTCTGCCCAATATCGGCATCCAGCTGGGCTACCAAAGCGACCGGCGACGGATGCGGTGGCAACAGGCCATGCGCCACCGACAAGGAGGCCAGCATCGGCAAGCCGATATAAACCACCGGAAACTTATACTGGAACGCCACCGAGAAGATGATCGGCACCAGAAGGATAAACCCGATGTTATAAAACAACGGAATGCCCACCGCGAAACCGGTGACCATCAATCCCCACTGGATATGCCGTGTCCCGAAGGCGCCCACCATCACGTTGGCGATCTTGCGGGCGGCGCCACTCTCGGCCACCAGCTTGCCCAGCATCGCCCCGAAGATCAGGATCAAGGTCAAGCCACTCATGATGTTGCCGATACCCCGATTGACCACGTCGGGCACGTCGCCCACCGGAATGCCCAAAGCGATTCCCGCCACCAACGAGACGATGATGAACGAGATGAAGGCATCGATCTTCCAATAGGAGATCAAGAAAACCAGCAACAGGATACTCGCCAGGATAATGACAAACGACATGGCCTCACTCCTCCTCCGCTCGCGGACGCAGATAACCGCCTTGCATGCCCGACGCGCTGTAGCGGGTATAAACGCCCAATATGCCCTTCGAATATCGGGAAGCCGGCCGCTTCCAAGCCGCCCGACGCTTCGCCAAAAGATCCATCACCGCCTGTGGTGTCATCTCCACGCCTCCAGCGCCCACAATATCCAGCCGACGGGCCGGAATATCGATCCGGATCAGGTCGCCCTCTTCCACCAAGGCGATCGGGCCGCCCTCGAACGCCTCAGGCGAGACATGACCGATCGCGGGTCCACGGGTCGCACCAGAGAAACGACCATCGGTGATCAGGGCGATCGACTCCACCAGTTCCGGATCGGATGCGATCGCCTCTGTCGTATAGAACATCTCGGGCATGCCACTGCCCTTCGGTCCCTCATAACGGATAAACACCGCCTCACCGGGATGAACCGCCTTACGCAAGATCGCGGCGATCGCGTCCTCCTCACGGTCAAACACCCGTGCCCGCAACGTCGCTTGGAGCAACTTGGGCGAGATGGCCGAATGCTTGACGACGGCACCATCCGGCGCCAGGTTGCCTTTCAGGATCGCGATGGCGCCTTGCGGACGGATCGGGCGATCGATCGGACGGATAATCTCTTCCACCGTCACCTTCTTCTCCGCCAAATAGGCATGGCAACGCTCATAAAAGCCCTCCGTCTCCAACCGGTCAAGATTCTCGCCCAATGTCTTTCCCGTGACGGTTAAGACATCCAGATGCAGGAATTTCCGGATCTCTCGCATAACGGCCGGCACGCCACCAGCGTACCAGAAATACTCGCCGGGCCAAAAGCCGGAAGGACGGATATTCAATATATAAGGAATCCGGCGATGCAGCTCGTCGAACAGCTCGGGCGACAAGTCCCAGCCCAACTCATGCGCCACGGCGGGCAGATGCAACAAGCTGTTGCTCGACCCGGCGATAGCGGCGTGCACCATGATCGCGTTCTCGAACGCCTCACGGGTCAGGATACGGCTTGGCCGCAAATCCACTTTCGCCAAGGCAACCGACCGCTCACCCGCAGCGACCGCCATCTGTTCCAGCTCTGGCAAATGACTTGGTATCAAAGCCGATCCAGGCAGGGCGATACCCAAAGCCTCGGCCATCACCTGCATCGTCGAGGCCGTTCCCATAAACGAGCAAGCGCCACACGCTGGACACGCGTCACGCTGATAAGCCTGATAACGCTCCAACGAGATCTCACCCCGCTCATACTGGGCACTGTAGGTTCCGATCTGTTCCAACGTCAGCAAATTGGGGCCGGCCTTCATCACGCCGCCCGGCACGAACAGGGCAGGCATATCCAGTCGGGCGATGGCCATCAGATGGGCCGGCACCGACTTGTCGCAACTGGCGATGAAAACACCCGCGTCGAACGGCGTGGCCCGCACATGAATCTCCATCATTGCGGCCATAATGTCGCGCGAGACGAGCGAGTAGTTCATTCCATCGTGGCCTTGCGCCTCGCCATCACAGATATCCGTGCAAAAATAGTGAGCGGCACGCCCACCCTCGCGATCGATCCCCTCGGTCGCTTTCCGGACCAGGCGGTCCAGATGGGCGCTGCCTGGATGGCTGTGCCCATAACTGCTCTCGATGATCACCTGCGGCTTCGACAATTCAGGCAAAGTCCAACCGCTGCCCAATCGCAGGGAGTCGATCTCCGGAGCCATTTTTCTTAACTCTTGACTTTTCATGATTAGATTTATTAGGTTATAAAAATGGCACACGGACCACAAAATCCATGTGCCACCCATATTATATATGTATGAAACAATTCTGTCCGATTATTTACACATCTCCTGGATCACACGGATCAACTCGCCACCCAAGGCCTCGGCCTCAGCCATCGTGTGTGCCTCGGCGTAGATCCGGACGATCGGCTCGGTATTGCTCTTCCGCAAATGAACCCACTTCTCCGGGAAGTCAATCTTCACGCCATCAATATCCGTAATTTCCTCGCCGGCGAAACGCTCCTTGACCTTGGCCAAGATGGCGTCCACGTCGATCTCCGGTGTCAGCTGCACCTTCTGCTTCGAGATGAAATAGGAAGGATAGGTCGCACGCAGCTCGCTAACCTTCATCTTCTTGCGGGCCAGATGACTCAAGAAAAGGGCGATGCCCACCAGGGCGTCGCGGCCGTAATGGCTTGCCGGATAGATCACGCCGCCATTACCCTCGCCACCGATCACGGCGTTGGTCTCTTTCATCTTGGCGACCACGTTCACCTCACCTACAGCGGCAGCGTTATACTCACGGCCATAAGAGCGGGTCACGTCGCGCAAAGCCCGGCTCGAGCTCAAGTTGCTGACCGTATTACCCGGCGTGCGGCTCAACACATAGTCGGCCACCGCCCCCAGCGTATATTCCTCGTTGAACATCTCGCCGTTCTCGCAAACGATCGCCAAACGGTCCACGTCGGGATCCACCACGAAGCCCACGTCGGCCTTCGCGTGCCGCATCAGCTCCGAGATCTCTGTCAAGTTCTCCGGCAGCGGCTCCGGATTGTGCGAGAAATTACCATGAGGCGCGCAATGCAACTTAAAGATCTCCTTGATGCCCAAGGCATACAGCAGGTCGGGCAAGACAATGCCGCCCACCGAGTTCACGCAATCGATCGCTACCCGGAAATTGGCTGCCTTGATCGCCTCGACATCCACCAAATCAAGACCCAGAACCTGACGGATATGTTTCTCCTTATAAGTGTTATCCGGGATCACTTTACCCAGATGCTCCACGTCCGCGTATTCGAACGCCTCGCTCTCCGCGATCCGGAGCACCTCGGCGCCCTCCTCGGCATTCAGGAACTCGCCTCGCTCATTGAGCAACTTCAACGCGTTCCACTGCTTCGGGTTATGGCTAGCGGGCAAGATAATACCGCCACAAGCGCCCTCCATAGCCACGGCCAGCTCCGTTGTCGGAGTCGTCGCCAAGTCAATGTCGACCACGTCGAATCCCATTCCGGTCAACGTACCTAAAACAACCTGTTTCACCATTGGGCCGGAAATACGGGCGTCGCGACCGACAACGATCTTGTTTGTCGTCACTTTCGACCTTTTCCGGATGAACATCGCATAAGCGGAAACGAACTTAACGATAGCCAAAGGACTCAATCCCTCATCCGCATTACCGCCTATCGTTCCACGAATACCTGAAATAGACTTAATAAGTGTCATGTGTCGATATTATAATTGATCCTCAAATAAATATTCCAAAACCTCATAATAGACCGGATAACCTTCTCCCTGGTCATAATAATTTCCCTTATCGAAAGGAACAATCAGCTTCACCCGGCCATGATGCCCGACGTATTGCAAAGGAGCCTGAATGCCCTCACTTACATAAATATATTTCGGGTCATAAGTATCGGAACTCGTTCCCTCGCCATAAATGAAAGGTACTGTCTGCGCACCATTCGCCGGATAAGGCACCGTTCCGTTGCTGTTCGGGCCATAATTACTATTGATACACAATTGAAAATTATTCAAGAAATAATAGGCTTCACAACGATACATGATCTTCGTCGAATAGAGAGTCGCACGCCCTTCGCCCCGATCGATAATATTCATGTAAACCCCATTATCCAACTTCACGAACTGGTTCTCAGCGAAAATCGAGTCATCCGGGAAATCCTTCAGTACCTCAATATCCAAACTATCGATCAATCGACTGATCGCCTTCTTCTCATCATTCAACATGTCCGTGTACGACTTGGTCTTGCTGCATGAGCCCATCAAGCAAGCGGCACACAGGATCAACACGAAATAAAACCCTTTCTTCATTTGTTTCCTCTTTATAATAAAGTGATTATGTTATCGCGAACTTACATAAAAAAGTTCTCCCCCTGACGTTGGGAAAAGTTAAAAACCAAAGCGGATCAATAAGTAAATTCCGCCAGGCCCTTCTCGAAGGTCTCAATCGCCTCCTCAAGCGTCCCGAAGAACTCGCCACCCGAGGCGTTCTTATGCCCGCCTCCGTTAAAATAGCGGTTGGCGAAAAGATTGCAAGGGAAATCGCCCACTGAACGCAGGGAGATCTTGACATACTCCTTATCCTCGCGGATGAAGACGCTAAAATCGACATTCTCGATCGCCAACGGCTGGTTCACGAAACCTTCCGTATCGCCCGGCTGGTAGCCGAAACGATCCAGCTCCGCTTTAGAGAGCGTAATAAGCGCCGCACGCTTGTCGGGATAAACCTCCATCTTCTCATAGAGGACATAACCGAGCATACGCAGCCGTGCCTCAGAGTACACCTGGTTTACCTGCCGGTAAATCAAATCCTTATCAATGCCCTTCTTGATCAACTCACCCACGATGGTATAGATCTCCGGCTTGTTGGAGTTATAGGTAAACGAGCCCGTATCGGTCATCATTCCCGTATAGATACAGATGGCCGCCTCGCGGTTAAGCAACTCGAAAAGCCCCATCCGGCAGATGAAACGGAAGATCATCTCGCTGGTAGACGACATCTCGGGATAAGACATCGTGACCCGGCAAAAATCGGCCGGATTCAAGTGATGATCAATCATGACCCGACGCCCCGGAGCGGACACGACCGTCGGCGCCAGCTTCTGGATACGCTTCGGCTCATTGAAGTCCAGGCAGAAAATCACGTCGGCCTTCGCGATCAATTCCTCCGCGAACTCCGGATATTTCTCATGCACCACGATATCCTTGGCGCCCGGCATCCAACGGTAAAACTGCGGAAAAGCGTTCGGCACGATCACCGTCACGTTATCCTTCCCATAAGCGGAAAGGAAATGATACAAACCTAACGACGAGCCCAAGGAGTCGCCATCCGGCGAGACATGCGTCACGATAACGAAACTCTCGCCTTTCTCCACATACTTTTTCGCTTTCTGGATCTTCTCTTCCTGAATGATCTTCGTAATCATACCTCCGTTTTTAGTCTTATCCCGCGAAGGTACGATTATTTTTCCAAACCTCCGCATCTCCTTTTCTCCTTCGGCGAAACATGAAAAAGAACAACAGGCCGTATGCCAGCAGCAAGCCCAGCCATCCAAAACGGATCGAGAATGAAGCGCCCGGCACTTGACTAAAGCGATCGACCACCCGGACCATCGCCCGGACGCCCCACGTCACCGCCCACTCCAGCCATTCCGCCCCGATCCAGTCCGATGGATAAAACAGCCAAAGCAATGAGGCCGGGATAAGCCATGTGGCCAAAAAGGTCATGGGCAAATTGGTGATCAGGAACACCGACGAGAGCTCCCCAAAGTAAAAGGCGCAAAGCGGCGCCGTTCCCAACTGGGCGGACAAGGTTACGCCAACCCAACCCCACGGGATCGCCACCAAAGGATTGCGCACCTCCAGGCAACGCTCGAACCGGGGCATGAAATAGAATATGAAAAGGACAGCCAGGAAACTCAGCTGAAAACCGATATCAAACAACGTAAAAGGATCGATAGCCAACATGCAGAATGCCGCCGCAGCCAACGTATTGTAATTGTCCGTCCGGCGACGGGCCAAACGGGCCGTCAAATAGATGGTCAGCATCAAGGCGGAACGCAAGGCCGACGCCGCCAAGCCCGTCACCAAGGAATAAGCCCATAAAACACCGACCAAAAGAAGGTAGCGGATCCAACGGGCCCAACCGCGATTGGGCAATGGCCGAAGCAGCCAACCGAAAAAGCCACAGATAACCGCGACATGAAAACCACTCACGGCCAGGACATGCGAAACGCCCGTGACCGAGAACTTCCGGCTCGTCTCACGTTCCATCGCCTCGCCATATCCCAAAGCCAGGTCGCAGACAACGCCCTTCTCCTCACCCGTCAGCGCCAACTGGTCAAACCGTTCCGCCAAACCGATCCGGCTTTCCTCGGCCCAGCGCTCCAGCCGTCCCGGCTCTTTCCTCTCCGGACGAAAACAATCCGCATAACAGCAGGTCCAAACCGACAGCGCATAAAGGATCGGAGCGAATAACGCGCCCCAAACCCACCGACCATCAAACGAAAGAGAAACCGTCCGACCGAAGCGAGACAATAACAGCAGGAAGAAAATCGACAAGAACAACAAGCCGATCAGGGCGATCAGCCAATAAGGCGGGAACAAGAGATAACTCACGATTCCCAACAGCCATAAGGCAAGCGGCCTCAAGAAGGGCCGTTTCAGGCACAATTCAATCATAGTTAAAATGGTTTGGTAATAAAAAAATGGCGGGTAAAAGCGTCCCCGCCCTTTTCCCCGCCATCCATCAATATCTTTCTCAGCGCAATGCTTTCAACGACTTAATCGTCGCCAATGGATCAGACGACTTGAACACGAAATTGCCGGCGACAAGGACATCAGCTCCAGCCTCCAGCAACCGCTTGCCCGTCTCCAGATTGACACCACCATCCACCTGGATCAGGGTATTCAGTCCCTTACGATCGATCATCTCACGCAGGCGGGCCGTCTTCTCGACCGAGTGCTCAATGAATTTCTGGCCGCTATATCCAGGATTTACCGACATCAGCAAGACCATATCCGCATCCTGCACGATATCCTCCAGCACACAGACAGGCGTATGAGGATTCAACGTCACGCCGGCCTTCATGCCTGCCTCCTTAATCGCGCCCAACGTCCGGTGCAGATGGGTACAAGCCTCATAATGGACATTCATCATATAAGTCCCCACCTCCGCGAATTCCTTGATATACTTATGCGGCTCGACAATCATCAGATGGGCATCCATCGGCTTCTGGCAAATTTCCTTTACCGCCTTCAATACCGGGAATCCAAATGAGATGTTTGGCACGAACACGCCGTCCATAATATCCAAATGGAGCCAATCCGCCTCGCTTTGGTTTATCATTTCCACCTCCTTACGCAAATCCAAGAAATTCGCCGACAAAAGAGATGGCGAGATCAAATGCTTCATATCAAAAAATAGAATTGTTTCCGCGAAGTTACAAAAAAAGCTCAATTAATCACATAACCCCGCAACTCAGGCGCCAAAATCTTCTCCGCCCGATATGTCCGGGCGAACTGGCGCAAGAACTCAAGCGTCTGCCTTTGAGGCCCCTCATCCTTGACCGAAGCCTTATCCTCTTTCTTCTCTATATCATCCATACAACGCGTATAAAATTCATCCATAGGCAATCCATTTTTATCATTTATCCATGATATAAACGGAGGATGAATTCATTTATTGCGTTGGGGGATGAAAACATTTCTCAAGCCAACGAAAGCTCTATCCGGTTCTCGCTGGCCAAGCGACGCATATTCAATATGGCATAACGCATACGTCCCAAAGCAGTATTGATGCTGACGCCGGTCGCGTCGGCGATCTCCTTGAAACTCATGTCACGATAATAACGCATCTCCAGCACCTCCCGTTGGTTCTCCGGAAGATGGTTCACCAGGCGCTTCACGTCCGAGAGGACCTGCCGACGCACCAGGCGATCCTCGACCGTCCCGTCACACAGCTGTATGTTGTTGAACAGGTCAACCTCCACCTCATCGTTGGAGACCCAGTTCTCGTTGCGCTCTTGCCTGAAATTGTCAATGATTAAATTGTGGGCAATCCGGGTGATCCAAGCCTTGAACTTGCCGTTCTCCGTGTAACGGCCCTGCTTGATGGTCATGATCACCTTGACAAAGGTCTCCTGAAAGATATCCTCCGTCAATTCCTTATTACGTACGATAAAATAAATATACGAGTGGATAACACTCTGATATCTGCTCAACAGGATATCGAAAGCATTATTATTGCCTTCAGCATAAAGGACGACCAATTCCTCGTCGGTCATCTGTTTGAACGATTTCATTACCTCTTTATTTTATTTGTTTCTTAGAGTAATGTTATGCAATAGGCGATGAGATTTAGTTGTTAAACAATAATTTTATCGACACAAAAGAACAAAAACTATTTTAATTACGCAAATTAAAATTATCCTTCACAAAAGAAATCCCCCCTATTCCGATGATTTAACATACGAATAGGGGGGATTATTGAACCAACCCGCTCGTCAGTCACGAGCTCAGGGCGATTAAAACTTATAGCCTAAAGTCAACGCGACGCGTGTCTTTGTCGTTTTCAGGGCGATCGATTCCGACTCCACCAACCGGGCATCCTCAATAATCACGTTCGAGAAGGCATAGACATCCTCCTTACGCTCCTGATAGACGCAAGCCAGGTCCATATAGAAATTAGGCGTGAAACGATAGCCCAAACCTACCGAGAAATAAGAGAGACCCTTGTCGATCGTATAGCCCGTCGCCAGACCGCCAGGGAAAACCTCATATTTCCCGTCACGCAAATTCTGGTTCAACGGGCTGCTCTGCCATCCGCCACCGACACGAACCGAGAATTGCGGCGTCACCTTATACTCGGCGCCGACACGAATCGTGTGCATCAAACCCATATCCGAATCAATCAGGGCATTATCGGCATACTCATAACCATTCGAATCCGAGAGGTTCATCCGCTTATAGTTCGTCAGCTCATAGTCGACACTGATCATGGCCGACTGACCCAGGAAACCCGCCGCGCTGAAAATCCATTTATCAGGCGTACGCAAACGGAAGTCCGTATATGGATAAGGATTGGTCGGCGTCGTGCCTGCCATCTCACCTAATCCATCAATATAACTTCCCGCCTCCGACTTGTAATAATAGGACATCTTATACCAGGTTGGCGAATTGTAAGCGACACCCAAGCGCAAGAAATCGGTTGGCCGGACAATAGCGCCAATATTCAGGGCGTAGCCCGTTCCCTCCATCGTCTGGTAATTATCATAATACAGGTCGCCCGTAGCGAATTTCTCGTCATAGATCGAATTCAGCGTATAATCCAGGTCGGTAATGGCCACCGTCGCGCCCAGGAAGAAACGGTTCGAGATATTGGCGGCGAAAGCCAAATTATAACGATCGATCGATCCTCGCTCGGAGACATCGAGCCGCACCTCGTTCGGGCTATAGTTCAGCCACTCGTTCCCCTGCCACTCGCCAAAGGCCGAATGATAAAGATCGCCACCTTCCTCATAGGAACCGATCAAGCCACCCTGATAACCCAAGGCGGCCGGCCAGACATTGGCCTGGTAGGCGCTGTTCAGCTGGTCGTAAACATTGTCGGCGTTATCGCCCAGCAACGGGGCAAAATCATCCTCCTTGATGCCAAACCAACCGCCCTTACTGTCCTGCCCCACATACGAGGCCTGAGCCGCCAGGTAATCGGCGACGGAATAGGCCTGCGCTCCGGAAGCCCGGTAATTGCGGTCAAAACTCATGACCCGATTATAAGAGATGCCGACATTCCAGCTCACCAAACCCTCATCGTTGCCTGTCGGGAAATAGCCCACATAGGCGATATTATCGAAATTGAACTTATTCTTGCTCGCGTTTACCTTGCTGCCATTCCAGTCGCTCGAGGTTTTCGTCGGCGACAAGCTCAACGTCGTCACCACCTCCGAACTCCGATA
>ENA-ORSI01003028-ORSI01003028.1-human-gut-metagenome-genome-assembly--contig:-NODE-3028-length-11225-cov-3.047538_pt1 | contig 11225 bp, 6 predicted proteins | sample MGYA00242187_ERZ509154 | MGnify/ENA primary metagenome ERZ509154 (study PRJEB26280, sample SAMEA2338627) | human gut metagenome | biome: human gut; feature: human-associated habitat; material: faeces...
CTTCTGAGCCGGGCGCTTTGATTTTCACAGTGGGGGTCAGGTTTTAGAAGAACTGGCCCATGCTGAACTCCAGGCGGCCGGATTCATTCTCGTGGTCGAAGTCTTCCTTGAGCGGGATGCCGTAAGCTATGCGCAGATCGCCCATGGGTGAACGCCAGCGCAGCTCAAGACCAGTGGAGTAAACCCAGTGGTCATCGAAGTCGAGGGCCACGTTCTGGGTCTTGGAGTCGATATTGAAGCCGATATCAAAGAAGGGCACGAGCGCGAGCCCCATATCCTTCTGGAAGGTCCAGACGTATTCGAAGTTGCCAACACCCATGACGTCGCGATCATAACGGGGGTCGGTGGAACGGGGTGAAGCGTCGGAATACGAATAGCCGCGGACCGTATCCATGCCGCCGACGTAGAAGCGTTCGAAGACAGGGATGTTTTCGTCCGTGTTCTGGAACAAGGCTCCAACGCGTCCGCGCAGGTGAATAGTGTTGGTATCATTGAAGGAATAGAAGCCCTGCCAGTCGGCCATCAGTTTGATGAAGTTGTCCGAACCGCCAAGGCCGCCGCCGCCCCATTCACCGGAAAGCCTGGCGATGGTGCCGCGGTGGGGATTGGAGTGCGTGTCCGTGGTATCGCGTGTGATATGCGCGCTGATGGCACTGGTCCAGTTGATGCCCTTGTAATCGGTGATGTACGGGGAAGCGTTCTCGTCAACGTCATAAATTTCATAACGTTCAAGACGGTAGCCCAGGCCGACCGTTGTGTACTCGCCGATGGGGTAGCCGATACGGATGGAATCGCCGATGGTGTCCCTGGTGAAGTCATCCCAGTAATCGTGCATGTAGTACAGGTCATTGCCGAGCGAAAGGTCCGTATCATACACGCGCGGGTTGGTGAAGGACAGCGTGCCCGAAGTACGGCGCCAAGAGAAGAAACCCTGCAGCGAAAGCGTGTAGCCCTTGCCAAACAGGTTACGCTCCATGATGGTACCGCTGACGCCCACGTCAAAGTACGTGGAATAGCCGATACCGGCCATGAGGGCACCGGTATTGCCTTCCTTGACCTTGACCTTCAGATCAACCTCGTCTTCCTTGTCCGTGGGAACGAGTTCGTTGTCCACGGTCTTGAAGTAACGGAGCTTATTGAGACGTTCCATGGAACGTCTGAGCTTTGCGCCGTCATACTGATCACCGTCGCCAAGCCTCATTTCACGCAGAATGACGTTATCTCGGGTTTTCGTATTTCCTTCCACGATGACCCTGCGGATAAAGACTTTCTGCTTCTTGTTAATGACGTAGACCACATTAACAGTATCGGGATGATCCGCAGGCTTGACCACACGGGTATCAACCTCGGCGTAGGCGTAGCCATGATCGTTATAATACTGCTGCAGGGCCTTGGCGTCTTTCTGCATCGTTTCAAGGTGGAAATATTTCTTATCTTTCTGCCAGTCATCCATTTCGATGATCTTGTCCATGTTCTCCTTGGTGTCGAGAACATCACCGGCGAAGCCCACTTCATTGATATTGTAGCGGGGGCCTTCGCTGACCGGGAAATGGATGTGGATGCCGTCCTCCTGATACGTTACTTCAGGTGAGCCAACCTGGATATCAACGTAGCCTTCGTTGAGGCCGTAGGCTGCGATAGCGTTGGTATCACGCTCAAGATATTCTTCCTTAAGCACACCAGAACCGGTGAGCCAGGAGAAAATACCGCGCTCGCGCAGGGCCATGTATTTGGTCATGTCGCTCTGCTTGAGTTCCTTCAGGCCGTCAACCTTGACTTCAGAAATATAGAGCTTCTTGCCTTCGTTGACGGTGATGATGAGGACCGACCCTTTGCCTCCGCTCCGCTTTTCGATGCGGTAGGTGGGCTTGGCGAGGTAGTAGCCTTCCTTGCGGTACAGTTCCGTAATTTTCTGCAGGTCGTCCGAAAGCGTCTGTTCGTTGAGCACGTTGCCTTTGCGGGTGGTCATGGCCGAAAGGACATCGTCCTCGTCCACTTTGTCAGTGCCTTCGACGATAATGTTGTCAATGCGCGGTTTTTCAACCACGTCGAAAACCAGCACGCTGCCTTCCATATGGGCCTGCACATCGGTGAAGTAGCCCATTTCCCAGATGCGCTTGACCTCTTCGTTGATGGCGTTGGCATCAGGAGAGTCGCCCTTGCGAATGGAAAGACGCATGAGCACCACATCAGGATCCATATTGTGGATGCCGCGCACCGTCACATCAGAAAGGGTGACGCCGCCGCCCGTACGCAGGGGAACGAGGGTGTCATTCACGGCCGGCTTGGCGGGCGCAGGCTCGCTTCCCGCATCCGCATTGCCCACGACAGGGGCCGTGGAACTGCCTGCGTCGCGCAGGGTCAGCGAAGCTCTCGAGGCCAGCTGGCCGGCAGCATCTCCAAGAGCACCGACGGAATCGCGCTCAAAGTGCGCCGGTACGGCACGGCCCGTCCCCACCGGGACAAGGCGCGTTTCCATGGTAAAGCCCTGCCCCTTCTGGTTGAAGGAGCCGTACACGACAAGGTCAGCTCCGGCTGAACGTCCGAGCCGCCTCGCGGACTCGAGATCAATGGACTTCATGCCTGACGCATTAAAAAGTCCCCGGGCCTTGTCCAGAGGAATGGGAGTAAGTCCCTGTGACTTCATCTTATCGATGACAGCCTGAGGGACAGCCTGGGAGGCATCCGGAAGAAGGGGCCCGGCACTAACCTGGAAGGGCAGAACCAGAACCGTGTTGCCAGCGGCCGGGCTGCTCTCAGGGATCGCTCCGGTAAACAGGGCAGTGGCCGCGAAAACGCCCACAAGCGACAGAAAACTACGCAAAAGTTTTTTCATATAATTGTCCCGATCTCAGCTCCAGGCTGCGGTCCAGACCCGCGGCCAATTCGACATTGTGAGTGACAACGACCATGGTCATTCCCAGCTCGCGGTTAAGTTCACGCAAAAGCGCGCTGACCTGCGCGCCGTTCTTTTCATCCAGGTTCCCCGTCGGCTCATCGGCCAGAAGCACCTTTGGGTGCTGTGAAATGGCTCTCGCGATGGCGACACGCTGGCTTTCACCGCCGGAAAGAGTATTCACTCTGGCCTCGTGCTTGTCAGCAAGTCCGACCATGCCCAGCATTTCCCTCGCCCGTGAGAGGCAGTCATCCCGGGACTGGCCGGCAATGATGCCTGGCATGGCGACGTTTTCCTCTGCCGTGAATTCCGGAAGAAGATGGTGGAACTGAAAAACATATCCGCAGGTACGGTTGCGGAACCGCGCCTGTTCGTCCGGCGTCAGGGAAAAGAGATCCTGACCGTCGAAAATGACTTTCCCCGATGTTGGAGTATCAAGAGCACCCATAAGATGCAAGAGAGTGCTCTTGCCTGACCCGGAGGCTCCGACAATGGCAAGCTGTTCGCCCCTATGGACCGTGATGCTGACACCATTGAGGATGACGAGCTTCCGCTCCCCCTCGCCGTAGGTCTTCACCACGTGCTGAAATTCGTAGAGTTCGTCCATGCTATTCGTACCTCAGGGCATCAGCAGGCTTGAGTCTGGAAGCCTGCCTGGCCGGGTAAAGCGTGGAAAGAAAGCACAGAAGCATCGCCGCCCCGCCAATGATCAGGACGTCCGGAACCGTGATGATGATGGGCAGGTGATCCAGAGTATACACATTTTCCGGGAGTTTGATGAACTGATAGCGCTTGAGCAGGTAGCCGACAGTCAGACCCAGTGCGTATCCGAGCATGGTGCCGACAAAACCGATAATTGTCCCCTGGTACATGAAGATGCGTCGAATCATCTTTCTTGTGGCGCCCATGCTCATCATGACTGCGATGTCGCGGGTCTTCTCCATGACCAGCATGACCAGTGTGGCCACGATGGAAAAGGAGCCGATAAGCACGACCATGATGAGCAGAATGAACATTCCGATCTTTTCGAGCTTGAGAGCGGCGAAGAGATTGGCGTTCATATCCATCCAGCTGCGGGCATAGAACGGATTGCCGATGTTGTCCGTAAGCTCCTTCGTAATCTCATCGGCCCTGTACACGTCATCGACAGTAATCTCGATACCTGACAGAAAGCCAGGATCCAGGCCGAGAAGCTCACGTGCGGCATCCAGGGTCACAAAGGCAAGAGAGGAATCATACTCGTACATACCCGTCTTGAAGATGCCGGCCACCTCGAAGGGACGGATGCGGGGCTGGAAGCCAGCCGTGGTCTTCTCGCCAGACGGGGACAGCAGGTTGACACGGCTGCCCATACCGAGGCCGATATGCTTCGCGAGTTCCTCGCCAACAATAATGCCGGGAGTGCCGTCGCCAGTTTCGAGTCCATTTATGGACCCCTTCTTGATAGCCTTCAGCATGCTGAGCACGCCGGGAGCTGTCCGGGGATCCACACCCCTGAGCATGAGCCCTTTCACGCCATCCCCGGAGGAAAGCATGACCTCAGTATAAATAAAAGGCGTGGCCCCCGTGACTCCGGGAGTGCGCAGGATCTCATCACGCAGTCCCGGATTTTTCCCGAAGGCATCGGGAATATAACTCAGGACAATACCGTGAGCGTTGGCTCCCAGGATCTTGTCGCGCATATCAGTGGTCAGGCCGTTATAAACACCAAGCACGACCACGAGCGCAGCAACACCCAGGGCCACCCCGATGATGGACATCAGGGAAATCACGTAGATGAACGCCTGCTTGCGGTGGGAGAACAGGTAACGTCTCGCTACAAAGAATTCAAAGCTCACGTCAGTATCCCGTATGCGTCCCGGGAACGGGCCCGGAGTTAGACTTCAGGACGAAGGAGCGGGAAGAGAATGACTTCCCTGATGCTCGCGGAATCGGTGAGGAGCATGGCCAGACGGTCAATACCAATGCCCTGCCCGGCCGCCGGAGGCATGCCGTATTCCAGAGCGCGCAGAAAGTCTTCGTCCATGCAGTGGGCCTCGTCATCACCGGCCGCGCGTTCGGCCATCTGCTCCTCAAAGCGCCCACGCTGATCAATGGGATCATTCAGTTCCGAGAAGGCATTGCCCATTTCGCGTCCCGTAATGAAGAGCTCATAGCGGTCAACGATCTCAGGGGTCTCATTGTTGCGGCGGGAAAGCGGTGAAATTTCAATCGGGTATTCGTAAACGAAGGTCGGCTGGATGAGCTTCTCCTCCACATCGAGGTCAAAGAGCTGGGAATGCATTTTGGCGAGGCTCTCGCCTTCCTGCACCTTTTCCCCGCGTTCCAGGAGATACGACCTGACTTTGGCGTAGTCGTTGTAAAATTCGGGCTTGTGACCGCCTATCTTCTCGAGGGCATCGTAATACGTGATTCGTGTCCAGTGTCCCCTGCGCAGATCAATCTCCTGTCCCTGATAGGTGATAACGGCCGTTCCGCAGACCTTGAGAGCCAGGCGTTCAAAAAGCTCTTCCGTCAGATCCATAAGGTCATAGAAATTGTGGTAGGCCCAGTAGAACTCACAGGTTGTGAATTCAGGATTATGCTTCGTGTCCAGGCCTTCATTGCGGAAGCAGCGGTTAATCTCGAAAACCCGTTCAAATCCGCCCACCAGGAGGCGTTTGAGATACAGCTCCGGAGCTATACGCATGTACAGATCCATATCCAGAGCGTTGTGGTGCGTAATGAAAGGTTTCGCCGCGGCGCCGCCGGCAATGGGATGCATCATGGGCGTTTCCACTTCCATGAAGCCTTTTTCCTCCATAAAGCGGCGGAATTCGCTCACGATGAGGCTGCGCTTCTGGAAAATCTCTCTCGCCCGCGGATTCACGATGAGGTCAACATACCGCTGGCGGTAGCGCGTCTCCATGTCCTTGAGCCCGTGATATTTTTCGGGCAGGGGGCGCATGGAACGGGTAATGAGCTTCAGGCTGCTGCAGGACAGCGTGAGTTCCCCTGTCTTGGTGCGGAACATGGTGCCCGAGAGGCCCACAATGTCGCCCACGTCGAGCTTCTTGAGCAGCTTGAACATTTCGCCAAGGCTGTCCCGCTGGGCATAGCACTGCAGGCGGCCTGTCTGATCCTGAATATGGAAAAAGATGACCTTTCCGAAGGAGCGCAGGGAAACTATGCGCCCGGCAAGGCCCTCTACGGCTTCCTGCTGCCCCTCAAGCTCTTCGGGACTGAGGCTGTCAAACCTGCTGAAAACTTCGGCAACGGACGTTTTCTGCCTGAAATCATTGGGGAACAGGGGTACGCCGCTGTCCAGAATGTCGCAGGATTTCACAACCCTGCTTTTGATCACTTCATTAAGGACATCATGTTCCGCAAAACTTTCAAGCATCGGCATGAAATACGCGGCGTGAGATGATTTTGTCGCAAGCTTGACCTTCGGCTTGGACGCCTTACCCTTCTGATTTTCCCTGTTCTCTTCCACGAAATAGCTCCTGAAACTCGGCTCCTGCGCGTCAGCGCACGGGCCTTTGGCGGCAGACGGAGATAAGAGGGGCCGGGCCCCGTTTCTCCCTCTCTCCAGGCACGATATGTTGGGGCTCTCCCGGTTCACGTTCCATCCGGGATGAACGCCCTTAGAATGTTTCGATTTATTCTATCTATATTGCCGCGTCAAGAATGGGGGAGCCGCTCCGCTCCCCGTCCTTGTGCAAAGGGCCGTCCATAACCTATATTGCCAGAGCCGCGCCGCCATCGCGGCTGTGCGCGCCGAACAGTAACATTTCACCATACTGAGCAGAAACCGTGCAGAAATTTTCCATTTCTTTTCTGGGAAGAAACCGTTCCGGCATCGTCGCCAACGTGGCCCGGACCATGGCCGACAGCAATTGCAATATCGCGCAGCTCGCCCAGGTTCTCATCGGTGGGGATTTTTCAGCCACCTTCCTCGTGGAGGTTCCCGACAGCCTTGGCATTGAAGAGCTCCGCAGACGGCTCGAGTGCGGCCTCAGAAATCAGTTCCACGATGTCTCCTTTCTTATCCGCGAGGCCTCGCCGGCCCAGACCGATGAGGACTCCCCCGTCACGGAGCCTTACGTGGTAACGGCCAACGGCCCAGACCGGCCAGGCCTCGTGGCTGGTCTGGCCCATGTTTTCGCGGCCCACAGGGTCAGCATTGAGTCCCTCAAATTCGTTTCACGCCAGGACGGAGGCGATGCCCTGGTCTCCTTTGAAATACTTGTCCCGAAAGACGTCGACGCGGGACGTCTGCGCCGTGAAATCCAGAGCAAGGGCAAGGAACTCCGTCTCACCGTGGCCATGCAGCACCGCCGCATTTTCGAGGCCATGCACCGCATTTCCGAAAATTAACCGGGAACCGTTCACAAGAACAGAAGGAAGTTGGGATTCATATGCTCTCTGACAGAGAAATCATCAGCACCCTCGATATGGTACGCAGCGAACACCTCGATGTCCGCACGGTCACGCTCGGAGTCAGCCTTTTTGACTGCGTCAGCCACGACCTTGATCTCTTCATCGGCAATATGCGCGCAAAACTCCGCAAATACGCGTCAAACCTCGTCTCCGTGTGCAACGAGGTTGGCGACAAATACGGTATCCCCGTCGTCAACAAACGCATCAGCGTAAGTCCCATCGCCGTGGTTGGAGGCCCCTTCGGTCCGGACGGCATGGTCCGCATATGCCAGGCTCTCGACGAGGCAGCCCAGGAAGCCGGCGTTGATTTTCTGGGCGGCTTCTCAGCTCTTGTGGAGAAAGGTTTCGCCCATGGCGACAAGGCGCTTATTGAAGCCATTCCGGAAGCCCTGGCCACAACGGAGCGCGTCTGCTCCTCAATCAACATCGCAAGTTCCCGCGCGGGTATCAACATGGATGCCGCGGCTCTCATGGGACGCCAGATCCTGGAAACAGCCAGGGCTACGGCCGACAGAGGCGGCTTTGGCTGCACCAAGCTCGTGGTCTTCTGCAATATCCCTCAGGATGTCCCCTTCATGGCAGGCGCCTACCTCGGCGTCGGCGAACCGGACTGCGTCATCAACGTGGGCGTCTCCGGCCCCGGCGTGGTGTACCACGCCCTTCAGAGCGTGAAGGGCCAGCCCTTCGATGTGGTGGCCGAGACCATCAAAAAGACCGCCTTCCGCATCACCCGCGTCGGCCAGCTGGTCGCGCAGGAGGCGTCGCGGCGGCTGGGCGTGCCGTTCGGCGTGGTCGATCTGTCGCTCGCGCCGACGCCCGCGGTGGGCGACAGCGTGGCGCGCATCCTTGAGGAAATGGGCCTTGCGGTCTGCGGCACGCATGGGACGACGGCGGCGCTGGCAATGCTCAACGACGCGGTCAAGAAGGGCGGACTGATGGCCTCTAGCTCGGTCGGCGGGCTTTCGGGCGCGTTCATCCCGGTGTCGGAGGACGAGGGGATGATCGCCGCGGCACGAAGCGGCGTGCTGACGCTCGACAAGCTCGTGGAGCTCATGGCGGTCAACCCCAGAAAGCGCTTCGGCTTCCCGCTGCGCGCGGACGATTATGCCGTCTGGGACCTGAACACGGAGTACCGCATCGACCCGGCGCAGTTTTGCTCCATGGGAAAGAGCACGCCCTTCGCCGGACAGACGGTCTACGGGCGGTGCGTGCGCAACGTCTGCGGCGGCGCCGTCGTCTGGCAGGACGCGCAGGACTGAGCGCCTTACACCTACATACAAAAATACATCACATACAGAACCTTTTACGTACTGAGGAGGAAATCACATGCCAAAGAGAACGGATCTGAAGAAAATTATGATCATCGGCTCCGGCCCGATCGTCATCGGTCAGGCCGCTGAGTTTGACTATGCCGGCACGCAGGCGTGCCTGTCGCTCAAGGAGGAGGGGTACGAGGTCATTCTCGTCAACTCCAACCCCGCCACGATCATGACGGATACCTCCGTCGCGGACAAGGTGTACATGGAGCCGCTGACGCTGGAGTATGTGGCGCGTATCCTGCGCAAGGAGCGTCCGGATGCGATCGTCCCGGGCATCGGCGGCCAGACCGGCCTGAATCTGGCGATGCAGCTCGAGCAGAAGGGCGTGCTCAAGGAGTGCCAGGTCGAGCTTCTCGGCACGGACAGCGACAGCATCCGCCGTGCCGAGGACCGCGAGCAGTTCAAGGAGCTCTGCCAGAGCATCGGCGAGCCGGTCATCCCGTCGCAGATCACCTACGGCCTCGAGGAGGCCAAGGCCGCGGCCGCGGCCATCGGCTATCCGGTCGTGCTGCGCCCGGCGTTCACGCTCGGCGGCACGGGTGGCGGCTTTGCCGACGACGAGGCGCAGCTCGTCGAGCTGGGCATGCAGGCGTTCAAGCTCTCGCCCATCCATCAGGTGCTGATCGAAAAGAGCGTCAAGGGCTATAAGGAGATCGAGTTTGAGGTCATGCGCGATGCGTCCGACCGCGCCATCACCATCTGCGGCATGGAGAACATCGACCCCGTGGGCGTGCACACCGGCGACTCCGCCGTCGTCGCGCCGATCATGACGCTCAGCGACCATGACATGAAGATGCTCAACGACAGCGCGATCAAGATCATCCGCGCGCTGAAGATCCAGGGCGGCTGCAACGTGCAGTTCGCGCTCAACCCCAAGACCTCGGAGTACTTCCTCATCGAGATCAACCCCCGCGTCTCCCGCTCGTCGGCGCTGGCGAGCAAGGCCAGCGGCTATCCCATCGCGCGCGTCACGGCGAAGGTCGCCGTCGGCATGAACCTCGACGAGATCGCCGTCGCCAACACGACGGCCGCGTTCGAGCCGTCGCTGGATTACGTGGTCGCAAAGCTGCCGCGCTTCCCGTTCGATAAGTTCTCGACCGCCGCCAACACGCTCGGCACGCAGATGAAGGCCACGGGCGAGGTCATGGGCATCGGCAGTACGCTCGAGGAGTGCCTGCTCAAGTCCGTCCGCTCGCTGGAGATCGGCGCGCAGCACCTCTGGCTGCCGAAGTTCCAGAACATGACCAAGGCGGAGCTGACCGAGTACCTGCACCAGTTCCGCGATGACGGGCTCTTTGCCATCGCGCAGCTGCTGCGTCTGGGCGCGAGCGTGGACGAGGTCGCTGCACTGACGATGATCACGCCCTACTTCCTCGAGACCATCCGCGGCATCGTGGACATGGAGCAGACGCTCTGCGCGCACAAGGGCGACGGAGAGACGCTCAAGCGGGCCAAGCAGATGGGCTTCTGTGACCCCTACATCGCGCGGCTCTGGGGCGTGCGCGAGGAGGATGTGTATGCCCAGCGCGTGCAGCTGGGGCTCTACCCCGCCTACAAGATGGTGGACACCAGCCACACCGGCGCTTACATCCCCTATTTCTACTCCACCTATGCCCCCGGCGCAAAGAGCGAGGCGCGCCGCTCGGACAAGAAGAAGGTCGTCGTGCTCGGCGCAGGCCCGATCCGCATCGGTCAGGGCGTGGAGTTTGACTACTCCACCGTCCACGCGGTGCAGACCATCCGGCGCGCGGGCTACGAGGCCATCATCATCAACAACAACCCCGAGACGGTCTCCACCGACTACACGACCGCCGATAAGCTGTATTTCGAGCCCCTCACGCCGGAGGATGTCATGAACATCCTGCACGAGGAGCAGGCCGATCAGGTGATCGCCAGCCTCGGCGGCCAGACGGCCATCAATCTGGCGCAGCCGCTCATGACGCGCGGCGTGCAGATCATCGGCACGGACTGCGCCGCGATCGAGCGCGCGGAAAACCGCGACTGCTTTGAAAAGCTGCTGCTCGAGCTGAACATCCCGCAGCCGATGGGCGCGGCGGTGACGAATCTGGACGACGGTCTCAAGGCTGCGCACACGGTGGGCTATCCGGTGCTGGTGCGTCCGTCGTTCGTGCTGGGCGGCCGCGCCATGGAGATCGTGGCCGACGACGAGATGCTGCGCCACTATCTGCAGAATGCCGTGCGCACCGGCGAGGGCAAGCCCGTGCTGGTCGATAAGTACATCTCCGGCCGCGAGGTCGAGGTCGACGCCATCTGCGACGGCAGAGACGTGTTCGTGCCCGGCATCATGGAGCTGGTCGAGCGCACCGGTGTCCACTCCGGCGACTCCATCAGCGTCTACCCGCCGTTTTCCATCTCCGACAAGGTCAAGGGCACGATCCTGACCTATGCCAAGAAGCTCGGTCTGGGCATCGGCATCGTCGGCCTGTATAACATCCAGTTCATCGTCGATAAGAGCGACCATGTCTACATCATCGAGGTCAACCCCCGCTCGTCGCGCACGGTGCCGTTTTTGTCGAAGGCTACGGGCTATCAGCTCGCGGACATCGCCACGAACGTCATCCTCGGCA
>ENA-ORSI01003036-ORSI01003036.1-human-gut-metagenome-genome-assembly--contig:-NODE-3036-length-11213-cov-4.795842_pt1 | contig 11213 bp, 7 predicted proteins | sample MGYA00242187_ERZ509154 | MGnify/ENA primary metagenome ERZ509154 (study PRJEB26280, sample SAMEA2338627) | human gut metagenome | biome: human gut; feature: human-associated habitat; material: faeces...
TCAACTGACCAGTGGGCAACACAGGGAAAGAAAAATATTTTCGGACATCCTGTAAAATTAGTTGAAATGCAGTCTGAAGGAGGAGCAGCAGGAACTGTACATGGTTCTTTAGCAGCTGGTGCATTAACAACTACTTACACAGCATCCCAGGGTCTGTTACTTATGATCCCGAACCTGTACAAAGTAGCTGGTGAGAGACTTCCGGGCGTATTCAACGTATCCGCTCGTTGTGTTGCTACACATGCACTGAACATCTTCGGTGATCACTCTGATGTATATGCTTGCCGTCAGACAGGTGTTGCAATGCTTTGTGAGTCATCCGTACAGGAAGTTATGGACTTAACTCCGGTTGCTCATTGCGCAGCAATCAAGGGAAGAATTCCATTCATCAACTTCTTCGATGGATTCCGTACATCTCACGAAATTCAGAAGATCGAGACATGGGATTATGAAGATCTGAAAGATATGGTAGATATGGATGCAGTTGATGCTTTCCGTAAGAATGCATTAAATCCAAATCATCCGGTAGAAATGGGATCTGCACAGAACCCTGACATCTTCTTCCAGTCAAGAGAAGCTTGCAACTCTACATACGACGAGCTGCCTGCAATCGTACAGGAATATATGGACAAGGTAAATGCCAAGATCGGCACAGACTACAAGCTGTTCAACTACTACGGAGCTGCTGATGCTGACCGTGTCATCATTGCTATGGGTTCTGTATGTGAGACCATCGATGAGACCATCGATTACTTAATGGCAAAGGGCGAGAAGGTCGGTGTTGTTAAGGTTCGTCTTTACAGACCATTCGTAAAGGAAGCTTTAATCGAGGCTATTCCGGATACTGTTAAGAGAATTGCAGTATTAGACAGAACAAAAGAGCCAGGTTCTCTTGGTGAGCCATTATACTTAGATGTGGTTGCTGCATTAAAGGGATCTAAGTTCGATCAGGTTACAATTACAAGCGGACGTTACGGATTAGGATCTAAGGATACTACTCCTGGACAGATCATCGCTGTATACAACAACACAGAGAAAGAGAGATTTACCATCGGTATCATCGATGATGTTACAAATCTTTCCCTGGATGTTAAGGAAAATCCTGTTACTACACCAGAAGGAACAACAAACTGTAAGTTCTGGGGTCTTGGTGCAGATGGTACAGTAGGTGCCAACAAGAACTCCATCAAGATCATTGGTGACAACACAGATATGTACGCTCAGGCATACTTTGATTATGACTCCAAGAAGTCCGGTGGTGTTACAATTTCCCACTTACGTTTTGGACATTCTCCAATCCGTTCCACATACCTGATCTCTCAGGCAAACTTCGTAGCATGTCACTGTACAGCATACATCTACAAGTACAACATGGTTCAGGATCTGGTACCGGGCGGTACATTCCTGTTCAATACACAGTGGACAGTTGATGAACTGGATGAGAAGTTACCGGGTCAGGTAAAGAGATACATCGCAGAGAACAACATCAACTTCTACATCATCGACGGTGTAAAGATCGGTAAAGAGATCGGTCTTGGAAACCGTATCAACACTGTACTTCAGTCAGCATTCTTCTCTCTGACAAAGCTGATTCCGGAAGAGGAAGTTATCAAGCTTATGAAGGACGCAGCTACAAGATCTTATGCTAAGAAGGGTGACGATGTCGTTAAGATGAACCACGACGCAATCGATGCCGGTGCTACAGCATACGTTAAGGTAGATGTTCCAGAGAGCTGGAAGAACTGCACAGATGATGATTACTCTGTAGAAGTTAAGGGAGACAACAAGGAAGTTGTTGACTTCGTTAAGGATATTCAGCAGAAAGTCAACGGACAGCAGGGTAACACAATTCCTGTATCTGTTGTTAAGAAATACGAGACAGGCTGGACTCCATCCGGTACAGCAGCATACGAGAAGCGTGGTGTTGCAACAGACGTTCCTGTATGGGATGCTACCAAGTGTATCGAGTGTAACCAGTGTTCTTATGTATGTCCTCATGCAGCAATCCGTCCAGTCGCTATGACAGAGGCTGAGGCAGCTAAGGCTCCGGAAGGAATGCAGATGAAGGATCTCAACCAGATGCCAGGTTACAAGTTCGCAATCGTTGTTTCCGCATTCGACTGTACAGGATGTGGTTCTTGTGTAAACGTATGTCCTGATAAGGTACAGGCTATCACAATGACCGGATTCGAGGCACATGAGGATGAGCAGAAGTACTTCGATTACGCAGTATCTCTTGAGGATAAGGAAGATGTTATCGAGAAATTCAAACTTAACTCTGTTAAGGGATCTCAGTTCCGTCAGCCATTACTTGAGTTCTCCGGAGCTTGTGGTGGATGTGGTGAGACACCTTACGCTAAGTTAATTACCCAGTTATTCGGTGACAGAATGTACATTGCAAATGCAACTGGATGTTCTTCTATCTGGGCAAACTCTTCACCTTCTACACCTTATACAACAAACAAGAAGGGTCATGGTCCTGCATGGTCTAACTCACTGTTCGAAGATGCAGCAGAGTTTGGTTATGGTATGTTACTTGCTCAGAGAGCAATCCGTGACAGATTAAAGAACGAGCTGGATGAGATCGCAGCTAACACAGATAAGGCTGATGTTAAGGATGCCATCAAGGAGTGGAATGATACATTTGCTTCCGGTATCGAGAACGGACCAGCTACAGAGAAGTTAGTAGCAGCATTAGAGGCTTGCGGATGCGATGCTTCCAAGAATGTATTAAAAGAGAAAGATTTCCTCGCTAAGAAGTCTCAGTGGATCTTCGGTGGTGATGGATGGGCATACGACATCGGATTCGGTGGTGTAGACCATGTATTAGCATCCGGTAAGGATATCAACGTAATGGTATTCGATACTGAGGTTTACTCAAATACAGGTGGACAGTCTTCTAAGTCTACTCCTACAGGTGCGATCGCACAGTTCGCTGCCGGTGGTAAAGAGACAAAGAAGAAGGATCTTGCCGGTATCGCAATGAGCTATGGTTATGTATATGTAGCACACATCTCTATGGGTGCTGATATGAATCAGTGTGTTAAGGCTCTTGCAGAGGCAGAGGCTTATCCGGGACCATCACTGATCATTGCTTACGCTCCATGTATCAACCATGGTATCAAGAAGGGTATGAGCAAGGCTCAGACCGAGGAGAAGTTAGCTGTTGAGTCCGGATACTGGTTCAACTTCCGTTACAACCCAACACTTGCTGCAGAAGGCAAAGATGCATTCTCATTAGACAGCAAGGAGCCTACAGGCGATTATCAGGCATTCTTAAAGGGTGAGAACCGTTATGCATCTCTTGCGAAGTTCAACCCGGAGAGAGCTGCTGAGTTATTTGCAAAGGCTGAGAAGAACTCTAAGGATGAGTATGACCACTTAAAGAAGTTAGTAACTCTTTACGCTGGTAAATAATTGATCCGGAAACAGAGGAATACAGATAAACCGCAGGGACGAATGTCCCTGCGGTTTTTAATTTCAGGCATAAAAAAATCTATGCCGTACATACTATCTCCAGAAACCATTTCTGCAAAAATGCATATGGTAAAAGGGGAGGAAGAGGCATGTTGGAAAATAGTTATCCGATCCGCACGGATCTGGCACTCGAATCACAGGAGCGGCTGCAGGAAGACCAGGCAGATATGCGCGGCATCCGTGTTCTGGAAGAACGGCGGGAAAATGGAGTGATTGTCAGTACCGTGATGATCGAGACCGAGAATGCATCCGTTGCGATGGGAAGGCCAAAGGGGACGTACATTACGATCGAGGCGCCGGAGATGATCGAGGAAGATGCCGGATACCACAGGGATATTTCTTTGGAGCTGGCAAAGATCATGCGGAATCTTCTGCCGGGAAAAGAGATTGAAAAAAATTTAAAAAAGGGGCTGGAAGTCGCGGCACTGGTTGTCGGACTGGGCAACCGGGAAGTGACGCCCGATGCGCTGGGACCGAGAGTGGTGGATAATTTATTTATCACCCGCCATATCCTGAATGAATTCGGAAAGTACGCATTCCAGAGAGAAGATGTGGGAAAAGTCAGCGGAATCGTGCCGGGGGTTATGGCGCAGACCGGTATGGAATGTGTGGAGATCTTAAAGGGTGTGGTAAAAGAGACGAAACCGGATTTTCTGATCACGGTCGATGCGTTGGCGGCAAGAAGCATCCGGCGGCTGGGACGGACGATCCAGCTGACGGATACGGGAATCACGCCGGGAAGCGGAATCGGCAATCACCGCAATGCCATCAACCGCAAAAGTGTGGGCGTTCCCGTGATTTCTCTCGGTGTACCGACGGTCGTGGATGCGGCAACGATTGTCTCGGATGCCATGACGGAATTTATTTCCGCATTATCGCTTTCGGATCTGCAGAAGCTGGATGAGAGGGAGCGGCAGGAACTGGCAAGGGAACTGCTCTCGCCACAGCTGAATGGTCTTTTTGTCACACCGAAAAACATTGATGACTCGATCAAAAATTTAAGTTTTCTGATTTCGGAGGGACTCAATATTGCGCTTCTGGGAGATAAAGAGGAATAGGGACAAAAGAAAAGGCATATAATTCTCTCAAGGTGGTGATAGGGTGAGGAGACGATTGCTTCTTTTTCTGGTGACGATAGATTTTGTGCTGGTCTGCGCTTTTGCGTATTGCTGGGGTGGTGGACTGGTGCAGTTTCTGGGGCAGAATCTGTCCCTGAAATTTTATAACGGAGTGCTTAATCTTTATGTGCCGGGGGTACTGGGGGCGCAGGAGGAAGGAATTCCGAATATATACCGGGATGTGACGGCTTCCATGTATCCGGCAATTGCACAAAACGAGCAGCGGCTGTGGTATGAATCACAGGAGGAAAACCTGGCGTATTATGAGAATCAGGCAGCAGAGGAAAACGAACAGGCAAAGCAGATCATTGCGGAAAATGAAAAGGCGGTAACGGAACAGCCAGTGCAGCAGGAAAGTCAGAATGTGGACGAGACTCCGACACAAAAAGAGTCCAAAAAGCCGGAGAAAAAAACAGAAACTTCCGGGAAAAAAGTTTCTGTCAACCGCAAAAAACTGCAGGATTTTGATTATCTGAGACAGACCTTTTATCAGGTTGATAATACAACGACCATCGGGAAAAATCAGCTGGACGTGGATAAGCTGATGAAACCGGATCTAAGGATTGACCAGTCGGTGGACGGCCCGCAGATTTTAATTTATCATACCCATTCCCAGGAACGGTATGCCGATTCAAAAGATGAAAAAACGGGTGTTGTCGGAGTGGGAGATTATCTGACGGAATTGTTGGAAGAGGAAGGATTTCAAGTCATGCATCATAAAGGAGAATACGATGTGGGCGACCGGGATCATGCATATTCCAAGGCAGCCCCGTCGATTCAGAAAATCATAAATGATAATCCATCGATTCAGGTAGTGATCGATTTACATAGAGACGGCGTGGGAGAAAACACGCGTCTGGAGACAACGCAAAACGGAAAAAAGATGGCAAAGATCATGTTTTTTAACGGACTGAGCAGAACAACGGCTTCCGGGGATATTCCGTATTTAAAAAATCCGTATATTTCCGATAATCTGGCGTTTTCGTTTCAGATGCAGCTTGCCGCTGCGGAATATTATCCGGATTTTACAAGGCGGATTTATCTAAAAGGGTACCGCTTTAATATGCATTTTTGTCCGAAGAGCATGCTGGTGGAAGTGGGCGCACAGACGAATACGTTTGAGGAAGCAAAAAATGCGATGGAACCACTTGCAGATCTGTTTGCAAAAGTGTTGAAATAACGGCTGTAAATGTTACAATGTACTTATATGAGGAGGGCATTTTTTATGGTTGATTATACAGAAGGCTCAGGCAGACAGTATCACACAGGCGTGGGACCGCAGGACATAGGTAAGTATGTGATTCTGCCGGGAGATCCCAAACGATGTGCAAAGATTGCGGAATTTTTAACGGATGCAAAACAGGTGGCAGATAACCGGGAATTTACGACTTACACCGGAACGTTAGATGGCGTCAGGGTGAGTGTGACTTCCACCGGAATCGGCGGACCGTCGGCTGCGATTGCCATCGAGGAGCTTTCCAAATGCGGTGCACACACGTTTTTGCGTGTAGGCACCTGCGGCGGAATGCAGGAAAATATACTTGGCGGAGATCTGGTGATTGCAGACGGAGCGATCCGGATGGAGGGGACAAGCCGCGAGTATGCACCGGTCGAATATCCGGCTGTCCCGGATTTTACAGTGACTACTGCACTGGTACAGGCAGCAAAAAAACGCGGGATACGTCATCATGTCGGCGTTGTACAGAGCAAGGATTCCTTTTTCGGACAGCATGAGCCGCAGATTATGCCGGTAAGTTATGAGCTCACGCAGAAATGGCAGGCATGGCTTAGGATGGGATGTCTGGCATCGGAGATGGAATCGGCGGCGCTTTTTATTGCCGGAAGTTTTTTGCATGTGCGTGTGGGCGCCTGCTTTCTTGTCCTTGCCAATCAGGAGCGGGAAAAAAGGGGGCTGCCGAACGTGCAGGTGCATGATACAACGCAGGCAATCGCTACAACTGTGGATGCCATCCGGTTGCTGATACAGGAGGATAAAGATGCAGACAGATTATAAAGAACTGATCCGGAGTGCGTTTCAGGCGAGAAAGCGGGCGTATACACCGTATTCCCGTTTTCAGGTGGGTGCGGCTCTTCTGGCCAAAAACGGAACTGTGTATCAGGGATGCAATATAGAAAATGCTTCCTATCCTGCAACAAACTGTGCCGAACGTACGGCATTTTACAAGGCGGTCAGTGAGGGTGTGCGGGAATTTCAGGCGATTGCAATCGTTGGTGGAAGTGTTTTGTACCCAAAAACGGCAGAGGAAAACCAATGTACGGATCTTTGCAGTCCGTGTGGAATCTGCAGACAGGTGATGCGGGAATTCTGTCCGGGAGATTTTGAGATTGTACTTGCAAGGTCCCAGGAGGACTATGAAGTACACACGCTGGAGGAACTGCTGCCTCTTAGTTTTGGACCGGAAAATCTTAAGAAACAGGGAGGGGAGTAAATCATGGACAGACGATTGAAACGTGTTTTTGTAATAGTACTCGATTCGATGGGAATGGGAGCGATGGCAGATGCCGCACGCTTCGGAGATGAAGGTGCCGATACATTGGGGCATATTTCACAGACCGTGGAACATTTTTATATTCCAAATCTGGCATCTTTAGGGCTGGCAAACCTGAAATCCTTAAAACAGGTACAGCCGCAGGAACATCCACTTGGATATTATGCGGCACTGAATGAAAAAAGCAACGGAAAAGACACCATGACCGGACACTGGGAGATGATGGGGATTGAAACAAAAAAGCCTTTCATCACCTTTACGGAACATGGATTTCCGCCGGAGCTGATCGCAGAACTGGAAAAAAGATGCGGCAGAAAAATTATAGGAAACCGGGCGGAAAGCGGAACAAAGATTTTAGAGGAACTCGGCGAGCAGGAAATCAGGGAAGGAAAGCTGATCGTGTACACATCGGCAGATTCGGTTCTGCAGATCTGCGGGAACGAGGAGACGATGGGATTAGAGACCCTGTATCATTACTGTGAGATTGCCAGGGAACTGACGATGCGTGATGAGTGGAGGGTGGGACGCGTGATCGCCCGCCCGTATGTGGGAAAGAAAAAAGGCGAGTTTGTCAGAACCAGCAACCGCAGGGATTATGCGTTGAAACCGACCGGGCCAACAGCATTAAATGCGCTTCAGGAAGCCGGATATGACGTGCTGGCAGTCGGAAAGATCCATGATATTTTTGACGGATACGGAATTACAAAAAGTCTGCATTCGACCAGCAGTGTCCATGGGATGGACCAGACCATTGCGCTGGCCCAATCCGATTTCTGCGGTTTGTGCTTTACCAATCTGGTCGATTTTGATGCCCTGTGGGGACACCGGAGAAATCCGATCGGATACGGAGAGGAAATCGAGAGGTTTGACAAAAAGCTCGGAGAACTTATGCCACTGCTTAAAAAAGAGGATCTGCTGATGATCACGGCGGACCATGGAAACGATCCAACGTATAAGGGCACGGATCACACAAGAGAGCAGGTGCCGCTGCTTTTGTATTCGCCATCCGATCAGGGAAGCGGGTCGCTCCCGACACAGGATACATTTGCGGTGATCGGGGCGACCATTGCGGATAATTTTGGAGTGCAGATGCCGGCAAATACGATAGGCACATCACTTCTTCCGTTGTTATAGTTTGCAGAAGAGAGGGAAAAGCCGATGATGAATCGATTTATTGCACACAATATGCCAAAAATAGAGCTGCACTGTCATCTGGACGGTTCGATGAGCCTGCCCCTGATCCAGAAACTGATGCAGCAGGAGAAAAAAGAGCCGCTAGGACTGGAAGAATTGCGGAAAAAACTGGTGGCACCGATGGACTGCAGTTCACTGGCAGAGTATCTGGAGAAGTTTGAACTGCCGCTTGGCTGCCTGCAGACGAAGGAGGGACTTTCGGCAGCAGCACAGGATCTGGCACTTTCTGCAGCAAAAGAACAGGTCAAGTATCTGGAAGTGCGTTTTGCACCTGCATTTTCCATGGAGCAGGGGCTTTCGGTCCGGGAAATCTTAGAGAGCGTCCGGGATGGCCTGAAAAAAGCAGAAGAAAAAGCGGACATCCTGACCGGAATGATTGTCTGCACTATGCGCAATCTGGAAACCGAAAAAAATATTGCCATGTTAAAAGAAGCGCGGGAATTTCTCGGAAACGGTGTTGTTGCCTGTGATCTGGCAGGGGATGAAAAGGCGTACCCGACAGCAGCGTTTGCGGACGTATTTGCCACTGCAAAAAAATATGGCATGCCATATACCATCCATGCAGGAGAATGTGGAAGCAGGGAAGAAATCCGTACGGCCATTGAACTGGGAACATCGCGGATCGGTCACGGAATTGCCATGAGCGGGGACGAGGAATTAAAGAAGGAAGTTGCAGAGAAAAAGATCGGAGTGGAACTGTGTCCGACGAGTAATCTGCAGACAAAGGCGGTCACGGATTTTACAGACTATCCGTTCCGGGAATTTTACGATGCCGGAATTTTGCTTTCCATCAATACGGACAACCGTACCGTCAGCGATACCAGCTGTACGGATGAATATATGCGTCTGGCAGAAGCCGGGATGTTTCAAGAGCCGATGTGTGAGAAAATTTATATGGCTTCGCTGCATTCGGCATTTGCGGACGATGATACCAAACAGGTATTATGGAAAAAGTGGATGTCAATGTTTGATTTATAGACATGTTTTCGGTATAATGTAACATTGCGTAGGTTCTATCAGCATCTGATGGACCGTACTTATCAAACGATAAATTATAGTAGAAAGAAAAAGAGGAATAAGATGTCAATCGATCAGAGCAAAATTCGTAATTTTTGTATTATTGCCCATATTGATCACGGTAAGTCTACACTTGCGGATCGAATCATAGAAAAAACAGGAACGCTGACCAGCCGTGAGATGCAGGCACAGGTTCTCGATAATATGGATCTGGAGCGTGAGAGGGGAATCACGATCAAATCCCAGGCAGTGCGCATCATTTATCAGGCAAAGGATGGAGAGGAATATATTTTTAACCTGATTGATACGCCGGGACACGTGGATTTTAATTATGAAGTATCCCGGAGTCTTGCAGCGTGTGATGGTGCCATCCTGGTTGTGGATGCCGCACAGGGGGTGGAAGCCCAGACACTTGCCAATGTCTATCTGGCACTGGATCATGATCTGGATGTGCTTCCGGTCATCAATAAGATTGATCTGCCGAGTGCACGCCCGGAAGAGGTCGCACAGGAAATCGAGGATGTGATCGGTATCGAGGCGATGGATGCTCCGCGTATTTCTGCAAAGACCGGACTGAATATTGAGGAAGTGCTTGAACAGATCGTGACAAAGATTCCGGCACCTGCCGGAGATCCGAAGGCACCGCTTAAGGCGTTGATCTTCGATGCGCTGTATGATTCCTATAAGGGGGTAATTGTTTTCTGCCGGATCAAGGAAGGTACCGTCAAAGTGGGAACCAAAATCAAAATGATGGCCACAGGAGCCGAGGATCTGGTGACAGAAGTGGGATATTTCGGTGCCGGGCAGTTTATTCCGTGTGACGAGCTTTCCGCAGGTATGGTTGGATATATCGCGGCGAGCATTAAAAATGTGCGCGATACACGTGTCGGAGACACTGTGACAGAGCTCGACCGCCCGTGTGCAGAACCGCTTCCGGGATATAAAAAGGTCAATCCGATGGTGTACTGCGGATTATATCCGGCAGACTCTGCCAAGTATCCGGATCTGCGGGATGCGCTTGAAAAACTGCAGGTCAATGATGCATCGTTACAGTATGAACCGGAGACATCCCTTGCCCTGGGATTTGGATTCCGCTGCGGATTTCTGGGATTACTGCATCTTGAGATTATTCAGGAGCGTTTAGAGCGTGAGTTTAATCTGGATCTTGTGACTACGGCACCCGGTGTTATTTATAAGGTGCACAAGACCAACGGAGAAGTGTTTGACCTGACCAATCCGTCCAATCTGCCGGACCCTTCGGAGATTGAATATATGGAGGAACCGTTTGTATCGGCAGAGATCATGGTAACCAGCGAGTATGTCGGGGCAATTATGAAGCTTTGTCAGGAACGCCGCGGTATTTATATCAGCATGGATTATATTGAAGCAACCCGTGCCGTGATCAAATATGATATGCCACTGAATGAGATTATTTATGATTTCTTTGATGCATTGAAATCCCGTTCCAAAGGATATGCGTCCTTTGATTATGAGATGAAGGGTTATGAGCAGTCAGAGCTTGTGAAACTGGATATTCTGGTAAACAAAGAAGAAGTGGATGCTCTTTCCTTTATCGTGCATGCAGATACTGCCTACGAGCGTGGAAGAAAGATGTGTGAGAAGCTCAAAGAAGAGATTCCGAGACAGCTTTTTGAAATTCCGATCCAGGCAGCTGTCGGAAGCAAGATTATTGCCAGAGAGACAGTCAGAGCCATGCGTAAGGATGTACTTGCCAAATGTTACGGCGGTGATATTTCCCGTAAGAAGAAGCTTCTTGAAAAACAGAAGGAAGGAAAGAAGAGAATGCGACAGGTTGGTAACGTAGAGATACCACAGAAGGCGTTTATGAGCGTTCTCAAATTGGATGAAGACTAAATTCTGATTTGTGAGGCTGCAA
>ENA-ORSI01003042-ORSI01003042.1-human-gut-metagenome-genome-assembly--contig:-NODE-3042-length-11192-cov-4.443477_pt1 | contig 11192 bp, 10 predicted proteins | sample MGYA00242187_ERZ509154 | MGnify/ENA primary metagenome ERZ509154 (study PRJEB26280, sample SAMEA2338627) | human gut metagenome | biome: human gut; feature: human-associated habitat; material: faeces...
GCTATGTGGTGATGCATCGTGATGAAATAAGTTTTCCTTTCAAACGTTATCAAATCCAACCGGTTTGGCGTGCGGATCGTCCCCAAAAAGGGCGTTACCGTGAGTTTTACCAATGTGACGCCGATGTGGTAGGCAGCAATTCTTTATTGAATGAAGTGGAGCTGGTACAGATGATAGACCGTGTATTTGGTAAATTCGGAGTACGTGTTTCAATTAAAATCAATAACCGTAAGATATTGACCGGTATTGCCGAGATTATCGGGGAGGCTGATAAAATTGTAGATATCACCGTAGCCATTGACAAACTGGATAAAATCGGATTGGAAAATGTAAATGCGGAATTGGCTTCTAAAGGGATTCCTCAAGAGGCTATTGATAAATTGCAGCCGATTATTTTATTGAGTGGAAGCAATGAAGAGAAATTGGAAACTTTGAAGACTGTCCTTGCTACCAGTGAAGCGGGATTGAAGGGAGTGGAAGAAAGTGAATTCATATTAAAAACCGTGTCTGCACTGGGTGTGAAGAGTGAAGTGGAATTGGATTTGACTTTGGCTCGCGGCTTGAATTATTATACAGGAGCAATTTTTGAAGTGAAAGCCTTGGATGTGCAGATTGGCAGCATCAGTGGTGGTGGCCGTTATGATAATCTGACCGGTGTCTTTGGTATGGATGGTATGTCTGGTGTAGGTATCTCTTTCGGAGCCGACCGTATTTTTGATGTGTTGAATCAGTTGGATTTGTATCCGAAAGAAGCGGTGAACGGAACCGAGCTGTTGTTTGTAAACTTCGGCGATAAAGAGGCTGCTTATTGTCTGCCTATCCTGGCAAAAGTCCGTGAAGCAGGGGTGCGCGCTGAAATTTATCCGGATGCTTCTAAAATGAAGAAGCAGATGGGATATGCCAATGACAAGCAGATTCCTTTTGTCGCTATTGTTGGTGAAAATGAAATGAACGAAGGGAAACTGACTTTGAAGAATATGACTACAGGCGAGCAGTCACTGGTTACACCGGATGAGTTGCTGGCGGTGGTGAAAGCTTGATGTTTACTAATTATCTGCAATCATATCATAAAAGCATCATTGATGGATGATTGCATCACATGGGAATGCCCGATAACGTTTGCTTTATACGTTATTTGTTTTGAAATATAAATGCTGGATTACCTATGTGGATAATCAGATTGTTTTTTCTTCCGTCACTACATCTTACTGATTCTAAAAGAGATGTAGTGACGGAAATTTTTGTATCCCCCCGAAATGGTTTGTTCTCTTTTTTCCGCGTAGAGGCGACAAAGCGGAATGCCTGTTCTTGTCGTTGTTGGTTGTATTTCTTGTTTTAAGGATGAAAACTGATGGAGCTGACTTGAAATATGATTTTCTTTTGCGAGAGTCTGATATTATTCACTATATTTGTGGAATGCTAGCCTTATAAATTTAATCAGATGATAGAGGAAAATCAGTTGATATCCCATTTGTATCAAAATAGGGATAATGGTCAATGGATGATACAAACCAATGATGAACATCAAAAGGGGGTTGCTGATATGGCGGCATCCTTCGCCGGGCAGTTCGGACTTCCTTCTTGGGGGCGTGCGCTCGGCCTACTTCATGACAAAGGAAAGGAACGGGCGGCATTCCAGCAATACATACGCAAGATGAATGGTTTGCCTACGAGTGACAAGAAGCGCTATGATGATCATACCCATGCTTTTGTGGGTGGAATATTGGCAAAAGAACTTATGGGAAAGGATGTTTCCCATCTTCTTGTAAACCAAATTATTTCTCATCACACAGGGTTACATGATTTCGGGGATGTGGAAAACATATTGAAAGAGAGGCTATTGTCCAAAGAAATAAACGAGGGTGACATTAGCATAAACAAACCTTTATTATTCCAAGAATTTATTGATTCACCTTTTTCTAAATCAAAGGTTGAATGGAAACACTTTCATCACCTTTCCCGTATGCTTTTTTCCTGTCTTGTAGATGCCGACCGACTCGATACAGAACGGTTTATGGATGTAGAGTCATGGCGGAAGCGGGGAAATTCGGCTACGCTTGCCGATTTGCTTCCACAGCTGGAGGCATATATGCAAAAACTGCAATCGAATGCAGCCGATACGAAAGTGAACCGCATCCGCCAGCAAGTGAAAGAACAATGCAGTAGAACTTCTTCAAGCGAAAAAGGATTTTATAGTCTTACAGTTCCGACGGGAGGCGGTAAAACACTTTCTTCTTTGTTATGGGCCATGAAGCATGCTGTAAGCCATTCAATGAATCGTATCATCATCGCCATCCCATATACCAGTATCATTGTGCAAACGGCAGGGCTTTTGAAGGAAATCTTTGGTGAAGAAAATGTATTGGAGCATCATAGTAATTTCGACCCCGATGATATTAAGGACGAGGAAAATAGGGAAAAAGCAAAATTGGCTACAGAGAATTGGGACTATCCCATTATTGTCACTACCAATGTACAGCTTTTTGAATCTATGTTTAGCAATAAAACATCTGATTGCCGCAAACTGCACAACATGGCAAATTCAATTCTTGTTTTGGATGAGGTTCAGATGTTGCCAACCGGCTTCTTGCGGCCGATAGTCGATGCGCTGAAAGCGTATCAGGAAATGTTCGGGGTTTCGGTATTGTTTACCACGGCAAGCCAGCCGGTACTGAGTGGTCTGATAGAAGGAACAAATCCTAAAGCTGATTTTAAGGGAATAGAACATATCAAGGAAATTATTCCGGAAGAATTTGCTTTGCATGACCAGCTTCGCCGTGTGAAGTTGTCAATCGATGATACAGGAAAAACATACGATGAGATAGCTGCAAAGGTGTCTGAATATAATAAGGTGTTGTGCATAGTGAACACTCGTAAAGATGCCAAAGAGCTGTATGACCGTTTGCCCAATGACGGAGTGAAATTGCATTTGTCTAGAATGATGTGCCCTGCCCACTTACACGAAACTATTGGTAAAATAAAAACTTTATTGAAGGATGAGTCGCAGCCGATTGTCAGGGTCATTGCAACCCAGCTTGTGGAGGCCGGTGTGGATATAGACTTTCCGGTTGTGTTCCGTCAAGAAGCAGGACTCGATTCTGTATTGCAAGCAGCGGGACGGTGCAATCGGGAAGGACGAAGTGCCATGGGACATACATTTGTGTTCAGTCTGGCGGCAGAGAAGCGAAAGCTCTTCGGTTCAATGGCTGACTCCAACAATGCTCGGTTGAATTTGCCGGAAGATAGTGATTGGTTTGCTCCTTCTACCATGAAAGCCTATTTTTGTCAATTGTATAGCAGAAAACAAACATTTGATGAAAAGGATATAAAGCACTGGCTCTACAAACCTACTGAGTTATGTTTTGAAACTGCATCAAAAGAATTTCACCTGATTGATGATACGAGTATAAATGTTATCATAAATTGGGAAAACAGCATGGAACTTATAGAGCAGTTGAAAGAATCGGGGTGTACCTACTCGTTGGTGAAGCAATTGGCGAAATTTACTGTAGGCATCCGTTCCTATGATTTTAAGCAACTGAAAGGCTATGGGCTTGTCGAAGAAATATTGGAAGGAATATATGTATTGGCAGACAGGTCTCAGTATAATAAAGCCACAGGTCTCAGCCTTGATAACCATTGGCTGGAGGAAGTATTAATGATATAAAGAAACGGATATGACAAAGAAAGAAACATTGAAATTGTTTGAAGAACGTAAAGTCCGCACCGTGTGGGATGATGAAAAGGAAAAATGGTATTTTTCGATAGTTGATGTGGTGTCAGTTTTAACAGACAGTGTTGATGCAACTGCTTATTGGCGTAAGTTAAAGCAAAGACTTAAAGAAGAGGGAAATGAAACCGTGACAAATTGTCACGGTTTGAAAATGAAAGCCACAGACGGTAAGATGCGACTTACAGATGTGGCTGATACAGAACAACTACTACGTATCATTCAGTCTATCCCATCTCCCAAGGCAGAACCGTTCAAGCAATGGATGGCACATGTAGCATCCGAACGTCTTGATCAGATGCAAGACCCTGAGTTGAGTATTGAGCAAGCTATGATGGACTACAAGCGACTTGGTTACTCTGACAACTGGATAAACCAACGCTTGAAGAGCATTGAAATCCGTAAAGATCTTACAGATCAATGGAAACTACATAATGTAGAGGAAGGTGTTCAATATGCTACTCTTACAGACATTATCTATCAGCAATGGACCGGAAAGTCGGCAAAGGAGTACAAACAGTTCAAGGGCTTGAAGAAAGAAAATCTCCGGGACAATATGACCAATGAAGAATTGGTTCTTAATATGCTGGCCGAACTCTCTACGACAAGTATTACTAAAGCTAAAAATCCTCAGACATTGGGTGAAAATATGCAGTGTGCGGCTGACGGTGGTGATGTGGCTCGTGTGGCACGCGAACAGTTGGAGCAAAAAACCGGTCGTGAAGTGGTAACTCCCTTGTCGGCAAAAAGGTTTTTTGAAGGTCAGAAGCCGGAAGATTTATTGGAAAACAAGGAAAACGATGAATGATATGGAATATACAGATAAAGAATATTGTCTGGAGGTGTGGGGCGATTGGGCTTGTTTCACTCGTCCGGAATTGAAAGTAGAGCGTGTGAGTTACGATGTCATAACGCCATCGGCGGCACGCGCCATCTTTGAAGCGATACTGTTTAAACGCTATGCCATGCGTTGGCAGGTAACAAAGATTGAGGTACTCAGACCTATTAAATGGGCTACCATTAGACGGAATGAGGTGGGGGCAGTTGCCAGTAAATCACCTATCATTATTGAAGATAAACGTCAGCAGAAGAACACGTTGCTTCTGTTGGATGTGCGTTACCGAATTTATGCTAAGTTAGTATTTATTCCGGTAAAAGACCGTCCGAAAGAGGCTTTTGCCAAGCATCAGCCAAGTGCCGACGAGAATCCTATGAAGTATTATCAGATGTTCGAACGCAGGGCATCACAAGGGCAATGTTTTACGCAGCCCTATCTCGGATGTCGTGAGTTTTCTGCAAACTGGAAGTATATTGAAAGTACTGATAATCTTGATTATCCCTTAGCCGAAGACAGGGATTTCGGCATTATGCTTTATGATATGGACTTTGAGGAAAATCCACAAAAACCGAATGCTATGTTTTATAGAGCCCAAATGAAAAAGGGAGTGATTGTTGTACCGGATAAAGATAGTGAGGAGGTGTTGAGATGATACTGAAAGCATTATATGATTACTATCATCGAAGTGGAGATGATGTGGCCCCTTTTGGTTTAGAATACAAAGAGATTGGATTTATTATTGTTATTGATAGATGTGGAAAATTTCTGCGCTTTGAAGACAGGCGCATAGATAAGAAGTCGGCACAGCGGTTTCTTGTTAAGAAAAGTGTTAGCCGGTCAAGTGCCCCTGTTGCAAACTATTTGTATGACAATTGTAAATATGTATTTGGTTATTCCGATAAGGGGGATATGGAAAAGATACGTAAGTACTTTGAAGTATTTAAGGCGAAAGTAAAAGATATATATGATGCTTTTCCGGATAATGAGGACATAAAAGCTGTTTATGCATTTTATCAGCAAGACCATTCTTTTATAGTTGGGGCTATGCAGAAAGATTCTTTATGGGATGATATAGCCAAAAATCTTAATAAGAAATATTCTACCTTTTCTTTCCTTATAGAAGGGGATACGAAAATAGTGGCTTCGAAAAGGGAATTGATAAATTTGTTTGACGAGAATCATGGCGTGGCAGGAAATCTTTGTTTGATAACAGGGAGATATTCAAAAGTTGTAGAGATTACAACTGCTACAAAGATACTTGGAAGCCAAGAAACAGCTAAACTAGTTGCATTTCAAGTTAATTCCGGGTATGATTCGTATGGGAAATCTAAAGGATACAATGCTCCAATATCAGAAGAAGCTGAATTTGCATATACAACCGCATTGAATCATTTGCTGCGTTCGGATTCTCACAATAAGTTTATGGTGGGCTCACGTACTTATCTTTTCTGGGCTTCCTCCAATAGCGAGGCTTCAAAAGAGTCCGAAAATAGTCTATTTTCTTTGTTGGGGCGGATTGAAGAAGAAAATGACGACTCAAACAGGCGCATAAAGTTAGTATATGATACTTTCCAGTCTATCTATAACGGAAAATTATCGGCAAACGATGATGACAAATTCTTCATTTTGGGTTTGGCTCCTAATTCGGCAAGAATTGCGGTAGTATATTGGAATGAGATGCCTTTGCGTGAATTTGCAGGTTTGATAAGTAAACATTTTACGGATATGGAGATGGTTGACACTCGCAAAGATAAGAAGCCGTACGTGGGAATGCATTCCATTCTTGGAAATGTTACTCTTGGAGGAAAGTCAAGTGATGCGACTCCCAACCTTCCTGATGCTGTGGTGAGAAGCATATTTCAAGGGTTGCCGTATCCGGCTTCTCTCTTTCAAGCATGTATTCGTCGCATACGTGCAGAACAATCCGTCAATATAGTGCGTGCTGCTATCATCAAGGCATATCTCAACAGACTAAACGAAAATAACAACCATAAAAAATTAGATATTATGTTAGACAAAGAAAATCAAAATCAAGGGTATCTTTGTGGAAGGCTGTTTGCCGTGTTGGAAAACCTACAATATGCAGCAAATAAACAAGATTCCATTCGTTCAAGTTACATGAACGCGGCTTCATCTACGCCATCTACAGTATTTTCAACAGTTCTCAAATTATCAAACAGTCATTATGCTAAATTGGCTAAAGAGAAGAAAGGCCTTGCTAATTTCTTTGATAATCAAAAGAAAGAGATAATAGTTTTAATTCAAAATTTTCCTAATACATTGAGTTTGGAAGATCAAGGACGATTCTTCCTCGGCTATTATCATCAGAAAGCTCACAGAGAGAATCAAGAAACTGAAGAATAATTTTTAAAAATATACAATTATGTCAGAATTAAAGAATAGAATTGATTTCGTTTACATTTTTGATGTACAAGATGGTAATCCAAATGGTGACCCGGATGCAGGTAATCTTCCTCGGATAGATGCTGAAACTGGTATAGGCCTTGTTACAGATGTTTGTTTGAAACGCAAGGTACGTAATTATGTACAAATAGCCCAAGCAGGAAAAGCAGGTAACGATATTCTTGTCAAATCCAAAGAAATTTCTGGAGAAGAGGTCTTTATTAATGAAGAAATCCGCAAAATGTACAAAGAAGATTTAGGAATAGAACTAAAAATCAAAGAAAAAGCTCCTGCCGATAAGAGTTCAGCTGGTAAAATTGCTATGTGCAGACGCTTCTTTGACGTTAGGACTTTTGGAGCAGTACTCTCAACCGGACCTAACGCAGGACAAGTGAGGGGGCCGATTCAAATGACTTTTGCCCGTTCGCAAGATATGATTGTTTCAGCAGAGCATGCATTAACCGTATGTGTAGCTCGTGATGAAGAAAAGACCTATGAATCACAAGTGGGAATACAGGGACGTAAAGCGACCATTCCTTATGGCCTCTATGTCTGTCACGGCTTCATCTCCGCTAACTTGGCACAACAGACAGGATTTTCTGAAGAAGACCTTGAACTATTTTGGGAAGCTTTAAAGAACATGTTCGATGTGGATCGTTCGGCGGCACGTGGATTGATGAGTGCTCAAAAACTGATAGTCTTCAAGCATGACTCCATATTGGGTAATGCTCCCGCCAACAAGTTGTTTGAATTGGTAAAAGTGGAGAAAGTCTGCGATGGAGCACCACGCTCATTCATCGACTATTCAGTTACTATAGATAAGGAGAATGCTCCATCAAATGTAACTATTGAGGAACTGATATAATTCCATCGTATGTACAATGAAGACGATATGCTCATGTTGTCGGGGATTCAGCACTTTAGGTTCTGTCCCCGGCAATGGGCTTTGATACACATTGAGCAGCAATGGGATGATAATCGTCTCACCATCGAAGGACAGATTCTGCACAAGCATGTAGATGATCCGTTTTATAGACAAAAGTGTGGTGACCAGATAACATTGCGTGCGGTGAATATCGCTTCGCGTGAACTTGGACTCTATGGAATCTCTGATGCCATAGAGTTACTTCCTTCCTCATCTTTTGAAAATACGATTTTGCATCCCAACTATCCGGGGCGATGGCAACCGGTTGCTGTGGAGTATAAGCATGGCAAACCGAAAAGAAACGAGGTGGATGAAGTGCAGTTGGCAGCACAAATCATGTGCATAGAAGAAATGTATGCTATCCATATACCATACGGCTCTTTCTTTTATGGGGAGCTTCGCCATCGGGTTAATGTGGATAACTCGCTCTAAATTGGACTTTGATTGAAAATCAAGAAGTTGGGCGTTTGCCTATATTATATAGGTAACAATATGGAAACGAGCGGACTTCTGCTCGTTTCTGTATTTTGCAATATGCAAAGAACGCCTTAATTCGGGGACAAAGATACGATATTTTTCTAAATATCCAATGATTTACAAGAGGAATTTTATGGAAATTAGAACTTTTGCGTAAAATTTGATGCTTACCAACACAATATGCATCCAAAAACAAACAGCAGGTATTCGGATATAGTTTATCCGAATACCTGTTGCCATAACGTTTTATTGCTGACGATGATTCTGACATCGGCTTTCATGTACTGTTGCAATATTGGGGTATTTTGTCCCTGTGTGCTCACAGTGGCTGTAGCCATAAAATAGTTGCCATCTTCCCTATGTATGAGTTTGGCATTATGTCTTATGATGTTGCAGTTATAAGATGCATTGTCGTTGCCCTCGAAAGAAACATGAGCTGTCCTTGGCTCATCGAAAAGATGCAAATACTTAAAAAATCTTAAAACATTCTTTATCCCCGATTAAATATCGTACCTTTGCAACCGAAAGAGTTCTTTGAATGGTTATGCAAATCACAGCAAGATGCTACATTCTGTATATTTCTAATTCGTAACCTCTTCTTTTTATGAGATAAAAACTTATCTCATTCTCAATTACTTATAAAAAATAAGTACTTTCGATGAAAAAACTCTTCAATATTTAGACTTACTGACATAGGGCTGTCATAGAAGACGCTATCTTTGTATCAAAAAGTGTTAAACTTAATATTATAGAATATGAAAAGATTATTTTTATGCTCATCATTTGCTGATGTTGCTAATCTATTTGTCGATTGTGCCAAAGAAGATTTGCAAGGGAAAATTATAGCTTTTATACCAACTGCAAGCCTTACAGAACCAATACGATTCTATGTAAAAAAGGGGAAAAAGGCTTTAGAAGAAGCAGGAATGATTGTTGAAGAAGTCGAGATTACCCAACTGCCCAAAGAGGAAATATCTTCTATATTACATAAATGCGATTATATCTACATAACAGGTGGAAATACATTTTTCCTTTTGCAAGAGTTAAAAAGAAAAGGTGTTGATAAAATTATATCTAAACAAGTGAAATTGGGTAAACTGTATATTGGGGAATCTGCCGGAGCAATAATAGCCTCTCCCGATGCAGAATATATGAGAAGTGTGAATTTTGATCCAATAGAAAAGGCTCCTGAATTGAAAGACTGTACTTCTTTAGATTTGGTCGATTTTTATACGATTCCCCATTATGGAAATTTTCCATTCAAGAAAAAAGGTGAAAAGATAGTTCAACTATATAATGAGAAGTTGCAGCTTATTCCTATAAGTAATAAACAAGCTGTTATTATTGAAGATTCAAATATTCAAATTAAAGATGCAAAATGAATAGAATAGACCGTATTTCTGCTATATTGATTCAGTTACAATCGCACTCGTTAGTGAAAGCACAGCAAATTTCAGAACGTTTTGTAGCATAGACGAGATGCCAAGAAAGCATATCAAAGCAGAATGCAGCAACAAGAACGGTTGGCAATTCGTTACCTCAAAATCGGACAATCCTCCCAATGTCCTTATTATAAAGGGATAAAGATTATATTCCAAAATTACACTAAATAAATGAGAGGGGAATGTATTAAGTTTATTTCCCTCTCATTTAGTTTAGTTAGTTTCCAGAAACTTTATTTTGAGCTTTTCATAGCACGTTTTATGCGATTTGATTCTTGCAAAAGCTTATTGGCTATACTATCTTTATAAGTAGCCATTTCAACCATTTCATGATGATGGCGAATAGAATCCTCGTAGGCAGCAACACAATTTCTTACATCATCTATAACTTTCTCATCTCGGCAAACAGAAAAATGCTTTTCGATGTATCGAACATTTGGGTCGTCAGATGGAAGAACCATCTTCAATGCCCGATATTTCAAGTCTGCTACCTCCCAAGCTTGATACTCTCGCCATTGGGCTAGGTTGCCCCAAATGGAGATGACAAGAGATAGAGCCAAGCCTCCAATGAAAAGAAGAACATACTTTGAAGTTGGCTCGAAGCGATGAGTCACTACTTTCTTCAGAGGTGTATTATCCATTGCGTGAAGTTTGTCCTGCACAATTTTTGATGTGGCATTCAGCTCTTGTTTCACCTGATTAATGGTACACTGCGCATCACAACTTTGCGACACGCTGCATTGAAAGCAACTGCGACTACAAGACCGTAAGCGTACTGCTCGGTCATGCCAATATTACAACAACCCTTAACCTCTATGTTCACCCGAACATGGAACAGAAGTAAAAGTGCATCACCAAGATGTTCAAGTCTCTTGGAAAATAGGGAAGAACAGATGAAAGCCGAATATAGGAAAGTTTTTAGTTTGCTCCGCAAGGGGTATTCCATTCGGGATGTGGCGAAGTTGAGTAGTAAAGGAGTAAGTACCGTGCAACGAGTTAAGCGATTAATAAAAGTACAATCACAGCAATAAAACTATTGATTTTACGTTCTTTTCAAAGAAAGGGGTTGTGTGATAGTGGCTTAAAGGCTAAAAGCACTACCTTTGTACGCAATATAACAACAATACGTTTAAGGTCACAATTTGTGATTTTGAAAATGAATATAAATATGACAGACATAACGGAAAAGACAGAAAACGGCGAACTGGTCACAAATCGTGACCAGTTGGTTGTCATGGATAATATAGAGTCTCTAATAAAAGTGATTAGAGGACAACAGAGGTATGAGAGGGAATATAGCAACATCGTGGAAAAGCCAAATACCCTCTACCACCCCCAATGGTACTAATTTTTATAAAATAAACGGATTTCAGGTAT
>ENA-ORSI01003050-ORSI01003050.1-human-gut-metagenome-genome-assembly--contig:-NODE-3050-length-11155-cov-2.917477_pt1 | contig 11155 bp, 7 predicted proteins | sample MGYA00242187_ERZ509154 | MGnify/ENA primary metagenome ERZ509154 (study PRJEB26280, sample SAMEA2338627) | human gut metagenome | biome: human gut; feature: human-associated habitat; material: faeces...
CCTTTTCAGAGTTCCGTAGCCCCATTTCTCATTATTGCTAAGCAGCTGCCAAACTTTACCGGCATTCAAACCGATTTCATTTCTGTCCATTTTTCTAGAGTTATTTAGAGGTTTAAAACATTAGGTTAAGATTTTACCTAGAAAGATAACAAAAGGACATTACATTTGTTTATGCTACTTTACCAAAAACCTGTTACTAATTTATTTTTAACATAAAAGCCGCGATGTGTACCGACACAATACCGGTATTAGCGTATGTTAAAATAGAACTTTTCTTTGCAGACATCTGTTATTATCAGAGAATCAATCCTAAACCTATTACAGATATGGCAAAGAAAATAGCAGAACAACTAATAGACACTCTGGCAGAATCGGGAGTGGAACGTATTTACGCCGTGACAGGCGATAGTCTGAATGAAGTAAACGAAGCTGTCAGGAAGAATAATAAAATAAAATGGATACACGTGCGGCACGAAGAAACGGGAGCGTATGCCGCCGCAGCAGAAGCGCAACTGACAGGACGTCCGGGATGTTGTGCCGGTAGCAGCGGTCCGGGACACGTGCATCTTATCAACGGTTTGTATGACGCACAACGGTCGGGTGCACCGGTGATAGCTATTGCCTCCACTATCCCAAGCAGAGAATTCGGTACTGAATATTTTCAGGAGACCAATACAATCAAGCTTTTCAATGATTGCAGTTATTATAATGAAGTAGCCACTACTCCCAAGCAATTTCCGCGTATGCTCCAGTCGGCCATTCAGACAGCTATTACTCGTAAAGGAGTAGCCGTAGTCGGCTTACCGGGAGATCTGGCAAAGGCATCGGCCGTTTCTGTCGATTCGTCAGTCCGGAACTATTTCACCCGGCCGGAAGTCTGTCCTTCGGAAGAGGACCTTATACTGTTGGCCGATTTATTGAACAGTCATGAACGTATCACCTTATTCTGTGGCATCGGTTGCCGTGGGGCGCACGAAGAAGTGATTGCCCTTTCCGAGAAACTGAATGCCCCGGTAGCATATACTTTTAAAGGAAAAATGGAAGTGCAATACGAAAATCCGTACGAGGTAGGAATGACCGGATTATTGGGAATGCCTTCAGGATATTACAGTATGCACGAAGCGGAAGTACTTCTCATGCTCGGCACGGATTTTCCTTACTCTGCTTTCCTGCCCGATGATATCAAAATAGCCCAGATAGATATAAAGCCCGAACGCCTGGGACGCCGCGCCAAAGTAGACATCGGACTTTGTGGAGATGTGAAAATGACTATTCAGGCATTATTACGTATGCTGACCCCGAAAACAGATGATACTTTCCTGTTGAAACAGCTCAAAAGATACGAAGAGGTAAAGAAAGATTTAGCTGCCTACACGAAAGATAAAGGAGAAGTGAATAAGATTCATCCCGAATACGTGATGTCGGAGATTGACAAACTTTCTTCAGATGACGCTGTATTTACAGTAGATACGGGGATGACTTGCGTATGGGGAGCGCGGTATCTGCAAGCGACAGGTAATCGCCACATGCTGGGTTCTTTCAATCACGGTTCTATGGCAAATGCTTTGCCGCAGGCTATTGGTGCTGCCTTGGCTTACCCCGAACGCCAGGTAGTCGCATTATGCGGTGACGGAGGTTTGTCTATGACTTTAGGAGATCTGGCAACGGTGGTTCAGTACAAACTGCCGATTAAAATTATCGTATTCAACAATCGTTCGCTGGGAATGGTGAAACTGGAAATGGAAGTTGACGGGCTACCGGACTGGCAGACAAATATGTTGAATCCCGACTTCGCTCAAGTAGCGGAAGCGATGGGAATAACAGGTTTCAATGTCAGTGACCCGGAGGAGGTATTAACGACCCTATACAATGCCTTTGAAATGGACGGTCCGGTACTTGTTAATATTATGACCGACCCGAACGCACTCGCCATGCCTCCCAAAATTGAGTTCGGACAAATGGTAGGCTTTGCCCAGTCGATGTATAAGTTATTAATCAACGGGCGTTCGCAAGAAGTTATTGACACAATCAATTCTAACTATAAACATATACGGGAGGTATTTTAGATTATCGGGTAAGGTGATTATCATTTTATTTTCTTATGTTTGTAATCATCAAAAAGTATAAAGCACATGGAAAAGTCAGACTTTTCACCTTTGCCCCGGCAAGCTCTCTATGCAAATAAAAGACAATGGAATCAATTTCTTTCCATTTTCTTGTTAGCGGCAGGCATTGGTTTTACAGTAACAGGCATTATCTTCTTCTTTGCCTACAATTGGGATGAACTCCCCAAATTCGCCAAACTGGGAATGGTAGAAGTTTTACTGGCAACCTCTGTCCTGCTCGCCGTATTCACCCGGTGGAGTACGCTCGTCAAACAGGTTCTCCTTACCGGAGCAACCTTTCTGACAGGTACGCTTTTTGCCGTATTCGGGCAAATCTATCAGACCGGAGCCGATGCATACCACCTATTCCTCGGGTGGACACTTTTTACCTTTCTTTGGGCAGTAGCTATCCGTTTCGCCCCGTTGTGGCTGACATTTATCGGACTACTCAGTATAACAATATGGCTGTATGTAATACAAATAGTACCCGGTCATTCGTGGACCAGCGCTTTGCTCACCAGCGCAGTAACCTGGATATGCGCCACATCAACGATCGTTGCGGAGCGAATGAACATAAAAGGGCAGTTGAATAAACGAAACCATTGGCTGATCAGCTTCCTGTCGTTGGCTACAATTATACATACCAGTTATCTTACAATGGCAGCTATCTGTGAAGATAATACCATTCTATCCGTCCCGTTAGCAAGTACCATTCTTTTGTTTTCGGTAGGATTGTGGTTCGGCCGGAAACAAAAGAATCTGTATTATCTCGCTACCATTCCTTTTGCAACTCTAATGATCCTGCTGACTACCTTTATATCACACAGTAATCTCAAAAATATCAATCTGTTTCTCTTTGCAGGAATTATCGTTATCACAGGAACGACCTTGATTATATATTTTATTCTCCACCTAAAAAGGCAATGGTATGGCACAGAAGAATAACCTGACAATCCAAGTAGTATCAATTATCGGAGGAATCCTGACTGCTATCTTCTTTTTGGGATTTCTGGTAGTTGCCTCGATTATCCGCACTGAAACATCCAGTCTGATAATCGAATGTTTATTCATCATTACTACCCTGACAATAAGTCGCCGGCTCACAGTTCCTTTTCTGGATGCAATGAATATCACTCTGTACATCGCCGGATGTGCACTGATTGCTTATGGACTAAACAAAAGTACAAATGCTCTCTTTATTGCACTTGCGATAACCGGCATTTTCACTTTCTTCTTATCGAAAGGTTTCATCTTACCTTTCCTTTCTGTCATTCTATTTATTATTTCTTTTCTCGGAGAGTTAGCTTATTTATCTTCGTCAATACAACTTTTGCAAATAGCAGTAGTCCCGGTTTTAGCAGTTTTCCTGTTCACCAATCTATACGAAAGGGATATCCTGACCGGATTAAAGGAAAACTTAGTTTCCAAATACACACCTTTCCATTCCGGCTTATTCGTTTCCTGTATCTGCTTATTAGCCGGATTGTCTGTTAATTATGGAATACCCGCACCCTATTGGTTACTATCTATCTTTATCTGGATCGGGATTCTTCTTATTATTCAACGTATCATGCCGGTAATGGAAGTAACGAACCCAGTAAGTCAGATCGGAATATGCATTCTCTGTATCCTTATCTGCCTGCCGACAATGTTCGCCCCATATCTGTCGGGTAGTCTCTTACTGATACTGATATGTTTTCATTATGGCTATAAAGCAGAATGTGCCGCCGCACTCCTACTCTTTATCTATGCCGTTTCCAAATACTACTATGATTTGAACCTAAGCCTGCTTGTGAAGTCAATCACGCTTTTCTTCACAGGAATCATATTCATGATCGCTTGGTATTATTTCACTCAAAAAAGAACGAAACATGAAAAAACAGAGTCGGATACTGATTATCACTAACCTGTTACTTTTGTTAGGATACCTCAACTGGTCCATTTACCAGAAAGAACAAACACTGAGAGACGGTCAACTCGTATTGTTTGAACTGGCTCCCGTCGACCCTCGTTCACTTATGCAAGGTGATTACATGAGCCTCCGTTATAGAGAAGCTACATCGGACTTACTCGGCGATACACAAGTAGCTACACATGGATATGCCGTATTAAATATCGACAGTAACCGGGTAGCCCGTATTGTCCGACTTAAGGATGCATTGGAACCTTTGAACGATAACGAACTGATCATCAACTATAAAATTGTAAATGATCGTTTATTTCTTGGTGCCGAATCTTTCTTCTTTGAAGAAGGTCAAGACACCCTTTATCAAAAGGCAACATACGGAGGCCTGAAAGTGAACGCCAAAGGAGAAAGTTTACTTGTGGGATTGTATGATAAAGACTTTCTGCTGATTAAGCCTGATAGATGAATATCGAAAAGCCCGGACTTTCACAAGCCCGGGCTCTTTGTATTCTTAAAACATCTCCTTATCTATAGGAAATAAGGGACTAGCAAATTGCTTCTAGCGTAATAAGTGAGATGCCTTAAGAGCTATAAAGGGATGTCCGTGGGAAATAAGGGAGGCATCCCTTCCAAGGAACAGTGATTTGAATGGTACACTTTCACAAGCATCTCCATTCAGCTGTTTCCTTTTATAGTATTTCATTCTGTAATACAAATACTTACACGATTTTCTTTCGGAGTAGAATAAGGTTGTACTGTATCTCCTTTGAAGTCAACTTTTATTCTGTCTGCCGCAATGCCTTTAGATTTCAATGCTTCAGCAACATTCTTGGCACGAGCCTCGGACAACTTAAAGTTTATTGTTGCATTACCTGTATTTACATCTGCATAACCTGTTATGCAAATCTTTGCCGCAGGATTTTTCTCCAGATACTCAACCAAAGAGCTAATTTTTTGCTGTTGCTCATCCTGAATACGAGCAGAGTTCAAAGCGAAGAAAATATTCTGCTTCATAGGTTCTACAACTATTTTGTCTTCCTTCGGCTTCGATTGCTCCACTACCGGAATCGGTTCAGGACGCTGCTCCACTGTCGTAACAGAAACAGGTTGTTCGGGTTCATAAGAAACAGGAGCCACCTTCCTGGAGCTTTTTCCTAATGTGAAAGAGAGCCCAACCAATCCATTGAATTGCCAATCAGCATTCACACCTTTCTTAGAGTTAAACTTGTCAGACAACATATTTGTATTCAACTCAAAGTTGATAGCCACATGATCATTCAGACGAAGATTTGTCCCCAGCCCGATACGTCCTGAAGCATACAGTTTCTTACCTGTCCACAAACGTTGCAAATTGTACCCGCTTGCGTTCAAAGCTACAGCCTCATCATTGTCAAAAGCGCCATTCAAGCCTATACCCAGAAAAAGATATGCATTGAATATACGTTTTGAATGGAAACCATAACACAAGTTACTTAGATCAAACATAGCATCTAGGCCACCCTGCAAATATTTATATTTATAAGTAATTGCCGGATTTACCCAACCTCCTTTAGCCTGCCAGCCACTTGCTTCTGCCCGAACTGCAAACAACGGAGTAAACTTATATCCCAAAGCTACCGCTACGGACGGAGATACCAAATCTCCGAAAATCGCTTCACCTAAAGTATAGGCACCTCCTCCTTGCAGAGACAGAAACCAATGTGGATTGAACTCAGTTTTTCCTTCCTCTTTTCCGGAAAACTGTTCTTTTGTGTAACCAGACTGCCAAGCAAAGGCAACATTAACGTACGTCAGGAATAGAACCAACAGAATGTGATATTTAATCTTCATATTTATTATATAATTCAACTCAAAACAGAGGACGCCCCGTTTGTTTACTGGAACGTCCTCCGTAATTTATCTACAAATCAAGTTTCTTTATAAGAGAATCATGACTTTGTTATTTAATTGCTTTTTCTGTCAATGTTACAGGAATCTCACATTTTACAACTGACAAATCTTTGAATGTCACAGTTGCAATTACCGTAAGGTTGTAATCTCTAGTCAAAGTAGAACCTTCGTTTTTCCAAGTAACTACACCTGTAGTAGCATTAACCTTTAACTCTGAATTTGCAGACATATTCTTGTCAAGTATAGCCCAATCACCTTCTTCAACGAAAGCATATTCAACACTTACCATGTCAGCATTCAGTTTATAAGTATTTGTAGCTTTATCACTCAACACTAATACAGTAGCAGTAGAGCTATAAGAGTAAATAGCGCTTCCTTCGTTATCCTTCACAAGAACTTCAGGCATAGTGGCTCCGGTGTTTACACCAATTCCATTACCAAAGATCTTTATGCCGGTAGCTTTTGTAGCAAACGGATTAATGAATACGATGTTATATGCAAAATCACATGTTTCACCATTTTCCAAAGTTACCTGATAAGTCATGTTCTTAACATCATCACGTTCGGTCATCGGCTCAGTCAACTTAACTGTCTGATCTGTTGAGAATGAAGCCAGAGGAGACGGAGATACACCTGTTACACCAGAAGCCCATTGGAACTGAAGTGCTTTTACATTATTAACTTTATTATAGTATGTGAAGATATTCTCACCTGCTTCATTATTTTCAAAATGCTCGCTCACTACAGAAGACATTTCCCAACCGAAGTTTTCCTGTCCTTTGACTACAATACAATCCTTATAAGTCTTTCCATCAGCAAGAGACTTATATGTCTCGTTATAATACAAAGGATTATAAGTATAAGCAACACATTCTTCCTTCACATAGAATACTTGTTGAAGTACAATATCACCATGAGATGTATCATTAGAAGGAATAATAATCTTAACTGAGTATTTAGCACCCTTACCGTCTACGTCTTTGTAAGTATTCTGAGTCTTGATCAGATTATTGATACCCACTTTGATAGCAGAGGTCTTGGTTGCATCATCGTTCAATTTAATATTCAGAAGAAGACCTGATTCATCATTTATCACTACATCTGTACTCTGTTCTGCCTCTTGATCAATAATAGTCAGTTCCTGACCATTTTTGTCAGTTACAGTAACCAATACATTATATTTATGATCATCACCACCATAATAATTCCAGAATGTAGTAGAAGTCAATTTTGCAGTACCGTAAATCTTATTGTTGATAGCCTGATAGTCCATGCTGACATTATCAAGATTATAGTCATTAGTGAATGCTTTTTCATCACCTTCTAACTTATGATAATCAGCTGCTTTATCAGCAGACATATCAATAATTCCATAATCAGGTTTTTCGTCCGGAGCCTGAGATGTTTCTGTAATCTCCAATTTGATATAAGATGAAGCTACGAGTTTCTTTTCACCTGCATTGCTAGTTAAGAAAGCGTCTACTCTAACAACAGGAGTACGTCCGATAGCCGGAGTTCCGTTTTTCACTTCAGGATTAACTTTAATAACACCGTTACCGGCAATGTTTTCTCCTTCTTTTACGATAAACCATTGTTGATTTGTCTTTTCGTCATCTTCAGCCAAATAGTTCTCAGGTATTGAGAATTCATAACTCATGCCTTTGAATCCCAATGCTGCCAACCAATTATCTTTATCATTAGAATACAATCCTACATAATCTTTCAAATTAATAGTAGCATCATATTTAAATGTAGCGTTTGCAGCAGCGTCCAATGCAACAAACTGTTTGATGAAATCATCTGATTCACCATCTTTATTGATAGATTTTGTACGCTCATAGAAAGTAATAGCAGCATCGTCACCTTCCTTAGTTTTTACGCTATCAGCAAGTACCAAGTCAATCTCGCTAGATGTAGCATATACATAATCAGATGTCATTGGTTTTTGACCATACCATGCCTGTAAAGCAGCAATATTATATTCAGCATTTTGAGCCAATGCATTCGGATTAATTGTTGTTCCGATAGTTACAACACCATCCGCCACCTTCGTCTCGTCAACATTCAGCAACACTTTCTTGTCACCAACTGCACGGGTTTTCACTTTACGATCGATAAAGCCGAATACAGTTTTTCCGTCAACATTTGCATCTTCCGGATTCAAGCGATAATTCAATGCCACAACATTTGATTTACCCCAATCTTTCTGTGCAATGAATTCGCCACTAGTAGTATTAAACTTAGCTTCATTTAAATAACTCTCGATATGATAGAAAGGCTTACTAGTAGTTGCATAAGGAACATCTGTACTTACTACATCAGGAATGAATGCGATAGAAGATAAAGCAATGCCTGAAGTGATGTCTATTGCTATACCATCCGGTGCTCCTTCAACTCCTTGAAGTGTCAATACATTACCATTAAGAACAGCAGTAACTCCACCTTCAGATGCTGCGGTTTTCCAACTAATATCTGTTGCTTCTACCAATTTACCATCCTGATAAATATCAAAACAGCCAGTTTCTTTGTTAGGTACATAGTACTTACCGTTTTCACCGGGTGTACCTTCTCCACCAGCCGGTCCGGCAGCACCGGGTGCTCCATCTACTCCGACAGCTTTATATTCGGTTTTCACACCATTTTTGTACCAATAGCCATCTTTCTCACCAATCGTCCAAACATCAGCATCCGCACCATTTTTACCATTAGTCAGTTCATAGCTTTTGCCGTCACTAAGCGTCACAGTAATTCCGTTCTCTCCTTTCACAACATTTGTTATAACGGAACCGCTGTTAACCTTTGTCTGCAACTCCTCGAGTGACACCTTTACAGCGTCAATCTGTGTTTGCAGATTGTCGATGTCATCATCGTAGTCCTTACAACCTACATAGGTGACAGTAGAAAGTGCCAACGCCCCGAAGAACATCACTTTTACAAATTTTCTTTTCATAACTACTTAAAAATTACATTAATAATATATTATTAAACACTAAGTTTCAATAATAGACAACCCGTTACTCCGTAGGTAACGGAGAAACCTTTGTTCCTACTCTTCTGGAGTAGTCAATACTGAAAAATGATACGATAAGTGATGAAAGTTCTTTACCCCTGCTTCTGACGAGCGGCAGAGGGGAGGGAAATCTTATGCAATATTTAGAAGTTAACAAAGCCCTAATACAAAGAATCCACGTGTTTTATCTGTCCTAGTTCCGCTTTTGAGTAGTTTATTGGAAAAAATGTTTGATTTCGTTTGGTTGTTTTAAGAAATATGCTCATATTTGCACCGATATTCATCTCCGTTACCTACGGAGTAACAGTCTCTTTTCTAAGCATTTGCCCCTACCACAGAGCGCCTTACAAAATCAAGAACCTGTTTATTTGCTTCATCAATTTTCTTGCTTCGGAAAGGCTTGAGATATGTCTCTGTTACCGTAATGGAAGAATGCCCCATAGCTTCGGAGATAATACCCGGATGAATTTCGCAATAATAAGCCGTCGTAGCCCAAGTATGCCGGGCAGTGTATGAGCTTAATTTATCACCTAGTCCTAATAACTCTCCCAGCAACATTAGTTGTTGATTAAAGCTGCGCAACGCCAACTGATATTCCCGATACGCCTCTTTCGTTCCTTCACGGCTTTCCAAAAAAGGAAAGAGATAAGGAGAAGAAGAATCACGGTTCATGTATTTCTTTACCAGAATCATTGCTTCCGGAGTCAACGTCACCGACAGGGGACGGCCTGTTTTACGCCGACGATACGTGATTACATTATCACGCAAATCACTCTTGCGCAGATAAGCAAGATCAACAAACGGTATACCACGGAGCGAGAACATAAGAATAAACAGTTCCTGTGCACGGCGCATATTCGGAGATGCACCCGAAGACTGCGACAATTTACAAAACACTTTCTTCATATCGTCGTCACATAGGGCACGTTTATGATCGGCACGAGTGCCCGTATACACCGAACGGAACAGATGCGGAACGTATGGTGCCCGATGAAGATCGACGGCACGATTGTAAACGGCACGAAAGGTACGAAGATAGGTAGAAACCGTATTCCAACTACACCCACGACCACGAAGATAAACTTCGAACCCTTTTAACCACTCTGAAGTTACCTCATTGAAGGCAAAATCATCTTTCCCACGATAAGCAATAATGGCATTGAGACTGCTACGATAGACATGAGCAGTTCCAAAGTTTCCCTCCACTTGCAGCCCACGGGCCACTTGCTTCATAAATCCTAATACTTTTGACATCTCACGATTTTATTAATAAATTAGACAATAAATATACAAGTATTCCAATAACCGAACAAATCGGAGAATGAGATGTTTTGGGAACACAAAAAAAAGAACCACCTTCCCTTTATCAGGGAAAGCGGTTCTTCTTTCTTTATATTCTCTAATAGGAAACCGGAATTACATCATTCCACCCATTCCTCCCATTCCGGGAGCGCCCATTGGCATTTCAGGTTTGTCTTCCTTCTTTTCTACAATGACACATTCGGTAGTCAGGAACATACCAGCGATAGAAGCTGCATTTTCCAAAGCTACACGAGCAACCTTAGCAGGATCTACTACACCGGCAGCGTGTAGGTTTTCGTAAACATCCGTACGGGCATTGTACCCAAAGTCGCCTTTACCTTCACGTACTTTCTGAACAACTACCGCACCTTCTTTACCGGCATTTGCTACAATTTCGCGAAGCGGTTCTTCAATAGCACGTTTGATAATACCGATACCTGTTGTTTCGTCAGCATTGTCACCCGTCAAGCCTTCGAGAGAATCGATAGCACGGATATAAGCTACGCCACCACCCGGGATAATACCTTCTTCGATAGCAGCACGAGTTGCACGCAATGCATCGTCTACTCGGTCTTTCTTTTCCTTCATTTCTACTTCAGAAGCAGCACCTACGTAAAGAACAGCTACACCACCTGACAACTTAGCCAGACGTTCCTGCAATTTTTCACGGTCGTAGTCTGATTTAGTAGCAACGATTTGAGCTTTGATCTGGTCGCAACGTTCCTTGATGTTTTCTTTTGCACCGGCACCGTTTACGATTGTAGTATAATCTTTAGAAACTGTTACCTTATCGGCAGTACCCAACATTTCGATAGTAGCCTGTTCCAGTTTCAATCCTTTTTCTTCGCTGATAACCACACCACCTGTCAGGATAGCGATATCTTCCAGCATTTCTTTGCGACGGTCGCCAAAGCCCGGAGCCTTCACAGCACAAATCTTCAA
>ENA-ORSI01003063-ORSI01003063.1-human-gut-metagenome-genome-assembly--contig:-NODE-3063-length-11113-cov-4.223277_pt1 | contig 11113 bp, 10 predicted proteins | sample MGYA00242187_ERZ509154 | MGnify/ENA primary metagenome ERZ509154 (study PRJEB26280, sample SAMEA2338627) | human gut metagenome | biome: human gut; feature: human-associated habitat; material: faeces...
AAAAAATTACCTAAAGAAAGATTACTTTTAAAAATAAAAAATGATTTAATATTACTAGGATATTCTAAAAATATTATTGATAAAGTATTAAGTAATATTATAATTGAAGAAGATAGCGAAGTAATAGAAATGGCTTTTGATAACGAATATAAAAGATTAAGTAAAAAATATAAAGATAAAGAATTAGAGAAAAAAGTTAAGTATAATTTATATAAAAAAGGATTTAGTTTAGAAGGAATAGAAGAAATATTAAATAAAAGACTAGATTATAAATAAAAATATTGTTATAATATCTTTATAAGATGTGGTGATTGTTATGAGAAAAAAAATATTATTGTTTGTTATAACATTTATTTTGGGTTTAGGCAATGTATCTGCTTATATCACTACTGGAGATAAATGTGTAAATGATAGAAGTTGTATGGTTGTGTGTAATTATACTAATATTGGAAAATCCAGCCAAAGTGCATCTTCGTCATATTATAGTTCCAAGTATAATACTTATGTTTCAAATCAGTATATTACTATTTATTATAATTATAAGAGTAATAATTTTGCTGTTGGATTGTGGAGTGGAGTATCAAATGTTGATGGAAAAAGGCCATATTTAAAGGGGCCTGATTCTTTTAACAAAGTTTTTAGTGATTCAGGTACAAATGTATTTGTTCAGTCTGCTTTGAATTTAAATGAAAATACTTTTAAGTGCCCTGCCCACGGATATTGGGATTATGATGGATTAGGTGGTGGTAATGAAGTTTGTTTTGATAGTGATGGAAAATGGTGTGCAACAGCAAAGAAAAATGCTGGAACTAGATTTGGAACTTCAACATCAAATTTCTTATCGGAAACTAGAGATATGACTTTTGAGGATGAGATAAAGCAATATTTTGAAAAATGGTCAATTGGTGATATTGATATAGAAGATATTAAAAGCGGTAAATATAAAAATGCTGAAGATTTTATGGAAAAAATATTTTTAAAAGATTTTAGAAAAAATTATTTAAATGAAAATAAAATACCTCAATTTATCAAAAATTCAGATGCATATAAAAGTGGTGTAGCTTTAGCTAAAAAACAATTTGAAGATTTAAAAAAATCTTGGTTAGCAGAGCTTGAAGATGAAAAAAATGCAGGTACATTAAGTGAAGAAGAATTTAATAAGATTAAAAATAATTTGAATTTAATTGATGAAAATTTTGAAGATGTTGGTAATGATTATTCAAATAGAATTGATGAAATTGATGTAAGGCCTGGTTCTTTAGATGTAACTCCAGTTGATATGTGTTCTAATGAAAGTACTTCTTTAAAAGTATTTCAAGTAATTGGTTACTTGCTTATTATAATTAAAATTATAGTTCCTTTGATTCTTATTATTATGGGAAGTATTGATTTTGCAAAGGCAGCGTTATCTGGTGATGATAAATCTACCAAAGAAGCCGCTGTTCAATTTTCAAAGAGAGTTTTAATTGGATTAATAGTTTTCTTTATACCAACTATTTTAGATTTCTTTTTAAGTCTTATTAGTGGTGCAAGTGAAACTGCCTCAAAGTATAATAATTGTACAAATTGTATATTAAATCCTAATAATAAAAATAAATGTAATCCTAAAGGATTAACAGAGTAGCTAAAGCTACTTTTTTATTGGCATTTTTTTGTGTGTTGTGCTATAATATTTTTTGTTAAAAACGAGGTGGGTTAAAAATGTTAAATTTTATTATAGCAAGTGTTAATAATTTAAATATAGAAGAAATAAATATATGTGATCCTGAAAATACAACGTTGAAAGCATTTCAGGTAATTGGATATATATTATTTATTTTAAAAATATTAGTTCCAATTATCATAATAATTTTAGGTATAATTGAATTTGGTAAAGCCGCTTTATCTGGTGATGAAAAAGCCAATACGACATCATTTAAAACTTTAATGATGAAAATAATTACTGGAATAATGATATTTTTTATACCAACTGTACTCGATTTTGCCTTAAGTATGGTTCAAGGAACTAAAGATGTTGCTTTAAAATATGAAGGGTGCACAACCTGTATGTTAGATCCTTTCTCAGAAGATTGTAAACCAAAAAATTTAACTGATTAAAATGGATGATTTAATCCATTTTTTCTTTTATTATAAACTAATAAATGATATAATTATATTATATATATGGAGGATGTCGTGAACATAATAGATGGTTTAAATAAAGAACAAAGAGAAGCTGTGGAACATATTGAAGGCCCTTGTTTAGTTTTAGCTGGAGCAGGTTCTGGAAAAACTAAAGTATTAACTACAAGAATAGCCAATATGATTAATAATGGTATTTATTCAGGTAATATATTAGCAATAACCTTTACTAATAAGGCTGCAAAAGAAATGCGAGATAGAATAAGTAATATTGTGGATGAAAATTATGCTTTTGTGGGTACTTTTCATTCTTTTGGCTTACGAGTAATTAGAGAAAATTATGAAGAATTAGGTTTAACTAAAAACTTTACTATAATAGATAGTGATGATGTTGCTAGTATAATTAAAAAAATTATGAAAGATTTAGATATAAATTCTAAAGAATATAGTGTATCATTTATTAGAAATAAAATTAGTTTTATTAAAAATGAAATGCTTAGCGATGGAGAAATAGATAAATATTTAGCTAGTCCGTCAGAAAAAGTAGCAATTAAAGTATATAAAGAATATGAAAAAATATTAAAAAGAAATAATGCTGTTGATTTTGATGATTTGTTAAAAAGACCTGTTGAGCTTTTCTTAAATAATGAAAGTATATTAGGTAAGTATCAAGAAAAGTTTAAATATATATTAATAGATGAATATCAAGATACTAATGAAGTACAATATAAGTTAGTCAAACTTTTGGCAAGCAAGTATAGAAATCTGTTTGTGGTTGGTGATGTAAATCAAAGTATATATGGTTTTAGATGGAGTAATTATAAAAATATTTTGAATTTTGAGAAAGATTATCCTGAAGCTATAAGTATTACTTTGAATCAAAATTATCGAAGTACAAATACAATACTTAATGCAGCAAATAGTGTTATTAAAAATAATAAAGATAGAAGAGAAGTAAATCTTTTTAGTACTTTTGGAGATGGAGTAAAGATAAAATACTTAAGGGGAAATGATGAAAAAGATGAAGTAAAATTAGTTATTGATGAAATTAGTAAATTATTAAATAATGGATATACTTACAATGATTTTGCAGTTCTTTATAGGACGAATGCTCAATCTAGGACAGTTGAAGATGGTATTTTAAAAATGAATTGGCCTTATAGAGTAGTGGGTAGTTATTATTTCTATAAAAGAAAAGAAATTAAAGATCTATTATGTTATTTAAGATTGATATCTAATCATAATGATGATGTATCTTTAGAAAGGGTTATTAATGTACCTAAAAGAGGAATTGGTGATACATCAATTGCTAATGTAAGAAAGTTAGCCAATGAGAATGAAACTTCGATGTTTGAATCTTTAACTAAACCAAAAGAAATTGAATTTAAAAACTTAATATTAAGTTTAAGTCAAGATGCTAAAGAGTGTGACTTAACAGAATTAATTGATAAAGTTTTGGAAAAGTCTGGCATGAGGGCAGAACTTGAAAAAGAACATACTTTAGAAGCTGATATTAGGCTTGAAAACTTAATGGAGTTTAAGAGTATTACAGAAAATTATCAAAAAGAAACTGGAACAGTTAACTTAGAAGATTTTTTAGAAGATATAAGTATAGTAGCAGATTCAGCAGATCATCAAAATTTAGAAAATGCTATAACTTTAATGACAATGCATTCAGCAAAAGGTCTTGAATTCAAAGTGGTATTTTTAGTTGGGATGGAAGAAGGTATAATGCCTCATTCAATGAGTATGAACGAAGCAAGTGAACTTGAAGAAGAAAGAAGACTTTGTTATGTTGGTATAACTAGAGCAAAAGAAAGATTATATATAACTAATGCAAAAAAAAGAATGTTATTTGGTAATACAAGTATGAACCCACCTTCTAGATTTATTGGAGAAATAGATCCTAATTTAATAGAAAAAGAAGAATCTAAGGTAGTAGAAAAATCATTTGATAAAGCAAAATTTTATAATGATGAAGGTGCTACATATAAGCATGGTGATATTGTAATGCATACAATCTTTGGTAAAGGTGTTGTAATAGATAGTGATGAAAAATTTGTTACAGTTGCTTTTAATAAAAGATTTGGAATAAAGAAAGTTTTGAATAATTATCAAGGTTTAAGGAGGATATGATATGAAAACATTAGTAATTATGGCTGCAGGAATGGGAAGTAGATTTGGAGGATTAAAACAAATAGAACCAGTTGGTCCTCATGGAGAAATAATAGCAGATTATTCTGTATATGATGCTAAAAGAGCTGGTTTTTCTAAAGTAGTATTTATTATTAGAAAGGAAAATGAAGATTATTTTAGAACTCACATTATTAATAAGTATAAAGGAATTGATATAGTACTTGCTTTTCAAGAGTTAGATTATATTCCTTGTGATGTAACATTACCTGAAGGAAGAGTAAAAATGCTTGGAACAGGTCATGCTTTATATTGTGCAAAAGATGTTATTGAAGGAGATTTTATTATTATAAATTCAGATGATTTTTATGGTAAACATTCATATGAATTAGCATCAAAGTTTTTTGATGAAGAAACTAAAAATTATTTAAGTGTAAATTATCCTTATATTGTTACTGCAAGTAAATATGGTAAAGTTAAAAGGGGAGTTGTAAAAGAAAATAATGGTATTATAGAATCAATTACTGAAAGTGAAATTGGAGAGGAAAATGGTAAAATTATTGCTAAGCGTCTTCAAGATAATTATGAATTTGAAATAGATGAAAATACTCCGGTAGCTGTTAATTTCTTTGGCTTAAGGGAAAATTTCTTGCATATTTTAGAAGAAAAATTTGATGAATTTATTCATGGAGAATTAACTTTAACAAATGAATTTTTACTTCCAGATATATTAAAAAATGGAATAAGTGAAGGATTATTTGAAATTGAGTCTAAAGTATCGGAAAGTCGATGGATTGGTATGACTTATAAAGAAGATTTAGAAAGTGTTAAGAATCATATTAATAGTTTAATCGAAAGGGGAGATTATCCTGATGAACTATGGGGAAACTGATATAAAAAAGCGAGTAGAAGAATTAACTAAAATATTAAATGATGCAAATTATAATTATTATGTTAAAGATGAACCCACTATAACAGACCAAGAGTATGATAAGTATATGAGGGAACTTGAAGATATTGAACTTGAATATCCCAAATATGCAAGTAAAAATAGTCCCACAAAAAGAGTTGGGGGAGAAGTAATTGAAAAATTTCTAAAAGTAGTTAGGGACAAACCTATGCTTAGTATTTCAGATGTTTTTAGTGAAGATGAAGTAAGAGATTTTATTAAAAAAGTTGAAGATGAAGTAACTCCAGAATATGTTTGTGAACAAAAAATTGATGGTCTTGGTGTGTCTTTAATATATGAAGATGGTAAATTAGTTCGAGGGGTGACGCGTGGTGATGGTTTAGTGGGTGAAGATATAACTCACAATGTAAGAACTATTAAGTCAATTCCTTTACAACTAACTAAACCTATAGATATTGAAGTGCGTGGAGAAATTTTTATGCACAAAAGTACATTGGAAAAATTAAATAAAAAAAGGGCAGAAGAAGGTAAACCAAAATTACAAAATGTTAGAAATGCTGCAGCTGGTAGTATAAGACAACTTGATAGTAGAGTTGCTGCAGAGAGGGAACTTGATAATTTTGTTTATTATCTTCCTAATCCTAGTGATTTTAATATTAAAACTCATCTTGAAGCTTTACAATTTATGGAAAATTTAGGTTTTAAAATAAATCCTCACAATAAACTTGTTAAAAATATTGATGAAATAATTGCTTATATTGAAAAAGAAGGAGATACTAGAAAAAGTTTATCTTATGAAATAGATGGAATTGTTATTAAAGTAAATAATGTAGATTTACAAGAAAAATTAGGATATACTGCGAAATATCCAAGGTGGGCTGTTGCTTATAAATTTCCAGCTGAAGAAGTATTAACTAAGTTAACTGATATAATATTTACTGTTGGTAGAACTGGAAGAATTACTCCGAATGCAGTTTTGGAACCAGTCATTGTCATGGGATCTACGATAAGAAGAGCAACCCTTCATAATGAAGATTATGTAAATATGAAAGGCTTAAAAATTGGGGACATTGTATCAATTAGAAAAGCCGGAGATGTAATTCCTGAGGTGGTGGAACCAAAACTTGAAAGAAGAAATGGTTTTGAAAAAGAATTTAAAATGATAACAGAGTGTCCAATGTGTCATGAAAAAATAGTTAAAAAAGATGGTAATGTAGATTATTATTGTGTTAATCCAAATTGTCCAAGAAGAAATATTGAAGGAATTATTCATTATGTATCAAGAGATGCTTTAAATATTGAAGGACTTGGTGATGAAATAGTTGAAGAATTATATAATTTAGGTTTTGTTAAAAATATAACTGACTTATATAGTTTAAGCGATAAGAAAAAACAAATAATGGAATTTGATGGTTATGGAGAAAAAAGCCTAAATAAAATTATTGATAATATTGAAGCAAGTAAAAGTAATAGTTTAGAAAGATTATTATTTGGGTTGGGAATAAAAGAAATTGGAAATAAGACGGCCAAAATACTTGCAAGTAACTTTGGTTCAATGGATAATTTAATGAATGCAAGTATGGAAGAACTAGAAAGTATTAGAGATATTGGCCATGTGACAGCTTTAAGTGTTTATAAATATTTAAAAGAAAATAAGGAGTTAATTGAAAAATTAAAGTCTTTAGGTGTTAATATGAAATATTTGGGTAAAAATATGGGAGTTAATGATTTTATAAGTGGTAAAAAATTTGTTATAACTGGTACAATTGATGGTTATGGCAGAAAAGAAATTAAAGAAATTATTGAGAGCTTTAATGGAAGTGTTAGTGAATCCGTTAGTAAGAATACTGATATAGTTATCGTAGGAAGTAATCCAGGTAGTAAATATCAAGATGCATTAAAATTAAATATAATGATTTGGGATAATGATAAAACTGTAGAAGTTTTAAATAATTTGCCAAAAGCATAAATAGATAGTATAATTATATTACTTAAGAGGTGAAAAATAATATGAAAGAATTATGGCAAAAAAATAAAGTGTTAATAGTACTTGGCTTTATTTTGCTAGTATGTTTAATTGCAATACTTATTGTAACATTTTCTTTCTTTTTCGGAGGAAATAAAAATGAGTATGGTGATAGATTAAAAGATATAGATAAATACAAAATCACAGAAACAATTAAGAATGACTATATAAGTTCTTTAGAAAATGATAAATCTGTTTCTAGTGTAAAGTTTAATACTAAAGGAAGAATTATTTATATAACTATTAATTATGTTAGTGATACGTCTTTAGAAGATGCAAAGGCTAAAGCTGCAACTAGTATAGCAAAATTAAGTGAAGATATATTATCGTATTATGATATTGATTTTACTATAAAATGTGAAAAGAGTGAAAATAGTGAAGGATTTACCTTACTTGGAGCTAAAAATGTTGCAGGGTCTGGATTAGTATGGAATAATAATACTCCGGTAGAAAGTGATGAAAAATGATGAAAAAGAAAAAAAGTATTATAATTATAATAATTAGTATTTTACTTGTTGTTGGTATTGCAATAGGCTTATATTTCATTTTAAATGATAAAGATAAATTAACAGTTTCTGAAAGAAATTGGGTTAATGAAAGTATTGGTACAATTCAAAATATTAATGTTGTAAATAATGTAAATGTTTTTGGTAAAGATGGTAGTGGAGTTTATTATGATTTTATCAAAGATTTTGAAACTGAATATGGTTTAAATATTAATCCGATTACTTTTAATGAAGGAAGTAATCCAAGTGGAATAACTTTTGGAGTTAAACAAAGTATAAGTGAAAATGATATTTTATTTTATACTGATCATTATGTTTTAGTAAGTAAAAATAATGATATTATTTCTCAAGAAGAGAATTTAAATGGTAAAAGTATTGATATATTAAGTAAAGATTTAAGTTATGTAAGTAAATATCTTAAGAAAGCAAGTAATGTTTCGTTTAAACAATTTGAAACTATGGATGAAATGTTACTTGATATGAATGAAAATGATACATATATGTTAGTTCCATTAATAAAGAACTTAGATGTAATATTAAGTAAGGATTATAAAGTTATATATCATTTTAGTGATATAAAAGATTATTATGTTTTACAAATAAGTGATGATAAATTATCAAGTGTATTAAAAAAATATTATAATAAGTGGAATAATGAATTTAATGAGGTATATAATAATAATTTGTTTAAAACATTTACAAATAATATGAATATTAGTGATACTGAGGTTGATTCAATGCAAAGTATTACTTATAATTATGGATTTGTTAATGCATCACCATACGAAGTCATTTTAGGAGGTAAATATGGTGGTATAATTGCAGTTTATTTAAGTAATTTTAGTAAATTTGCAGATATAGAATTTAATTTTGTTAAATATAAAAACTTTAATTCATTTACTAAAGCTATTAATAAAAAAGATATAGATTTATATGCTTTTATGGTTAGCGATTCAAGTTTTACAAAAGCAATAATAAAGGATGGATATAAGATATCTAACGAATATGGAACAGATTATTATTTAACTTTAAATCATGGGCAAGAAATAATATTACATGAAGAAAAAGAAAATTCAAAAATATTATGGTCTTTTATATAAATTAAAAAATTATAATGTTTATCAAGCAGAGGACGAAGAAATAGATTTGCCAGATAATTTTGATTTGGAAACGGAAACAATTAAAAAGCTAAATGCAGAAGCGGTATGGAATTATATTAAAAGCAAAAATATAAAAACAGTAAAAGTTTTCTATTTATATTATTGTACAGAAATTAAGATATCACAAATTGCAAAAGAATTAAACATGTCTGAATCTAATGTCAAAAATATTTTATACAGAACAATTAAAGACATTAAAGAAAATGTAAAGATTGAAGGTGATATAAATGAATAATTTGAAAGATACAATACAAAAGAACTTTGACAAAAAGAAAAATTATAATATCATTTTATCAAAAATTGAGAGGAGAGATAATATGAAAGTAAAATTGAGTTATGTTTTAGCTTCAAGTCTTGTAGCAATTGCATTATTAGTTGGCATTGTTGCATATAATGTTCCAAAAAGTAATAATGAAAATGTTATGCCACCAACAGTACAAGGAATATTGGAATTAAATATAAATAAGGCTGAATATCAAAGTATGATGACGTTGGATGCAGATATAAAAGAAGCAAATACTGAACTGAATAGTGAATTTGAGAAAGATTTTTCGTTTGTAAAAAAAGATATTAATGCGCCAAAAGATTTGAGAGACTACGGTGTAAATAAAGTTGTAATGACTAGAAAAGATTTTTCGGATAAAGATTATTCTATAGCTCATGACTATATTTGGGACTATTCAAATGAGGCAGAAAACAGAACAATAAGAATAGCATTTTCCAAAATTGGAAAACCATTAAGAGACTATTATTTGAGTAGTGAAGAAAAAATATCAAAAATAGAAAATACAGATGTTATAATAACACAATATGAAAAACTATATTTAGCAGAATTTAAAATGAATGATGTATATTTTGATATAGAAACATCAGGAATAACACAAACAGAATTAGTAGATTTATTAGTATCAATAATTAAATAATTAGCATTATTAAAAGATCAATAATTTTAAGCAAATAATCCCTTAAAATTATTGATCTTTTAATTTATTCTCTGAATTCTTTAGCTAATTTATTAATTGCTTTGGTTTCGATTCGTGAAACATAGGAACGAGAAATAGCCATAGAATCTGCAATTTCATTTTGTGTTTTTGGCTTTTCACCATTTAAACCAAAGCGTAATTCAAGAATTAGTTTTTCTCTATCCTTTAATACTTCTTTCATTTTTTCATATAGTTTTTTTATTTTAAATTTTAAGTCTACTTCATCTTCAATGTTTTTATCATTATTTTCTAAAACTTCTTGTAAAGTAACAACATTATCGTCTTTATCCTTTCCAATAGGATCATCTAAATAAACTTCAGCACCAAGTTTTTTGGTACTTCGTAAATACATAAGAATTTCATTATCAATACAACGAGAAACATAAGTAGCTAAACGTACTCCTTTTGAACTGTCAAAACTATTTATACCTTTAATTAGTCCAATACTACCAATAGAAATTAAGTCATCTTGGTCAACTTTAGTGGCACTATATTTTTTACAAACGTGAGCAACTAATCTTAAGTTTCTCTCAATTAAAATATTTCGGGCTTCATCATCTCCATTTTTCATAAGTTCTAAATATTTTTTTTCATCCATACTGCTTAATGGTTCTGGAAATAAAGAATTGTTTGAAATATATCCAACTAAAAAAACAGCAGAGTTAAAAAAAGCTAAAAGACCACTAATAGAAAAGGCAAACATATATATACCTCCAAATCAATATATAAAATTATATGCTATGAAAAAATTAAAGTGCCTGGACCTTTTTAGATGTTTTGAAAAAATATTAAAAAAGATATAGAATTCTTAAGAAAAAAATTGTTGGTAAAAAATCCACTCTTTCAAAAAGTAGAATTTAAAAAAGAAATTAAGGAAATTATAAAAAATTCATCAAATCCTTGACACTGATACCATAATATGGTACAATATTTAACTGTAAGCCGCCTGAGTCGGGCAACTAAATATTGCTTTAAGCAATTGCCTTGTTATTTATGCTTAGCGAGTATACGAAAAATAGGAGGTGTACAAAGAATGTACGCAATTATTGAAAGCTGTGGAAGACAATACAAAGTAACAGAAGGGGATGTAGTATTCTTCGAAAAATTAGAAGCTGAAGAAGGAAAAAAAGTAACATTTGATAATGTTGTTTTATTATCTGACGACAAAAAAGTAGAAGTTGGAGCTCCTTATGTAAAAGGTGTTAAGGTTGAAGGAAAAGTAGTTTCTCATGGTAAAGGTAAAAAGATTTTAGTTTATAAATACAAAGCTAAAA
>ENA-ORSI01003064-ORSI01003064.1-human-gut-metagenome-genome-assembly--contig:-NODE-3064-length-11103-cov-3.786387_pt1 | contig 11103 bp, 8 predicted proteins | sample MGYA00242187_ERZ509154 | MGnify/ENA primary metagenome ERZ509154 (study PRJEB26280, sample SAMEA2338627) | human gut metagenome | biome: human gut; feature: human-associated habitat; material: faeces...
GCAACGCCGAGCTGAAGGCGCTGGACAAAGCCCGTGCCGCCGACCCGAACTGGTACAAGCGGGGCAATATGTTCGGCATGACGATGTACACCGACCTGTTTGCCGGAAATTTGAAAGAATTGGCAAAGAAGCTGCCCTATTTCAAGGAGCAAAAGCTGACCTATCTGCACCTGATGCCTTTACTGCAGATGCCTCACCCGCACAACGATGGCGGCTATGCGGTGGAGGATTTCGATACCGTAGACCCGGCTCTCGGCACGAATAAAGACCTCGAAAATCTGACCCGCGAACTGCGCAAGGCCGGCATCAGCCTGTGTCTGGATTTTGTTATGAACCATACTGCCAGCACCCACCGCTGGGCCATGGCGGCCAAGGCGGGCGACCCGTGGTTTCAAGCCTACTACCACCTGTTTGATGACCGCACTATCCCGGACCGATACGAGCAGACCGTGCCGCAGGTATTTCCCAACACTGCGCCCGGCAACTTTACCTGGTGCGAGGAGATGCACAAGTGGGTGCTGACCACCTTCCACGACTACCAGTGGGATCTGAACTACGCAAACCCGGCGGTGTTCGTGGACATGACCAAAAGTATTCTGCATCTGGCAAATCTGGGTGTGGAGGTGTTCCGCATTGACGCAGTGCCTTACATTTGGAAGCAGCTTGGCACGACCTGCCGCAATTTACCGCAGGTACATACCATCGTGCGGATGCTGCGCATGGTGCTGGAATGTGTCTGCCCCGCGGTCATCCTCAAAGGCGAAGTGGTCATGGCGCCCAAGGAGCTGGCGGCGTACTTTGGCACACCCGAAAAGCCGGAATGTCACATGCTTTACAATGTGTCCACCATGGTCAACCTGTGGGCTGCCTTGGCAAGCCGTGACACCCGCCTGCTGAAGGCACAGCTGGACGCCCTGCACGCCCTGCCGGGCAACTGCTGGTTTGTAAACTATCTGCGCTGCCATGATGATATCGGCTGGGGTCTGGATGAAGCGGCAGAGAACCGTTTTGATATTGACCCCCAAAAGCACAAGGAGTATCTCTACCATTTTTATGCGGGCGATTTCCCCGGAAGCTGGGCAAAGGGCGAGCTGTACAACTACGACCCTGCTACCGGCGACGCCCGCAGCTGCGGCACCACCGCCAGCCTGTGCGGCGTGGAGCAGGCGCTGGAATCGGGCGATACGATCGCGCTGGACTACGCGGTCCGCCGCGACCTGCTGCTGCATAGCGTCATGGCATTTTTGCAGGGATTTCCGATGCTGAACTCCGGCGACGAGATTGCCCAGCTCAACGGCTGGGATTACAAATCTGACCCCAATCGGGCAGACGACAGCCGCAACCTGCACCGCAGTGCGTTTAACTGGGAAAAAGCAAAACAGCGCACCCAAAAGGGTACGCTGCCGAACAAGCTGTGGCAGGGCATGGAAGAACTGCGCAAAATGCGAGCAGACGAGTGCTTTGCCCCGGATGCGTGGGTAACCACCTGGGACACCCACAACCCCGGCGTCCTGGCATTGGTACGCAAGCACGGCGAGGAAACGCTGGTGGGGCTGTTCAACTTTACCGAGTACCCGGCAGGGGCCGGTCTTGACGCTTTGGGCGGCAGCTACCGTTCCGCAGACGGTCAGCCCGTCTGGCTGGCGGATGTAGAACTGGAACCCTATCAGGCACTGCTCGTGAAGAATGTATAAGTCTTGAGGCATACATATATCCCCGTTCGGCTGCACCATCCATGCAGGTGGTTATGAAATGATTGTCAGGCATTTTACGTTTATGCCTTCAGAATTGGTCTAATCATAAGTTTTCTTCCTTTCCGTGTTGTATCGTTATTCTGTGTAACCCATTTGCATGCACTTTCCGGCGAGAAAAAAGAGCCTGGAGAACCTTACCGATTTGGTAAGGCCCTCCGGGCTCTTTTTATTCCAGTTAGTATCAGTCGGTCAATAGTAAGCGCAAATTGCTTACGAGACGTGCACAATTCACGGCGACAATCCAACTATGACGGATTTCATCAGCAGGGCTTGCTCATCATCCAAAACTGCAATCCGTTGTCTGCGGCGCTCGTAAAGAGATATTCTCTCCCTCACTTCCCGCTTTCAGGGAAGATGATTTTGTTGACAAAGAAGAAAATGACCATAGACACGCCGCCGTTCAAAACCGTCGTGCCGATGTTATAAATAAAGTCCGGCACCAGCAGCCCGGCTACGGCAACCCATACGCAGTTGATGGAGTTGACAATGCAGGTGATGACGCAGAAAGCCAGCACATACCACGCAATCTGCTTGCCTAAATTGCCCTTGCTGCGGAACACGAAATTGCGCTGGATCGGGAAGTTGATGCACTCACCAATCACCATAGCAATCATGTAAGCGCAAAAGTACGGCAGACCGCCGTGGGCGGCATCGTAGCCAAGGATGTTCCACTTGAAGGTTTCGCCAAACAGGGTCACATCCACGCCGGGCCAGCCGAAATCCACCACCGGCAGACTGCTGAACGCAGCGGGCAGAAATTGCAGCAGCAGATACTTGAACACGGTAATCAGATTCGAGACGATGACGAACAGACCGCCCTCGCGCACCCACTTGGCTGCGGCGGGGTGTTTAGCCGCAAAATTATTCCAAAACTGCATAATGCAACCTCCATCAAGCGCCGCGCAGACGCTTTTCCATCTGCGCATTCAGCACCACATTCTTAATTGCTTCATAAATCACCCGCACAAGACCCAGGATCCAGAAGCCCTGCAATTCCATGACAATGCCGTCCACCATGCCCATGCTGATGGCGCCGTTCGTCATCTTTGCCAAGGCGCGAAGGGGCATATTGTACTGGAACAAGATGTTCAGGTCCGGCTTGCCGCGTTTATAGCTGACATCCAGCAGGATCGTCAGCACAAGCCAGACAAGCCAGCCCAGCGGGCTGCGTGCGTGGTTCAGTTCGCCCAAGGTCAGATTGCGGTCAATTTTGGTTTTGCCTTTCGGGATGGGATGCCCCAACAGCTTTTCAAAGTCTGCATCGGAAACGTGCAGCACATCGCCCTTATAATAGCAATCCAAGTCCCTATCCTCATACGGATGCACGGCAGCCGTTCCATGCACGGAGATTTTCTCGCACAGCCGGATGTCCTCCACGCTTGCGCCGACAAGTAGCTCGTACTCGCCGCCCTCGATTTCCCAGCGGTTAGCCTTGACATTCCAGAAACGGAACGCCTTATCGTCCAGCATGATGGTGATGCGCTGTTTCTCACCGGGGGCGAGTGTTACGCGGGCAAAGCCTTTCAGTTCCTTTACAGGGCGGAAAAGCTCACTGTCCTTTTTGGCAACATATAGCTGCACGATTTCCGTACCTGCCACACTGCCGGTGTTCGTTACGGTAAGGCTGACCCCTTGTTCAGCGCCAGCCATATCGCTGTACGCAAACGTCGTGTAGCTCATACCATAGCCAAACGGGAAGCGCACAGCTTTTTCCGCCGTGGTAAAGTAGCGGTAGCCGATGTACAGCCCCTCGCGGTACTCCACAGTCTTGCGGCGGGTGGCAAAGTCGGCGGCGCTGGGTACGTCGGCGTAGGCCAACGGCCATGTTTCTGCCAGCTTGCCACAGGGGTTGACCTTGCCGGTCAGTGCATCCGCAACGGCGCCCGCCCCCGCCTGACCGCCTAAGGCGGCGTACAACAGGGCTTGGCAGTTGTCCAGCCACGGCGTTTCGACTACACTGCCGCTGTACAATACCACGACAATTTTCGGGTTGACAGCCGCCACAGCCTGCAGCAGATCCACCTGATTTTGCGCAAGGCGCAGATTGCTGCGGTCAAGACCCTCACTCTCGGCGATTTCATCCAGACCCATGCACAAAACAACTGTATCCGCCTGTGTCGCCAGTTCGCAGGCGGATTTCTGCAAAGCAGCATCCGGCTTACCGTGGCGGTCAAAGCCCTGCTGATACCCGATGACGTTCAACTCGGAGTTGATCAGCTTATCCAGCAGCACATCCACCTGTGTCGAGTTTACCATGCTGGAGCCTGCGCCCTGGTAGCGCGGATTCTTGGCAAAGTCGCCGATGACAGCCACTTTGGCACCCGCAGCCAACGGCAGCAAAGAGCCCTCGTTTTTCAGCAGCACAAGGCTTTCCTCGGCGGCGCGGCGGGCAAGCGCATGATGGGCTGCCGCATCAAACTCGCGCGGGGCAGCGTCCAGCGCAGCCTTGGTATCAAACACCAGCGGCAGCAACTCTGACAAGCGGGCGTCGATGTCGGATTCAGAGATTTTCCCGCTTTCCACCGCCGCCAGCAGTTCGCGCACACTGTCCCCGCCGGGCGCGGGCATTTCCAGCGTGGAGCCGTTTTTCACACCCAGCGCGTGGTCGTTGCTTCCGCCCCAGTCGGTGATGACCGCGCCGTCAAAGCCCCACTCACCGCGCAAAATCTCCATGAGCAGGTGCTTATTCTCGTTGGCATACGTACCGTTCACAAGATTGTAGGACGACATAATGCTGCGGGGATGCCCCTCTTTGACGGCAATTTCAAACCCGGTCAGGTAAATTTCCCGCAGGGTGCGCTCGTCCACGATGGAATCCGAAGCCATACGCCGCGTTTCCTGACTGTTGACGGCAAAGTGCTTCGGGCAGGCGGCTACGCCCTTGGACTGGATGCCGCGAATATATCCCGCCGCCAGCTTGCCCGCGAGATACGGGTCCTCGGAGAAATACTCAAAGCTGCGCCCGCACAGCGGGTTGCGCTTCATGTTAAGCCCCGGTCCCAACACCACCGACACTTCCTGCGCAGCGGCTTCCTCGCCCAAGGCTGCGCCGATTTCCTCGCCCAGCGCGGCATCCCAGCTGTTCGCAACCGCCGACGCCGTGGGGAAGCAGGTGGCGGGCACGCTGGGATTCAGCCCCAAGTGGTCGCTCTCCCCCGCCTGCTTGCGCAAGCCGTGGGGACCGTCCGACAGCCAGATCTGCGGGATGCCGTGTTCGGGCATACCCCGCGTTTTGAAGGTTTCCGCGCCGGAAAGCAGCGCGCATTTTTCTTCCAAGGTCAATTTTTTCAGCAAAAGTTCTGTATTTTGCATATAGCTTTCCCTTCTCATAAGAAAAGCCGCATCCAACGCCTGCAAGCAGACATCAGACGCGGCTTTCATTCAGCAAGTACCGTTATGTTTTATCAGGGGCAATAGACGCTTACTCTGCCGCCAGCGTGACCACAGCCTCGTTGATGGAGTAGGTGGTGCTGGAGCCCCAGCCGGAAACGATTTCGTCGTGGGCGGGGATGGTCAGCTGCTTGCTGCCGTCCTCACCCTCGGTGATGGGCACCGTCAGGGCATCGCTGCCGTTCAGGGTCATGGTAAGGGCATCGTCCTGCGCATCCACCAGCGTGCCGGTGATGGAGGCAGAGCCGTCGGCGGCAGTCAGCGTGCAGACCTTGTGGGAGTAATCCACCAGCAGCACGGCATCCGTTGCGGTGGGCGTCTCACCCTGCACCAGCTCATAGCTGCCCGTGTACTGCTCGGTGACCAGATCCTCGACCTGCACTTCAAACGTAGCGGTCGCACCCAGGAAGGAGGCCGTCACGGTCTTGGTGCCTGTGGTGTCGCTGTCGTAACCGGTGAAGGTCAAGCGACCGCCCCAGATGGACTCCTCCGCACCGTTGGCGCGGGTAGCCGTCACAACCAGCTCAGCCGGGTTGAAGGTGTCGCCCGTGTAGAAGGTGCGCAGGTTGGAGGCATCAATCGTCAGGCTCTTGGCAGGGGCATAGGGCTGACCGTAGATGTTGATGTTACGGGTGAACGCACCGCCATAAACGCCATACTCTTCCGCCAGATTGGGACTCTGGTCGAAATGGAAAACCATGTCGATCTCGCCTGATTTCAGCGCATCAAGTTCCGCTTTTTGGCTGTCATAACCGACCATCTGGAATTCCAGCTCCTGATTTCCCAGACAATCCTTGGCAAACCGAATATAGTCCGTAATGGTCCCGGTAAGTTCCCCGGTGGAAGGGTCATAGACGCTGACGCCGCTGTCACCCGTCAGAAAGCCCATCCGGATCGCGCCGTGCTTTTTGAGCCACGCCTTTTCCTCTCCCGTAAGGATCGGGGTATAATCCATCGAGAAATACCTTTTATAGAGATCCGCCGTATAAAAAGGATCGGCGTCCTCCAGCGCGCGCATCGCATTGTCCAGTTCTTCCTTGATATCCGCACGGTCTTTGTTGATTGCATAGTAGATGTCGGAGCTTCCCACGCGGGTTATGGTCGAGATGCCAAGCTCCGTCCAGAAGGATTCTTCCATCGAAACAAAGCAGTCGATCTCATGGTTTGCCAGCTTTTGCTTGGCATCCTCATTGTTGGAGATGTTGACGTGCTGCGTTTTCAGGTCGTATTTTTCTTCCCATTCGGTCAGCATAACCTCCGGCTCGGTTCCCATCAGAACGCCGATCTTTTTGCCGTTCAGCGTCTTGAAGTCGGAAGCGGTGATGTCCTCGCGCGAGAGATCGGCGTAGAGGTAATCTTTTTCCTCCCCCATCGGCTCGTCCGAAAACAGCATCTCCTCGGTGCGGTCCTCCGTATAGGAAATATCGCCCATAATGTCGATTTCGCCGTTTTTGAGTTTTTCAAAGCAGTCTGACCAGTCGCAGGTCACATACTCGAGCTGCCAGCCTGTATAGCCGGATAAGGTCTGCAGCAATTCGTAGCCGTAGCCCTTTCTTATGCCCTTCTCGTTGACATAGTTGAAGGTGTCCTCAAACGAGCCGACACGGACGACCTTTGCAGGGACGGTTTCTGCGGCAGCCTTCACGGGAAACAGAGCCGGCAGCAACAGCAGCAGGCACAGCATCGCACAGATGCTTCTCCATGTCGGGGTCTGCATGGCTTTGCGCGTTCCGGAGTTTTTCATTCTTTCCCATCTTTCTCCGCCCCAGGCGGCTGCATTTTGATTTCATTTCCGCACCGCCGATTTCAGGAAGGTCATGGCAGCCTCCATCGTATCGGGTTGTCAGCAGCTTTCTTGAACAGTATATACCAACATATACAGTATGTATTATAGCATTGTCGCGAAATCGTTTCAAGATTCTTTCGTTGGGTAGCGTAAACAAATATAAGGCAATACCGCATAATTCGCGGGAATTATGCGGTATTGCCTTAGGTCGTCATCGCAGACGATTTTAGAATCGGTATAATTATTCAGGCAGTTGAATCTCCGGCATCAGCTCATCGGAGACGACTTGCAGCATTTCCTCCAATTTAGCCAGGTCATCGGGACCGAAGCGCTGTTTAGCGCGCTCCATGACAAGGTGCAAGTAGGAATAACTGATGTTATAGTAATCAATGTACTTTTGGGTCGGGCGCAGGCGGTATTCCCGCTTGTCGATGGTGGACTGGATGCGCTCTACATAGCCTTTTTTGACCAGTGAGTTGATCTTATAGGCGGCGTTGGGGGTAGAAAGATTCATCATGTGGCTGAACTGCGCAATCGTAGGTTCGCCCAATGCCATGATGACTTCCATGCAGAAAGATTCTACCGTCGTCAGCGTGGCTTCGCGATCCTCGAATCGACTGAAGATCTGCTTATAGAAGTGCAGTTTGAATTTGGTATATACCCGTCCGAATGTCTGGTCCAGCATAGCGAGAATCCCCCTGTAGGTTAGTGGATTTATTATAGCACATTCCGCCATGTAAAACCAGCCCTCAGGCATCCGTGATAACAAACGTCAGCTCGGCGTTGGCCGCGCGCACGCCGTCCACCCATGCGGTGGCCTTGCCGATGCCTACCGGGCCATGCTGTTCTATCAGCTCACATTCCAGTATCAACACATCGCCGGGTATGACCTGCCGGCGGAAACGGGCGTTTTTTACACCGCCGAACAGGGCGAGCTTTCCACGGTTTTCCGGCAGGCTTAACGCGGCTACCGCCCCGGTCTGGGCCAGCGCTTCCAGAATCAGCACACCGGGCATAACGGGGTGTCCCGGAAAGTGCCCCTCAAAAAACGGCTCCGTGCGGGTCACGCATTTGACGCCCCGCGCCCATTGGCCGGGGGTGTAGTCCAGGATCTTATCCACCAAAGCAAACGGGTAACGGTGCGGCAGGATCTCTTCGATCTCTGCCGCGCTCATGGCTCGGGGCGGCTCATTTGGCGTATAGTTCATCCTCATCCCTCCCAGCGTTTGAATACCACGCAGGCGTTATGGCCGCCAAAGCCCAGACTATCGCTCATGGCATACTCCACCTGCGCCGCGCGCCCATGGTTGGGGATATAGTCCAGATCCAGCTCCGGGTCCGGCTCCTGCAAATTGACGGTGGCGGGCAAAAAGGCATCGTGCAGAGCCAGCGCGGTAAATACGCCCTCTACCCCGCCTGCACCGCCCAGCAGATGGCCGGTCATCGACTTGGTAGAAGACACGGCCAGCTTGTACGCATGGCCGCCGAACACCGTTTTGATGGCAGTTGTCTCGCAGCTGTCATTCAGGTGGGTGGACGTCCCGTGGGCGTTGATGTAGCCGATCTGTTCAGGCACTACCCCGCCGTCGGCCAGCGCCAGCCGCATACAGGCCGCACCGCCTGCGCCGTCCGGTGCCGGGGCGGTAAAGTGGTAGGCGTCGCAGTTAGCGCCATAGCCCACGACCTCGGCATAAATTTTGGCACCGCGCGCTTTGGCGGCCTCGAGTTCTTCCAGCAGCAGTACGCCGCTGCCCTCGCCCATCACAAAGCCGCTGCGGCGGGTATCAAAAGGGATCGAGGCCCGGGCCGGGTCGTCCGCCGTGCAAAGGGCTTTCATGCTGGCAAAGCCGCCCACGCCCAGCGGGCTGATGCAGCTTTCGCTGCCGCCGCAGAGCATGCGGTCCTCGTATCCATCGCGGATACGGTGGAACGCATCGCCGATTGCATTGGTGCCGCCTGCACAGGCGGTGGTGGGGCAGCTGCACATGCCCTGCAAGCCAAAACGGATGGCGATCTGCCCCGCCGCCATATTGCCAATGGACATGGGGACAAAATAGGGACTGACCTTTTCAAAGCCGCGCTGCTGACCGCGGGTGTGTTCTTCCTCGATGGTGGGCAGGCCGCCGATGCCGCTGGAAAGAATCACGCCAAACCGCGTATGGTCGATTTCTTCCAGCGCAAGGCCGCTGTCGCGGACGGCTTCGTCGGCGGCGGCCACGGCAAACTGGGTAAAGCGTGCCATTTTGCGGGCTTCGCGCTTGTCGATGCGCGCGGCGGGGTCAAAGTCCTTGACCTCTGCGGCCAGCTTTACTTTAAAATCAGCCGTATCAAAAGCCGTGATCGGTCCTACTGCGCAGCGGCCAGCCTTAATGTTCGCCCAGCTTTCTGCCACCGTATTGCCGGTAGGATTTACCGTGCCAAGGCCGGTAATAACGACCCGGCGTCTCTTTTTTGTGTCCATTGCACACCTCACATTCCCATTCCGCCGTCAACGCAAAGGACCTGCCCGGTAATATACCCGGCCTGCTCCCCTGCCAGAAAAGCCACCGCCGCCGCAACATCCTCGGCATGGCCGATTTTGCCTGCCGGGATGGCCGCTTGTGCTGCGGCACGGGCCGGTTCTGACAGCACGGCGGTCATATCTGTTGCAATAAAACCGGGAGCCACAACGTTGGCGGTGATATTGCGGGCCGCATACTCTTTGGCAGCGCTTTTCGTCAGGCCGATCAGCCCCGCCTTGCTGGCTGCGTAGTTGGCCTGACCCGCGTTGCCGTGCAGACCGACAACACTGCTGACGCTGATGATGCGCCCATACCGCTGGTGCATCATAAAGCGGCAGGCCGCTTTGGTGCAGAAAAACGCCCCCTTCAGGTTGGTGGCAAGCACATTGTCAAAATCAGCTTCGGTCATCCGCAGAAGCAATTTGTCGGCGGTAATGCCCGCGTTGTTGACCAGCACATCGATTCGCCCAAAAGCGGCAACGGTATCTTCTACCAGTTTCTGACATGCTTCGGGGCTGCGCACGTCCGCCTGCAGCGTGACAGCCTGCACGCCAAGGGCGCGGCAGGCTGCGGCTGTTTCCTCGGCAGCGGCAGCGCTGCCGGCATAGTTGACGGCAATGTTCATGCCGTTTTCGGCCAAAGCCCGGCAAATGGCACGGCCAATGCCTTTGGCCCCGCCCGTAACCAGAGCGGCACGGCGCAAGTTTTCGGTTTGCGGCATGGTCAGGCTCCTTTCATGGTGCGCAGCAGCTGTTGCAGCTGCGCGGCAGTTTCCACCGGATAGCACGAGATAGCACTTCCCACAGTCTTTTTGACAAACCCGGTCAACGCCCTGCCGGGACCGATCTCAATGGCGGCGTCCACGCCCAATTCTGCCAGACGGCGGACGGTCACCTCCCAACGCACGCCGGACTGCACCTGTTTTTCCAGCAGCGCGGCAATGGTGTCGGTTTCCTCCATCTCGTGTCCCAGGCAGTTGAACAGCACAGGGAACTGCATCGGCGCAAAGCGGACAGCCTTACATTTTTCCCGCAGTGCATCCCCTGCCGGGTGCATCAATGAGGTATGGAACGGGCCGCTGACATTCAGCGGCAGGCGCCAACTCGGCAGCTTTATCGACAGCGGCCTTGTCGCCGCCAATGACCAGCTGGCCGGGGCAGTTGTAGTTGCAGATCTGCACAACACCTTCGTCGGCGGCTGCATTGCAGCATGCCTGCAAGGGGGCTTCGTCCAGCCCCAAAACGGCTGTCATCCCGCAGGTGCGCCCCGCCGCAGCCGCAGCCATTGCCTTACCGCGGAAAGCCGTTAAAGCGACTGCGGTCTGCACATCGAACACCCCCGCACAGGCCAGGGCAGAATACTCCCCCAAAGACAGACCGGCCACCAAATCCGGCACAATGCCCATCTCCTTCAGCACCGCCGTCAGCCCGGCGGCAAAGGCCACCATACAGGGCTGGGTGTACCGGGTCTGATTCAGCTGCTTCTCAGGGCCCTGAAAGCATAGCGCCTTCAGATCAAAGTCCGTCTCCGCCCGGTCCAGGACCTCCCGGAAGGCAGGATACGTTTCATACAGATCCTGACCCATTCCCGGGTGCTGGCTGCCCTGGCCAGCGTACAAAAAACCCAGCTTCATGCCTGCTCCTCCCATGCATCCCTGGTCGCACCCAGCACC
>ENA-ORSI01003068-ORSI01003068.1-human-gut-metagenome-genome-assembly--contig:-NODE-3068-length-11098-cov-7.233542_pt1 | contig 11098 bp, 10 predicted proteins | sample MGYA00242187_ERZ509154 | MGnify/ENA primary metagenome ERZ509154 (study PRJEB26280, sample SAMEA2338627) | human gut metagenome | biome: human gut; feature: human-associated habitat; material: faeces...
CCCCATCCGCTGGCCGCTGCGGCTCTGGGCGTTCTGCGGGCGGCGCTGGGCGTTCCGGTTCTGGCCGCTGGCCGGGCGGCGGTTCCGCTGATTGCCCCCGGAGGTGCGCCGCTGGCCGCTCTGCCCGCTGCGGGGGCGCTGTGCGCCGCTCTGGCTGCTCCGCCCGCCGGTGGGAAAGGTGATGCTGTTATCCGGGTAGGAGCCGTAGTTCACCGTGCGCTCCGTATACCGGCTGGGGGGGGCGCATCAGGGTCATAATTGGGGTTCGTGATGGGGTGGCCGCCGGAGGAATATCCTGCGTACCCGCTGTACCCCAGGTCACTGCCAGCACCCGCGCTGCTGCGGCGCTGGGTGCTCTGCCCGCCGCGCCGGTCATCCCGGGCCTGATCGTAGGCCCGGCGGCGCTTGCGGTTCCGGCTGTTCCGGTCATTCTGCGGCATCCGGCTGCACCTCCTTTCCTCTGTTTTTTCCTTCCGTTACGGGGTCTTGACCAGCTTGAGCAGGGCATCCGCAATGCGGTCCAGGCTGTCGTCCACCGACAGGCTCCGGGCATTGCGGCCCATCTCAGCCAGCTTGCCGGGCTGGGCCAGCATCCCGGAAACGGTCTGCACCAGCTTTTCGCCGGTCAGGTCTTTTTCCTCAATGACCACAGCGGCACCGGCCTTCTGCAGCTCCATGGCGTTGTAATACTGGTGGTTCTCGGCCACGTTGGGGCTGGGGATGAGCACGGCGGCACGGCCCACAGCCTCCAGCTCAGCCAGTGTCAGGGCACCGGCACGGCTGATGACAAGGTCCGCTGCAGCCAGCAGCTCGGGCATATTGTTGATGTATTCCTTCACCACAAGGCTCTCGCCGGGGGCAAAGCCCTTTTCCTTTTCCAGATCCTGAAACAGCTGTACGCCGTACTGGCCGGTGGCATGGAGATGGAGGACGGGCTTTTTGTTCTTCTGCTCCCAGGCGCAGAGGTCGGCCACCACCTCGTTCACGCGGCGGGCACCCAGACTGCCGCCGAAGGAGAGGATCACGGTGCGGTCGCCTGCGCCCAGTTCGGCACGGATGGCTTTCCGGTTCTTCGCCTGGGTGAACACCTCAGGCCGGACGGGGTTGCCCACCACGATGGTCTTTTCGGGTGCGCCCAGCTTTTCCACGGCGGCGGGCACGGCGGCGAACACGATGTCCACATCCGGGGCCAGCAGCTTGTTGGTCACACCGGGAAAGGCGTTTTGCTCATGCAGGGCGGTCTTGATGCCCTGTCTGGCGGCGCAGCGCACCACCGGGCCGGACACATAGCCGCCGCAGCCAATGACCAGGTCGGGCTGGATGTCCTTCATCATCTTTTTGGCCTTGGGGCCGGAGAGTGCCAGATTCCACAGGGTAATGATGTTCCGCTTGATATTGTTCAGGCTCAGCTTCCGCTGAAAGCCGGTGATCTCGATGTGATGGAAGGGATAGCCCGCCTGTGTGACCAGACGGTACTCCATGCCCTCTTTCCGGCCCGCAAAATGGATCTCGGCGGTGGGGTCGGCCTTTTTGATGGCTCCCGCAATGGCCAGAGCCGGGTTGATATGGCCGGCAGTGCCGCCGGCTGCAATGAGTACACGCATCTTGATTCCTCCTTACTGTTCTGTCTGCGCTCTGCGCGCGGTATCCAGCACAATGGTCTTTGCCTTGCGCTGGCGCTCCCGCTCGGCGTGGGCTTCCTCCCGTTCCAGGCGGGCCCGTTCGCCGTTGCGCCCGATATTGACCATAACGCCCATCTCGGCCAGCAGCAGGATCAGGCTGGTGCCGCCGGAGGAGAAGAAGGGCAGCGAAATGCCGGTGTTGGGCAGGGTGTTGGTGACAACGGCAATGTTGCAGAACACCTGCCAGGCGATCTGCGCCATGATGCCGATGCCCACCAGCGTGCAGAACCGGTTTTCGGCATGGAAGGCGATCCAGAAGCCCTGCACCAGAAAGAGGACGAACAGCACGATGACGATCACCGCGCCGACGAAGCCCAGTTCCTCGCACACGACACTGAAGATAAAGTCGTTGGTGCTCTCCGGCAGCCAGAGCTGCTTTTCGATGCTGTTGCCAAGGCCCAGCCCCGTGGCACCGCCTGAGCCGATGGCGTACAGGCTCTGCTTGGTCTGGCTGGTCATCCGGTCAAGATCCTGCGTCCAGCCGTCCAGACGGCTCTGCAGGTAGTCGATGGAGTCCACATGCTTCAGCAAAGTCTCCAGCAGGAACAGCGCGGCACCGGCACAGCCCCAGGTAATGATGCCGCCGCTGCCGCCCAGCAGCAGGATGGTGCCCACGATGGCTGTGGTCAGCAGGATGCCCGACATGTGGGGCTCCAGCACCAGCAGGATCAGGACAGGCACCAGCCACAGGATGGGCCGGATGAGCTCCACCACGATGCTGTGGTAGACCCACTTGCGCAGGGGCATCTCGCCGAATTTGACCTGTGGGGTCCTGGCGGCGATGTCTGCCGTGAGCAGGATCATCTCAAACTTTGCCACCTCGGAGGCCTGTAAGGTCAGGCCGCCGAAGCTGATCCACCGGCGGCAGCCGTTGATGGGGCTGCTGAACAGCACCAGCACCAGCAGGATCAGGCAGACAACATAGCCCAGCTTGACCATTCTGCGCAGGAAACGGTGGTCAAAATAGGAGAACAGGAACATCATGCCCAGGCCCAGCACCGTGCAGAGCAGCTGGGATTTGATGTAATGGAAGCTGTCCCCAAAGCGGAGATAGCCCGTGGTATAGCTTGCACTGAACAGCATGACCAGCCCGAACACCATGATGATGGCCAGGGTCGCCATCCAGTTGAGCAGGATGGGCGGCCAGGGGCCGGGGTCCCGCTGAAAGACGGAAAACGGCTCTGCTTTTTTTCTGCGGAGTGTTGCCAAACTGCACCCCTCCTTAACTGATTTTTGCCAGCTGAACGGTCAGCGCCACGCCCAGCATGGCAATGACACAAAAGGTATAAAAGATCTGTTCCGCGCTCTGGCCCCGCAGCTCCAGCCAGCGGTGGAGCGGTGCCGAGCGGAACAGCTGCCTGCGGCCCCGGCTGGCCTTGCAGACCAGGATCTGCAGGGCCACCATGCCGCCCTCCAACCAGAAGGGCAGGGCCAGCGGCAGGGTGAGGTCAGGCCAGCCGATGCACAGGGGCACGCACCCCAGCATCCCGGCCAGAAACAGGCTGCCCACGCTGCCCAGCCGCAGCTTTGCGGGCGGGAAGTTCCAGAGCAGGAAGGCCATCAGGGAACCGGCCAGTGCGGCGGGCAGAACGCCCAGCGGGAACCAGCCCAGCAGGGTCATCACTCCCATCAGGCCCAGCATGGCCGCAAAGGATGTACCGCAGACGATGCCGTCCATGCCATCGGCAATGCGGACGCACTCGGCCAGTGCGACCAGCAGCCCTTCCCACAGCAGCGGGGCGGCAATGCCCAGATCGACATAGCCCACACCCGGCAGGGTGATCCCGGCTGCAAGGCAGCCTTTGGCTCCCAGCAGCACCAGCACCACGGCACCGGCAGCGGCTTCCAGCCCAAGGCGGGGGTGCCGCCGCAGGCCCAGCACCGAACGGCTGCGGATGCGTGCCAGATCCTCCAGCAGGCCCACGCCGCCAAAGAGCAAAGCTCCCAGCAGCGCTGTGAGCAGCCGGATCGAGAACAGGCTCTCGGCCCCCAGCAGCTCAGGCTGGGCCACACAGGCGGCTGTCCAGCCCACGCCCACAGCAGCCAGCACCCCCACCATCAGGCAGAGCCCGCCCATGGTGGGGGCCTGCGGCGGGCGCTCCGGCTCGGCATCCGGCGCTTCCTGCTTGGGTGATGGTGCCTGCCGGGCCTTGGGCTCATCCCAGCGTCCCTGGAACGCCCGCAGCAGCGGCACCATCAGATTCCCGAGCGCCGCCGTGAGGAAGAACCCCAGCGTTGAGGCGGCGATCAAGGCGAAACGAATCATAGCTCGATGTTACTCCTTGTAAAAGATCTCCAGCACTTTTTCCAGTGCCATGCCGCGGCTGGCCTTGACCAGCAGGGCATCGCCGGGCTGCATTTTGTTCAGCAGGGCCTCGGCGGCCTGAGCGTAGGTGTCGGCATGGAGGGTGGGCAGCCCCTTGGCAGCAGCCACCACGGCAATGCGCTTGGCCTGCTCGCCATAGGTGACGAGGTAGTCCACCTTGTTCTCCACAGCCTGACGGCCCACCTCCTCGTGGGCAGCGCGGCTGATATCGCCCAGCTCCAGCATATCGCCCAGCAGAGCAAAGCGGCGCTTGCAGGGATACTCCCTGAACATGGCCAGCGCGGCCTTCATGCTGTCGGGGTTGGCGTTGTAACAATCCTCAATGACATCCACACCTCTGGCGTGCACCACCTTCTGGCGCATCCCGGTCTGCTCAAAGTCAGCCAGACCGGCAATGACCCGGCGGGCATCCAGCCCCAGACGGGTGGCGGCGCAGTAGGCAGCCAGTGCGTTGGCCACGTTGTGCCGGCCCATGGCGGGGATCTTTACGAGGAAAGTCCCCTCCTCGTGATCCTCCAGCACAAAGCTCATGCCCTTTTCATCCTGCTGGATGGACAGGGCACAGACATCGGCGTTCTCATCGCCCAGGCTGAACCAGACCGGACGGACATGGTCGGGCAGAACGGCCTTGCGCAGGAAGGGGTCGTCCCCGTTCAGTACCAGCGGGGCACCCTCCGGCAGACCGGCGCAGATCTCCAGCTTTGCCTTGCAGATGTTCTCCTGACTGCCCAGATTGCCGATGTGGGACACACCGATGCAGGTGATGATGCCCACATCCGGGCGAGCGCACTTGCTCAGGCGCTCGATCTCTCCGGCGTGGCTCATTCCCATCTCCACCACGGCGTACTGGGTCTCTTTGCCGATGCGGAACATGGTGCGGGGCAGGCCCAGCTCATTGTTCTGGTTGCCCTCGGTCTTGATGGTACTGCCAAAGCCTGCAATGGCGGCGTAGGTCATCTGCTTGGTGGTGGTCTTGCCCACGCTGCCGGTCACGCCCACCACTTTGGGGTGGAACTGGCTGCGATAATTGGCCCCCAGCACCATCATGGCGTGGTAGCTGTCCGGGCAGATCACGCTCTTCTCCTCCGGCACGCCTTCCACGGGGTGGTTCAGCACCACGCAGAGCGCGCCGTTTTCCAGCGCCTTGGCGGCAAAATCATGGCCGTCGAATTTTTCGCCCGGGAACGCCACAAAGATGCACCCGGGGCAGACCTCACGGCTGTCGGTGGTCACCAGCGTGACCGGGGTCTCGCACTGGGCCAGCGCGTTGACCGCCAGGCCCTCCAACAGGATGTTTGCTGCAATTGCTTCCATACTCTCATTCCCCTTTATCCACAGATCAGATGTACGATGGTTCCCCGCTGGACGCTGGAGCCGGGTGCCTCACTCTGGCTCTGGACCGTGCCGGAGCCTTCGACTGTGCAGTTGAGCCCTGCGGCGTTCAGCATCTGCCGGGCAAAGTCCGCGCTCTTGCCGGTCACGTCCGGCACCTCGGCGTGCTTGCCCTCATAAGTATCGGTATACAGATAAACGGTGGTGCCGTAGGGCACCTCTGCCCCCGCGCGGGGGTACTGGTAGGTAACAAGGGCGGCGATCTGGTCGGATTCGCTCTCGGCCAGGTGATGCTTCAAGCCCTTGATGTTCAGCTGCACCTGCGCGTTGCTCCACTCCTTGCCCGTCAGGTTGGGCACCTTGACGGTGGTGCCGCTGCGGTCCACGCCGTCGGTGGCGATGCCCAGATAGGGCGCGATCTCACTGATGATGTTGCCCACCACCGGAGCCGCCAGAATGGAGGAATAGTCGGTGCGGGCATTGTTGGGGTCGTCCAGCATGACATAGACCAGGATCTCCGGGTCGTTGGCGGGCAGGACAGCCGCAAAGGATGCCACCTTCTTGTAGTCGCCATCGGCGCGGCGGTCCATGTTCAGCTGCTCGGAGGTGCCGGATTTGCCGCCGATGCGGTAACCTGCAACGTAGGCGTTGCCGCCGCCGCCCTGGGTGCCGTCGCCCACCTCAAACTCCATGATCTGGCGGATGGTCTCGCTGGCGCTCTCGCTGATGACCTGACGGCGGATGTTGGTGCCGATCTCCTGCACCACATTGCCGTTCTGGTCCGTGATCTTATCCACCACATGGGGGGTGACCAGATAGCCGCCGTTGACTGCCGCCGAGACGGCAGTGCACACCTGCAGCGGGGTCACGGCCATGGCCTGACCAAAGGCGGAGGAGGCCAGCTCCACCTCGCCCAGACGGCTCTTGCTGTAATACTGCATGAAGCTGGTCTCATTGGGCAGGTCCACACCGGTGCGCTCGGTAAATCCGAAGGCATCAAAGTAATCATAGAACAGGCTGGAGCCTACGCGCTGGCCCAGCTGGATGAAGTAGATGTTGCAGCTGTTGCGCAGGGCCTCAGCCAGATTCTGGGCCCCGTGCGACTTTCTGCCGGCGCAGTGGTAGGTCTGCTTTGCCACGCTGTAAGCACCGGAGCAGTTCAGGGTGGTGTAATAGGTCGCCTTGCCGCTGTCCACACCCATGGCGGCGGTGATGACCTTGAACACACTTCCGGGGTAGTACAGCTCGGTGATGGTCTTGTTCTTCCACTGGATATCCCGGTAGGTGCCGGTGTAGTCGGCCTCCGCATCCGCGATCTTCTGGCCGTTCTCGTCCCGCAGGTAGTTGCCGTTCTCGTCTTTTTTGTAGATGGTGTACAGCTCCGGCTCAGCCTGCACCTGCTCCGTCAGGTAGGCCAGATTGGCGCTGAAATCCTGCGGGTCATTGGGGTCAAAGTCCGGCTTGGAGGCCATGGCAAGGATGGCACCGGTCTTGACATTCATCACAATGGCGCAGCCGCGGTTCTCAACGGTGTTGGCCGCCACGGCCTCGTTCAGGTAGCGCTCCACCACCTCCTGAATGTTCACATCCAGTGAGAGCACCAGATTGGAGCCGTCCTTGGCGGCGTAGGTGGTGGCGTTTTCATCGGCAATGGCATTGCCGTAGGCGTTGCGCAGGGTGATGGTGCGGCCATTCACACCGGCCAGCGTGGACTCATAGGAGTTTTCCAGACCGTACACGCCCTGACCATCCGCATTGCAGAAGCCCAGCACGGCGGCGGCAAAGCGGCCGTAGGGGTAATCCCGCTGGAAGCCCTTGGAGGCCGACACCGACACCCGCCCCTTGCGGACAGTGGGGGTGCCGTCGTCGCTCTCCTGCTGGCCCAGACCCAGCTTGGCCAGGATCTTTTCCAGCGCACCGGCAGATTTTCCGCTCTTGCTGTGGGCCTTGTTGTAGGTCTTGACGTATTCCTCAATGGAGAGCTTGATGGCGTTGTTGACCTTGGTGGCCAGCACCTGATAGGAGCTTTCGTTTTGGGAGAGGGCATCGCAGACCGCCTGATACTGGGCCTGGTACTCTGCTGAAGTGGTGTCCACGCTGTCCAGACTCTCGCCGTCGCCCGAAAGCAGGCGCAGGGTGATCTGGGTGCAGACCTCCTTCATGGCGGCCTCATCGATGGTGCGGGTCTCCGCCTTGGTGTCCTGATCGGTGGTGGTGGTATACAGGGCCGTGCTGTAGGAGGGGTCGGCCCAGATGGTCCAGACCACGCTGGTGGAAGCCAGCGTGATGCCGCTGGTGTCGTAGATCTCACCGCGGGTGGCCTGAATGGTGCTGTCCAGCAGCTGCTGCTCGGCGGCGTACTGGCGGTAGGTGGCACCGTCGCGGATCTGGATCTTGTACAGGCTGTAGATCACGGTCAGCGCGGCGACCACCACAAGAAGCACGGCGGCACCAAAGCTGATATGACGCAGCCGGGCACTGAGCCGTGCGTGCGGGTCCGCACTGCGGCGGCGGGCACTGTTCTTTTTGGGATTGGAGGATGGTGTTTGCATTGCGTACTCCCGAAGAAAACCGAAAAAGCGTGCGCTGCCGCACGCTTTTCGTTGTTTGGTTTATTTTGCCGTTTTGACAGAGGCAAGAATGGTCATTGCCCCATCGTGGAGCAGATCCGACCACTGCCGCACAGCGGATGCCTTGCGCACCAGAATGCTGCCCTCATCCAGCCGGATGTAGGTGATCTGGCTCTGGTCGATCTTCATCAGCCCCAGGCGTGTGGCGGTCTCCTCAACACTTGTGATGTTGGTGCGGCTGTTCAGGGCACTGTTGTAGTATGTATACTGGCTCTGCTCGCTCACAAGCTCTGCCTTGGCGCTCTGGATCTGAGAATTCAGCTCCACCAGCTGTGCCTCGCTCCACAGCAGGCTCACCGCAAAGCCCACCAGCAAAGCCGCGCCCACCAGCTGCAGCGCGTGCTGCATGGCGGACCGCACGGGGTTCAGCCGCTTTTTGCCGCCCTTTTCTACCCGCAGCGGGACTTTGGGCTGTGCCTGCGGCGCTCTTCTGCGCCGAACCTCTGTCATATCGTATGCTGCCTGACCCATGGTGATCTCCTCCTCACATCTCCGGGGCTGTGCCGCCCTCAGATCTTTTCCAAAACCCGCAGGTGGGCCGAGCGGCTGCGCCGGTTCTCTTCCAGCTCCTGCGTGTTGGCTTCAATGGGTTTGCGTGTAATCAGCTTTGCCTTGGCCTTGCCGCCGCAGACGCACACCGGGAACTCCGGCGGGCAGGTGCAGGCGGTGGACCAGCGGCGGAACTTGTTCTTGACCAGCCGGTCCTCCAGCGAGTGGAAGGTGATCACGCAAAGTCTTCCACCCGGTGCGAGATGCGCAAAAATGGTATCCAGCCCCTCTTCCAGTGCGTCCAGCTCATGGTTTACCGCAATGCGCAGTGCCTGGAAGGTGCGGCGGGAGGGGTTTTTGTTCTTCCGGCGCTCCGCCGGGGGCATGGCGCTGGCCACGATATCCGCCAGCTGCAATGTCGTTTCAATGGGGGCAGTTTCCCGGGCTTCCACGATCCTGCCCGCGATCTGCCAGGCGAAGGGCTCCTCGCCGTAATCCCGCAGGATGCGGGCCAGCTCCTCCCGGCTCTCGCTGTTCACGAGATCGGCGGCCGTCTCACCCTCCTGGCTCATCCGCATGTCCAGCGGGGCATCTGCCCGGTAGGAAAAGCCCCGGGCCGCGTCATCCAGCTGATGGCTGGACACCCCCAGATCCAGCAGCGCGCCGTTGATCGTTTCAATGCCCAGCTGCTCCAGAGCTTGTCCGGCATAGCGGAAGTTAATCTGCACCACGGTGGCAGGCAGGCCTGCCAGCCGGGCCCGGGCCGTCTGCACGGCATCGGGGTCCTGATCCAGCGAGATGAGCCTGCCGCCCTGTTCGCCGTTCAGCCGCAGGGCGATCTGGCGGGAGTGCCCCGCGCCGCCCGCCGTGCCGTCCAGATAGGTGCCAGCCGGGTCGATCTTCAGGCCGTCCAGGCACTCGTTCAGCAGCACCGGGACATGCTCAAACGAGGCCGGGTCAAAGGGCTGTGCTGTTTTTTCTGTGTCCATGTTCCCAGCCTCCTTTCAAAACTCAGATAAGATCCTGCATCTGCCGCCCTTTTCTGCCCGGAGCTGCTGCCCGGGAAAGCGGCCTGCGGCCTGCCGGGAGTTTGTGGCCCGGTCAGCCTTGAGGATACAATTTTATTGTAACAAAACAGGCCCCTGATTGCAAGAGTTTCCCTTTTGTTTTTTCTCTCAAAATGTACCAAAAAAAGCCCCTGCAAGCCGTCGTTTTTGCTTGCAGGGGCCGGAAGCTCTCACCAGGAAATTTCACATTCCCGCATCAGAGCTGTTTCCTGGGGCTCTGGCGCAGGTTTGCACGGACATTTTTGACCTGTGCGGCGTTTTCCGCCATCGTCTCTTCCGTGGTCTTGAGCATATTATCACAGTAGTCGGTCACGGTCTGGCGGACAGTGCGGGCCTCGGTCTGGGCGGCGGAGACGATCTCTCCGGCGCGCTGCTGGGCCGCCTTGACGATCTCGGCCTCGCTCACCAGCACACGGGCGCGCTCCTCGGCCTTTTTTACAATGGCCTGCGCCTGTGCGTTGGCCGATTCGATGAGCTGGGCACGGTCGCTGACAATGGACTGGGCCTGCCGCAGCTCCACAGGCAGGTTCTGGCGGATCTCGTCCAGATAGTCCCGGATCTGCTCCACATCCACGATGCGCTTGCCGCCTGAAAGGGGCATTCCGGCGCTCTCCTCCAGCGTATCCTCAATGGTATCCAAAAGCTCGTTTACGTTCATTCCGCATCTCCCTCTCCGGCGCTCTGCCGGGGCTTACCATACTTCCACAGCAGAACTTTGCCGTATTTATACTGTTTTTTCAGGGTCATGCCGCCCACCTCGGCAGGCAGCACCAGGCCGGTCTCACTCTCGCAGATCACGATGCCGCCCGGAGCAAGGCATTTGTCCACGCCGGGCAGGATCTTTTCCAGCGTGCCGTTGTGGAAGGGCGGGTCCAGCAGAACGATGTCGAACTGCTCATGGCAGGCGGAGAGATACCGTGCCGCCTCGCCGATGTTGACCCGGCTGCGGTCAAACACGCCGCAGTTCTTGCAGTTCTTCATCACGATGTTCACGGCCTCCCGGTTCTCGTCCAGGAACACGCACCGGGCCGCACCCCGGCTCAGGGCCTCGATGCCCAGCTGGCCGCTGCCTGCGTAGAGGTCGAGCACCCGGGCACCGGGCAGGTCGAACTGGACGATGCTGAACATGGCCTCCTTGACCTGATCCATCGTCGGGCGGGTGATCTCGGTGCCGGGCAGGGCTTCCAGCCTGCGGCCCCGTGCTTCTCCTGCAATAACGCGCATGTATCTGCCTCCTTCTCCCGCTGTCCGGGCCCCCTGCCCGGCCAGCAGCTGTTTCGTGTTTTCGTATCTCCATATTATCGTCAAAACGCAACTCTTTGTCAAGGGCACGCGTTGCACTCAGGGTGCAATTGTGCTAAAATCAGGGCAAAGCGCCCCATGTGCGGCGCGTTTTGCCAAAAAAGGAGAGTATCTGCTTATGAAAGTCCTGCTCATCAACGGCAGCCCCCACGAGAAGGGCTGCACCTATACCGCCCTGTCCCTGATCGCCGGGGAGCTGAACGCCAGCGGCATCGAGACCGAGATCCTGAACGTCGGCACAAAGCCGGTGGGCGGCTGCATCGGCTGCGG
>ENA-ORSI01003070-ORSI01003070.1-human-gut-metagenome-genome-assembly--contig:-NODE-3070-length-11092-cov-2.499049_pt1 | contig 11092 bp, 9 predicted proteins | sample MGYA00242187_ERZ509154 | MGnify/ENA primary metagenome ERZ509154 (study PRJEB26280, sample SAMEA2338627) | human gut metagenome | biome: human gut; feature: human-associated habitat; material: faeces...
ATGCGCTCAGAGAGTCAGCAGGAGCACTTGGAGTGACGGCACACACAGGTGTGGTTCAGAGCAAGGACTCATTTTATGGACAGCATTCGCCGGGAATCATGCCGGTTGGATATGAGCTTATGAACAAATGGGAAGCGTGGAAGAAGATGGGCTGCAAGGCCTCTGAGATGGAATCTGCTGCATTGTTAATAGTTGGAGCGTTCCTGCGGGTCAGGGTCGGTGCGTGCTTCCTTGTGGTGGCGAATCAGGAGAGGGCTGCAGCCGGTCTCCCGAATCCTGAGGTACACGACACCGATAAAGCCATACGTGTGGCTATTGAAGCTGTGAAGAAGCTTATCAGAACTTGAATACACGACCTATGTCTGTCTTGTAGCTTTCAAGATAGTCAAGGATCTCATCTGAATTATCCATGACGGTATATATCTCGTTGGTCGCAGGCGTCATAAAGCCTTTGTCCGACGTCTCTTTGAGCATGGACAGAAGATGATCGTAGAATCCGTTCTGATTGAAAATTACGATTGCTTTGCCGTGACGTCCGAGCTGCTTGAGCGTGAGGATCTCAAAGAATTCCTCGAGAGTGCCAATTCCGCCGGGCGTTACGATGAAAGCGTCTGCCTTATCTTCCATGATCTGTTTGCGCTCTCTCATGGTCTCAGTGGTTATCAGCTCGGAGACATTCTCAAACAGTATTCCGTCAACATTAAAGAATGAAGGAGTGACGCCTATTATGGTGCCATTTTCCTCGTATACACCCCTTGCCACTGCGCCCATGAGCCCATTTGCTCCAGCGCCGTACACAAGAGTGTGGCCTCTTTTGGCGATTTCCCTTCCTAAATATTCTGTTTCTTCTATATAAGATCTGTCAATGTCGTTGCTTGACGCGCCGTATACACATATATTCATAAAAACCTCCAATGTGACAATGCCAGGTATTCCTGAACTGCCGAAAAACCATTTATTAAACAGTATATAGAAGTAAATGATAATTTGGAAGAAATTATTTATAAAATAATGTAAAATCGCAAAAAAATGCGGAGCAGCCATAGGACTGCCCCGCAAAGGGAAAACATGAAAAGAATGATATGAGATTACAGAAGCTCAACAACTTTGTTGAGAACTGCGATCTCTTTTTCTTTTGCACCCATAAGGTACTTCTCAAATCTGTCCATACAGTCAACCTTGCCTGTGATGGAAGTCTTGATGAGAAGGTTTCTGGCGGTGAGCATGGTGTTCTCAACCTCCATATAATCATTCAGGATATCACCGTTGAATTCGATATATCCGTGATCCATCATGTACTTGAGTCTCTCCATCATGAGAACCTTGTGGTCATACAGGATGTGAAGAGCACGTATATCAAAGTCTGGATCCTCTGCTGAAAGCTGCTTGCCGATCTGCTTCAGAACCGCATCGTAGACATCAACCCCAAATACTGTGTCCTTAAAACGATTCCTCATCATACGGAAGTGATTCTTGGTATCCTTTGACTCAAGGTACTCGATGATGGTATCCTTGATATACTGTGTGTCGAGTTCGTAGTATGTATCAGCCAGATTCTTCTGGATCACGTATATTCCACGGCGTCCCTTGTAGTCGTCCTTGAAAATATGATCCTCCTGGGCTGTGATTGTGTCGTAGCCGTTTCTCACATCTGAGTATGATACTTTTGAGTAGGAATAATGCTCGCCAAATGTGAAATCTCCAACATAGAACTGCTGCTCCTCGTCGTCATATCCGTAGATGAAGAGCTCGTGTGGGAATTTGTAGTCGGCACCGGAATCGCAGAGGATCTTAGCCTCGTCAAATACTCCGTATACATATCCGCCCAGATTGATGGTCTTCTTGATGAAAGTGAGAATATCTCCGCAGTAGCTCTCTACCTGCTCCTTTGTCATGAGAGAGAAGAGAAGATAAGGACATTCCTTAAGTGAACTGCTTCCCGGCATCATATCTGCAAGAAGCATCTCATCTCCTGTGAAGATCTCTTCGATGTTGTAACATCTTAACTGTATATAATTGCTGAATATCCAATTCTTGGCTTTCTCGTCGTCCCCTATGATCGAGAAAAGTGTGGCATGCCACTGCCAGGATGTTATCATTGGATAGCTTATTGGCAAAATCTTTTTGCTCATGTGCTTATTACCTCCATTTCATATTAAGATTACGTGATGTTAGCTGACCTTGGCTGCTACAGCCTTGACTACATCGTTCATGTCATAGTAGAGGCCAAGTGCAAGCTCAGAATCATCAAATTCAATGTTAAAAGCCTGCTCAAGTCCGACGATGAACTGAATGATGGAAACGGAATTCACGCCATATTCGGTGGTGAGTTCTGCAGTCATGTCCAGCTTGCCCGCATCTATGTCTGGAAGAATATCAGAAAAAACCTCCAATACTTTTTTTGTTAATGTGTCTTTGTCCATTTCAAACCTCCCATTCGTTTTGATATGTTACCAATGCACGTTACTTATATTTTAATGTGTTTGACAGTATTTTTCAATAAAATTATTCAATCCGTACAGAAATATTTGTGCATTTTTGTGTTAAATGTTAAAATTACCGTGAAGTATATGGTGTAAAATATGGTATAGTTGAATAAAATATTATAATTTTTTTAAAAAAATCAGACAGTTGATGTAAAATATAGAACAACAATATACGATAAGGCAGGGTGATGGACATGAAGATAGTTGTTCTGGATGGATGTGCGGCGAATTCCGGCGATATTAGCTGGGACAGTATTGGCAAGTATGGCGAGCTGACGGTGTATGACAGAACCGACAGGTCAGAGGTGGTCTCAAGGATAGGCGATGCGGAGATCATAACAACGAACAAGACGGTGATAGACAGGGCTGTGATCGAGGCCTGTCCGAACCTCAGATATATAGGTGTGCTTGCCACCGGCTACAATGTGGTCGATGTGGAGGCGGCACATGAGCACGGCATAGTGGTTACAAATGTTCCGGCATACAGTACGGATGCTGTGGCGCAGTTTACATTTGCACTGCTTCTGGAACTGGCAAACAGGGTCGGGGCGCATGATGCGTCAGTGAAGGACGGTGGCTGGGTGAGAAGTAAGGATTTCTCCTACAGTGTGATGCCGACCATGGAGCTTGCGGGCAAGACTATGGGTATCATAGGCTATGGCAGTATAGGTATGAAGGTGGCAGAGATCGCACATGCATTTGGCATGAGGGTGCTGGTGAACAGCCGGACGAGGAAAGCCCTGCCGGATGGCGATTGGATAAGCTGGGCTGAGAGGGATGAACTGTTCGCACAGTCGGATGTGATAAGCATACACTGTCCTCTGTTCCCTGAGACGGAGGGAATGATAGACAGGAGTGCGATAGGCCGGATGAAGAAGACTACATTCATCATAAACACTGCCAGAGGCGGCTGCATAGTGGAGAAGGATCTGGCAGATGCCCTGAACGAGGAACGTATAGCTGGAGCCGCGGTGGATGTCATAGCACAGGAGCCTATGGCGGCGGACAATCCGCTTCTCACGGCAAAGAATGTGATCATAACACCACATATCGCCTGGGCACCGAAGGAGGTCAGGGAGAGACTTCTCAATATAGCGGGTGGCAATATAGAGGCGTTTCTCAATGGAAAGCCTGTAAATACAGTATAAAAAGAATAAGATTAGCCATTGAGCAGAAATTTAGCTGTAAGAAGAAAGGATAGATCAGGAAGATGGAGAGCAGTTCTTTTGAGGATGTGAACAGACTGGTTAGGTCTGAACTGTATGAGCACATGGATCCGGAATTTGGCAAATATCTGGCCATGAACCTTCCGGGCTGTGGCAATATAATAGGTGTGAGGCTGGATGACCTGAAGGAGATAGCCAGACAGATAGCCGACATAAACTGGAAGGAGTATCTGAAGCATGCGCCGGATGATACGCTGGAGGATGTGGTCATTCAGGGACTTGTCCTTGGATTCGCACAGGGCAAGCTGGAGGAGATACTTGCATATGCCGATGAATTTGTTCCCAAGATAGACAACTGGTGGGTGTGTGACTCGTTCTGCAGTACATTTGTGGCGGCATCCATGTACCCGGAGATAGTGTGGGAATTCATCATGAAGTATATGGGAGATTCCGAGCTGAATCCTGCGTGGAGAAAGAAGGAGGAGGCAGAGATTCCAGAGGGACAGGGAGGCATCGCAGTAGGAACCTGGCAGGATATGTCCGATGACTTCAGACTCAGGTTCGTGGCTATCATGCTGAAGTGCTACTTTGTGAATGACAAGTATATCGACAAATGCCTTTATGCATTTGAACATATGCAGGATGGCGGCTACTATGCAAAGGACGGTGTAGCCTTTGGCCTGGCGGAGAGCTATTTCGTGTTCCCGGACAAGACGATTGAGTACATAAAAGGTGCACAGTTTGACAGGCAGATTCTGGAGATGACTAAGAACAAGATAGAGAAGATATACAGGCTGCCGGAAGCGGATGTGAACAGGTTTGCGGAAGTTATAAATGAATATTAAAATTAAGAGAAGGACATTATATTTGCAGGAGGAATTCTTATGAGAAATTTGAATGCGGATATGGATGTCCTTTTTGCTTTGACTGGGATCAATAATATTGAAAATGAGTTTATGGTGGCAATGGTGCTGGTGATTGTCTGTTTGGCGGCTGCGGTATGTCTGACCGTATGGATAAGAAAATACGTCAGGGGAAATGCCTCAGGCAGTCTGGAAGATAGTCAGGATGAGCGGGAGGACAGGGAGTATTCATCGGAGGATAACTACATCGATGGTGATGCTGTAGCCATTGCCATTGCTGGAGCTTTGGGAGGAACAGCAAATATTTACAGTCTGAGGAGCAGTGATACAAGACTTAGAGTTACGGTGAACAACGGGGCGCTGGTGGACAGGAGAAAACTGAAAGCCACAGGAGCTCTGGGAATACTGGCAAAGGGCAGGCAGGTGCAGGTATTCTATGAGGATCAGGTGGAAAGGATATGCCGAGAGCTTGGAAGATATATAGATGGACACAGGAAAGATAATATTGAACAGGAGGCTGAGATTGATTATGAAAGAGTGCTTAAGAAGGTGTATGTGCCTGTTGAAGGTGATGTTGTGCGCGTATCTGATATACATTGCCTACAGAACCTGGGAGACGGGAGTGTGGGCGATTCGAGCCACACGGGGAGAAATCAGAGCGCCGTTTGACTGCAAGGCTGGATATAGTAAAGCCGGAGAAGGTCAGATAGAGTGTACATCTGAGGAAGGATACGTGGTCAGGATATATCTGATATCAGAGATCGACACCGGATGGCAGAGGACACAGAGCTATGTAGATATAAGACTTACATGTGGTGATGGTGAGAAGGTGCGAAAAGGAAGGCTGCTTGCAGAGTATCCATATGAGACGCTTGCTGGCAGAGGCGAAACTGTATATGCTGTGCTGGAGGTACATTCCGATGAAAATGCTGATACAGGTCATTCTGGTGGTATAGATAAAGGATATCAGCTTAAGATAAACAGGAGAGAGAAAGTGAATTATGAATATGTGGCATGCGAGCTTGTCGTCTGAAAAGCTCACATGCCATTTATTTACGCTCTGGTTGCCCTGTCTATGATTCCAGCAAGGGTATCTATGACCATAGCGGCATCCTGATCTTTGTATTTCAGGAAAGTATAAGCACAGCCTTGTACGAACATTGACACCTCAACATTCTTGGCAAGGTCATCTCTGAACTCGGGACGGACGTCATATATCTTTTCCTTGATGAGGGCGTCGAGCTTGTTGGTCAGGACTCCGTAGCTTCTATTGTCATCAGGAAAGAGTATGGAGAACAAATGTCCCTGGTTGATAAATGCGTTGCATAACTGCCTGCTTGCTTCTGCAGGATTGGTAAGCATATATTCTGGATTTGGAATGTCACCGATGAGGGACAGAAGAGCATCATTTTCGAGGTATTCCGACAGATCATATATATCCTGAAAATGCAGATAGAAAGTCTGCTTGCTGATATTGGCCTTTTCTGTGAGTTCCTTCACTGTGATCTTCTCCACAGGTTTGGTGGCACGCAGTTCGATAAATGCGCTGAATAAGCTGTTGCGTGTACGCTGAATCCTTCTGTCCATAAAAGCTCCTTTCTGATCATACAAAAGCTGTACGCGGGTAATGATTATAAATGGCTGTAAGCGCCCTGATGATGCTCTATGCATTATAATATAGAATACAACAAAAGAAAGATATAGTCAAAAAAACGTATATACATATTAAATCTAATTGTCAATAATTGTCTGGAGTAAATTATTTTACTTTTATCAAAAAACGAATATTCATATAGCGGATGTGCAACGGTATACTGAAGGTAATTTACTACAGTCAAGAAATGACTGAGAGGGCTTGGATGATGGAACTTGAATACTAACTTTGTATGGAGGAAAAGTTATGGATTTGTATGAGTTTTATTCGGGAAGGTGCTTTGATGCCTACAATGAGCTCGGCGCACACGTTGTGAAGGAGAACGTGGGCAAGAGCAGGAGGAAAGCAGTGACAGGAGTGGACTTTGTGACGTATGCACCGAATGCGGAGTCGGTGACGGTTACAGGTGAGTTCAATTCATGGGGAGAGACTGCCATGGAGAGGTGTTACGATGGCAGCTTTTTCAAGTGTTTTGTGCCGGGGGCAAAGGCCGGACAGATGTATAAATATAAGATATACCAGAGAGATGGATATTGTGTGGATCACTGTGATCCGTATGGATTCGGCATGGAGCTGAGACCGGCATTTGCATCTATAATAAGAGATATGGATGAGTATACATTTGGCGATGCAAGATGGATGAGGACACGGAATGAGTGCAAGGGTGGTCCGCTCAATGTGTATGAGATGCACATGGGCTCATGGCACTGCAAGCCGGTGTATGATGAGAATGGAAAACAGCTGACACCGGAAGAAGTCATTGAGACTGACCGAGTTGCTGAGGGCTGGTATACATACAGAGAGATAGCACCGATGCTTGTGGAATATCTGAAAGAGCAGGGCTACAATTATGTGGAGTTTATGCCGCTTTCGGAGCATCCATGTGATGAGTCATGGGGCTACCAGAATACCGGATTCTTCAGTCCGACGGCTAGATACGGAACGGCGGATGACCTGAAGTTCCTCATCGACACGCTTCACAAGAACGGCATAGGTGCCATCATGGACTATGTGCCTGTGCATTTTGCACTGGATGGATATGGACTTGCAAAGTATGACGGAACCAATCTGTATGAGCATCCGACCGATGATGTGGGCTACAGCGAGTGGGGTAGTAAGAATTTCATCCATTCCAAGGGAGAAGTTCAGACATTTCTCAAGAGTGCGGCGAATTACTGGCTCACAGAGTATCATTTTGATGGCCTAAGAATGGATGCCATCAGCAGGATAATCTACTGGATGGGCGACGAGTCTAGAGGTGTAAATGACAGGGCGGTTGAGTTTATAAAGGGGCTTAACCAGGGACTTAAGGACAGACACCCGTCATGTATTCTCTGCGCCGAGGATTCCACGGACTACAAGGGAACCACCAAGGAAGTCGGATACGGCGGACTGGGATTTGACTACAAATGGGATATGGGTTGGATGAATGACACATTGAATTTCTTCAGAACTCTGCCGTTTTGCAGAGGCGACCAGTATCACAAGCTGACATTCTCCATGATGTATTTTTATAATGAGAGATACATGCTGCCACTCTCGCATGACGAGGTTGTACATGGCAAGGCAACCATAGCCCAGAAGATGGCGGGATCATATGAAGAGAAATTCCCAAATGCAAAGGCGCTCTACGCCTACATGTATGCGCATCCGGGCAAGAAGCTTAACTTCATGGGTAACGAGATAGCCCAGCTAAGAGAGTGGGACGAGAAGCGTGAGCAGGACTGGGATATACTGAAATACCCGAACCACGATTCATTTAACAGATTTATAAAAGATTTGAATAAGCTCTATCTGAAAGAGCCTGCGCTGTCAGGGTGGGATGATGATCCTCACGGGTTTGACTGGATACTTTGTGGCAAAGAGCAGGATGTTGTATATATATTCCAGAGAGTTATTGAGGAAAATAAGATAGTAGTAGTCATGAACTTATCAGGAAATACATACAGGGATTATCATTTCAGATACGGCGAGGGCAATTCCATGAAAGTTCTCATGAACACGGACTGGAATAAATACGGTGGAAACACTAAAGACACCGTGAAGAGTATCAAGGGCGTATGCGGTGACTTCGGCTTTGATCTTCCGGCTCTGTCTGTAATGTATTTAAAGCCGGTGGATTAGTAAAAAGGAGAGATTATGATATTAGATGTAAGCAACCTCAGCCATGGATTTGGTGACAGGGCAATATTTGAAAATGTGTCATTCAGACTTCTGGCAGGCGAGCATATAGGGCTTGTCGGCGCAAATGGTGAAGGTAAATCAACCTTCATGAATATAGTGACGGGCAGTCTCATGCCGGATGAGGGTACAGTGACCTGGGCGAAGAATGTGAAGGTCGGATATCTGGATCAGCACACGGTCCTTGAGCCGGGCATGACCATAGGCGGAGTGCTGAGGGATGCGTTCTCCAGACTTTTCGATATGGAGAAGAGGATAAATGAGATATGTGACAAGCTGGCGGAGGTCACTGACGAGGATGAGATGAACACTCTTCTTGAGGAGATGGGACTTCTTCAGGATCTTCTGGACAGCCATGACTTCTATATAATAGATTCGAAGGTTGAGGAGGTTGCCAGAGCATTTGACCTGTTGCAGCTTGGACTGGACAAGGATGTAACTGAGCTGTCGGGCGGACAGAGAACCAAGGTTCTGCTGGCGAAGCTTCTGCTTGAAAAGCCGGAGATACTTCTGCTCGACGAGCCTACGAATTATCTTGATGCACACCATATAGAGTGGCTCAAGAGATACCTTCAGGAATACGAGAATGCGTTTATTGTTATATCCCATGACATTCCGTTCCTGAATTCAGTTGTAAATATCATATACCATATGGAGAATTGTCAGCTGGGCAGATATGTCGGCGATTATGACAAGTTCCAGGAGGTGTATGCGGTGAAGAAATCCCAGCTTGAGGCTGCGTACAGAAAGCAGCAGCAGGAGATATCTGAGCTGAAGGATTTTGTGGCGAGAAATAAAGCCCGGGTTGCCACAAGAAATATGGCTATGTCCAGACAGAAGAAACTTGACAAGATGGATGTCATTCAGCTTGAGCGTGAGAAACCGAAGCCTGAGTTCAACTTCAAGGAAGCGAGAACCTCTGGTAAGGTCATATTCGAGACTGATGATCTGGTGATAGGTTACAGCAAGGACAAGCCGCTTTCCAAACCGATGAATCTCCGCATGGAGCGCGGTGACAAGATAGCCATCACAGGAACGAATGGTATAGGAAAGACGACATTCCTGAAGAGTGTGCTTGGACTTATCCCGGCTATATCCGGCAAGGCGCAGCTTGGCGACTATCTGCACATTGGATACTTTGAGCAGGAGGTCAAGCCGAGTGAGAATACATGCCTGCAGGAAATCTGGGAGGAATTCCCGGGATATACCCAGTATGAGGTACGTGCGGCTCTTGCCAAATGCGGACTTACCACCAAGCATATCGAGAGCAAGGTGAAGGTCCTCTCGGGCGGCGAGCAGGCGAAGGTGAGACTTTGCAAGTTAATCAACACTGATACAAATGTGCTTCTGCTTGACGAGCCGACAAACCATCTTGACGTTGATGCCAAGGATGAATTGAAGCGTGCTCTTTCCGAGTATAAGGGGTCTATACTTCTGGTATGTCATGAGCCTGAATTTTATGATGGTCTTGTGACAGACGTGTGGAATCTGGAGCAGTACACGCTGCTCCAGTGATCAGATATTATAAAATTGTCAGGTTCAAATAGATTTTTTGAACCTGGCAATTTTTTAGCGTAAATTTGACTAATCGCAATTCCTATATTATTCTATATAGGACAGTTTAATATGGTAAAGTGCTAAAGATAAATGCGCACTCAGCGCAGAAATAGATACTTCTGCTCAAAAAGTACTGTATAATCGTACGGATATAGACGCAGGTGAAAAATAATATTAGGATGGAGTTGTTAGATGAATATACTTGAAAGCTTAAAGGATAAATTACTTGTCGCGGATGGAGCATTTGGAACATGTTATGTGGGAATGTACGGAGAGCAGGGAACTGTCGCTCCTGAGCTTGCAAACATGCGCCACCCGGAGCGGGTACTTGAAATCCATAAAGAGTATGTGAAGGCGGGAGCCGGGCTTATAAGGACAAATACATTTGCGGCAAATACAGCGAGCCTTGATGCTGACACGGATTATGTCATTTCAAATGTGCGTGCGGCGGTAAAGCTTGCGAAGCAGGCTGCGGACGGCGAAGCTGGAACGGATCACAAAAAGGTATACATTGCCGGAGATATAGGCCCAATACCTGCGGATGCCGGTCTTACACTGAATGAAAGGGTGTCACAGTACAAGCTGCTGGGTGAGGCGATGCAGGACATGGGAGTGGATATCATCTGGTTTGAGACATTTCCTGAGTTCAATGTGCTCGAGCCTGTGGTGAAGCACCTGAAGGCAAGAAAGGACACGCCGGTCATGGTGTCGTTCTGCGTGAACCAGTTTGGGTACAGCAACTGTGGATTTTCGGCAAGGGCATTGCTCTCCCAGGTGGCAGGAAATCAGGACGTGGACTGTGTTGGATTCAACTGCGGAGTTGGTCCGTACCATATGCTTCAGCTTCTGAAAAAGCTGGATATAGACTGCGGAAAGCCTGTATCAGTCATGCCGAATGCGGGATACCCGAAGTTTACACAGAGCAGACTGGTGTTCAATGACAACAAAGAGGGATTCATAGATAAGATCCAGGACATAGCGGCGCTTGGTGCAGATATCATAGGAGGATGCTGCGGAACAAATCCTGAATACATACATCAGATCATGGAACGGGTGAAAACCGGAGATATTGCAAAGGCTGCCAAGATTCATGTGGAAAAGGTACAGGCTGACAGTGCTGTAAAGGACAATTTCCTCAAAGGACGTCTGGAGCGTGGCGGGGCAGCCCCAAAAAATGCCGACGGA
>ENA-ORSI01003096-ORSI01003096.1-human-gut-metagenome-genome-assembly--contig:-NODE-3096-length-11013-cov-6.846505_pt1 | contig 11013 bp, 10 predicted proteins | sample MGYA00242187_ERZ509154 | MGnify/ENA primary metagenome ERZ509154 (study PRJEB26280, sample SAMEA2338627) | human gut metagenome | biome: human gut; feature: human-associated habitat; material: faeces...
CCCTGTTGCCGCAGGCAATAGGGCGGGCGATGGAATGGCCCGTTTCACTTGCGCGGGAAAGCTTCCCGCCGCCCTTTGCAACAGCATATACAACAAAGCCCTCTCGGTCGATCGGCCGGGAGGGCTTTGTTTTGTACAATCAAATTACAAGTTGTACAGTTCCGTATACTTTTTGGTCAGATAATCCAGATAGTAGTGCGCATCAAAGGTGCCGCAGGCGTTTCTGACGACTTCAGCAGGCTCCAGCAGGTGGCCGTACTGGTGCACCTTTTCCCGCAGCCAGCCGGTGACAGCGGAGAGATCCCCGTGGGCCACGCCGCCGTACACATCGAACTCCTGCTCCATATTGTGGAGCATTTGGGCACCGTAGGCGTTTCCCAGAGCGTAAGACGGGAAGTAGCCGAAGGAGCCGCCCGACCAATGGCTGTCCTGCAGGCAGCCCTCGCGGTCATTGGGAACCTCCACGCCCAGATACTCCTTGTACAGCTCTGCCCACACGGCAGGGACTTCCTTTGCCGTCAGAGTGCCCGCAATGAGCTGCTTCTCGATCTCGTACCGCACCATAACGTGCAGGCAGTAGGTCAGCTCATCGGACTCGGTGCGGATGAGGCTGGGCTCCACCTTGTTCACAGCGCGGTAGAACTGCTCCGCAGTCACATTTCCCAGCTGTGCGGGGAAGAATTCCTGCACCTTGGGATAGATGGCCCCGATAAAGGCGCGGGAACGGCCGATGAGGTTCTCGTAGAAGCGGGACTGGCTCTCGTGCACACCCATGGACACACCGCCGGTCAGGCAGGTGTACTGCAGGTCATCCCGGATGCCCAGCTCATACAGGGCATGGCCGCCCTCGTGGAGAACGGAATACATCGAGGAGGCCACATTGTGCAGGTCGTAGTTGGTGGTGATGCGGACATCCTTGTTGTTGAACTCCAGCGTAAAGGGGTGTTCGGTCTCGCCCAGGCCGCAGTGGCCCCGGTCAAGGCCCATGACCTCCATGAGATAGTCCGCAAACGCCTTCTGCTGCTCGACCGGATATTCCAGATGCAGGAAGCTGTCATCGATCTGAGGCTTCTCGCCGATGGCCCGGATGAGGGGCACCAGGCCCTTGCGCAGGGTGTCAAAGAACACGTCCAGCTGTTGAGTGTCCACGCCCCGCTCATACTCGTTCAGCAGGGCATCATAGGGCGCTTTTTCCGCATCATAATAGCCCGCGAACTTCCGGTTATACTCCACCAGCTCCTGCAGGATGGGGCAGAAGGAGGCAAAGTCGTTTTCTTCCTTGGCCTTGTGCCAGACATCACTGGCGCGGTTGGTCAGCTCGCTGTATGCCATATACTCCTCGGCGGGGATGCGGGTGAGCTGCCGGCAGCTGCGGCGCAGCTCCTCCACCTCGCGGCAGTGGAGGGTGTCCAGCGTCTCCCGCCGGGCATAGAGCTCCTCCACCAGTGCAAGGGTCTCGGGGGCAGTCATCAGCTTCTGCAGTTCACCGGCCAGAATGCTCAGGGCCACACCCCGGCCCTCGGCCGTGTTCTTGGGGGCCACGGTCACAGCGTCCAGATACAGGCTGTTGGAGGCGCAGTTGTAGGCGTACAGCTTCTTCTGCAGGGTCTCCAGCGCCCGCAGCTTCTCATTTTGTTCCATTGGGTGTTTCTCCTTTTTCAGTTTTTGGTGGGAAATGCCGGGTCATTCCAGAAAAAGCGCTTCCGGGCCACCGGGTCCGGGTCCGGGATCTCAAACGTATAGCGCTCCGTTGCATTGATGACCGTGGTCTGGCCGTGGGTGCACACCCGGGGCAGGTTGGCATTATAGCTCAGGTGGACATGCCCGTGCACGAACCACTTGGGCTGGTACTCCTCCAGCAGGTCGTTGAAGCAGGCAAAGCCCTTGTGGGCCCGGTCGTTGCCATCGTTCAGGCCAGCCGCCGGGGAATGGGTCAGCAGCAGGTCGATGCCGCCCGCCCGGTGGGCCTTGAACCAGAGCCGCCGCACCCGGCGGCGCATTTCCCGCTCCGTATACTGGAAGGTCTCCTCACTGTTGTAGCGGATGCTGCCGCCCAGCCCCATGATGCGCAGCCCTTTCCAGACATACACCTGATCGTCCACACAGATGCAGCCGCCCGGCTCGCCCTCTGTGCGGTAGCAGCCATCGTGGTTGCCATGGACATACAAAATGGGGGCCGCTGTAAAATTTGTTATATATTCGAGGTATTTTTTTGGCAGATCCCCGCAGGAGAGGATCAGATCGACCCCGGCCAGGCGTTCCCGGGAGCAGTAGTCCCACAGCGCCTTGGAGGGGGTATCGGAAATTGCAAGTATCTTCACGTCCGCAACACTCCGTTCTGTTGAGCTTTTTTACAGCGTCGTCTCTTTCAGGCTGCTCAGGCCGTTGATCTCCAGCAGGCCCAGCGTTCTGACATCCAGCTGATCGTACCGGGGCAGGCTGCCCTCCACGCACTCGCCCAGCCAGTCCATCTCCATCAGTTCCTTGGGGGTGTAGGTGTCTGCGGTGGGTGCCTTGGGGATATGCCCCTGCGCAAAGATGCCCGCAGGGAAGATGGGGAACTCGTTGGCCGCAAGGTTCTTTTCCAGCAGATCGAGCAGCTGCTGCGTGCCCTTGGGCAGGGTCTCGTAGTAATCCAGACGCTCCGCGTCACTGCGGAAGCCCCACCAGTAGTTGATGGCCTTGCCGCTTGAACCGCTGTCCCAGGTGCCCTCGAAGATGGAGCGGATGATGCCGATATAGAACACTTCCCACTTCCAGACCGGCAGCGCCACCGGCTGGATGCTGCCATCCGGCATCCGGCGGCACAGGCCGTATTCCCTGGCGCTGCCGGTGGGCTCAAAGGGGCTGCAGGCGTAGAACAGCTCGATATCCGGGCAGTCGGAGAAATCCAGCGGTTTCCCCGGCTCCTGCAGGCAGGCCCAGCGCAGCAGGATATGGCTGTTGGGCCGCACGGTGCGCAGGCCCCGGGCAAAAGCATTGACGGCCGCAGGCACACCGTAAACGGGGTTGGCCGCCACATAGCCCACCCGGTCGGTCAGATTCAGGATACCCGCCAGCATTCCCAGCAGGTAGTTGGCCTCATAGGTGCGGGGGTAATAGGTGCGCACCAGCGGATGGGGCGCGTTCAGGCAGCAGTTCAGGAACCGGGTCTTGGGGTGCTGGGCCGCTACTTTGAGGCAGGCGGGCCGCATCCGGATACTGGTGGTGAACACCACGTCCGCGTTGTCGTGGGCCACCTCTTCCATGATCTGCTCCGCATCCACCTCGGGGGAGACATTTTCCCGGTTGGTGATGACGAGCCGGTCCGGAAATTCCTTTTTCAGGGCCTCGATCCCCTTTTCGTGGCCCCGCACCCAGGCGCTATTTTTAGCATTGTACTCGTGCAGGAACACCACCTTGAGCTGGCTGGGCTTGCTGAAGATGTTCAGCTTGTTCAGCAGCGGCTCACTGCCGGGCTTTGGCTCCAGCGAAAGCTCCACGGCGTGGGGCTCCGTCAGGATCTTGATCTCATCCCACAGCTTGGCCAGGTTTTCCCGCACCTGGCTGGGGGTGGACTGGCAGGCATCCGAATACCGGTAGACCGAGAGGTACACCAGCAGCGCGTCGCCCGGGGTCAGCCCCAGGGCAGAGCCGCCCAGCGCATAGAACTGCTGGCTGAACATGGTATACAGGGCCGAGAAGTTCAGCCGGTCGTCATCCGACCATACCTCGCTGGCGGCCTTGCAGACCAGTGTCTGCAGCTTTGCATAGCCACCCAGCCGGGAGAACTGGACATTGTTGATCTTGCTCAGCTTATAAAAATCAAGAAACTCGTAGTAGATCTTGTTTTCCAGCGTGTCGTTCCGGGCCGGAACAAGCCGGGTGACCGTGCCCGGAATGGTGACCGCCTCGTAGTATTTGAGGACAGACACCCGCTTGTTGCCCTCCTGCACATAGAACTTGTTCAGGTATTCGTAGGCAATGATGGGGGTGTGGATGCCCTCTTCCAGATGGGCCTCGCAGAGATTCGACCACTTGATGGCAAACTCGGTGTCCTCTTCCAGCAGGGGCATAAAGTTGGCCGCAAAGGCCGTGTGCCGTCCGCTGGTCTTGGTGCCCACAATGCTCTCGGCGGGGATATCCACCAGCCCCAGCGGCTCCTGGGCAACGATGTTCACCCCGTTCAGGATATCATCCAGCACCGCAAGGTACGGCGACTGGCCGCGCGCCACACAGGCACGGTAGGCACGCTGGCCCGCGCGCAGGGCGCTTCTATAATCTTCTATCATGGCCATAGCAGAACTCCCTTCTTCAATGGCTCCTGTTTTCCTTTCCCGGCCCGTACCGCCGTGTTTGCGGCACAGGTCCAAGAACAGTATAACATGAAATTCGGATTTATGGGAGACTTTCTCCGGCAAAGGTGTTGATTTACAGAAATTTTTCAGGTACGATAAATAGGAAACCATATTTGTGAGGTACATTTTCATGCAGACTGAACAGCTGCCCCGCCTGGAAGCGGGGGAATACCCCGGCGGCATCTGGTACTACGAGCCCCACACCTACCTGCCCTACCGCTATGTGCTGGGCCGGGTGGGCAGGCACCCGCTGGTGTGCATCGGCATCAACCCCAGCACCGCCCAGCCCGGCGCGCTGGACCCCACCTTAAAGAGTGTGGAGCGGCTGGCCAGCGCCAACGGCTTTGACAGCTGGATCATGTTCAACGTATATCCCCAGCGCGCCACTGACCCCAACGACATGGACCGGGTGCCGGACCGCGCCCTCTGCGACGAGAACCTGCGCTGGCTGCGGGCCGTTCTGGCCGAGACCGAGCCCACCATGTGGGCCGCATGGGGCACCCTGATTGAAAAGCGGGACTACCTGCCCGGCCTGATGCGGGAGATGGTGGCCCTGACAAGAGAGCGGGACATCCCGTGGGTCACCTTTGGCAAGCGGAGCAAAAAAGGCCACCCCCATCACCCGCTCTACCTGCGCAAAGATTCCACACCCGAGCCGTTTGATGTTGAAAACTATCTGGACACCTGTTTTTGAGGGAGGGATACCATGACCCCGGAACGCTACCAGACCCTGCTGCGCTGGCTGGAGGCCCGCCCCGCCCTGAAAAAGCTGGTGATCGCCTTGAACCGCTGGCTGCCTGCCGTGCCCTTTGCCTGCTACCCTTTGCTGCTGGTGCTGCTGAATGTCCGGTGGTTCCGGCTGCTCTCCGCAAACCGCGCCGCCGCTCTGGATTTTATGCAGCTCATCGCCCGGGCAGTCTTTGTGCCGGCCTTCGTCTTTCTGGGTGGCACGCTCCTGCGGGCCAGGCTGAACTTTTCCCGCCCGTATGAGCAGCCCGGCTTCACGCCGCTGGTGCCCAAGGAGACCCACGGCAAATCCTTCCCCTCCCGCCATGCCCTGAGCGCCGCCGTGCTGGCCGTTGTGTGGTGCTACTTCTACCCCGCCGCCGGGGCCTGCATGGTAGTGGTGGCCCTGCTCATCTGCGCCCTGCGGGTGCTTGCCGGGGCGCACTATGTCCGGGATGTGGCCGCCGGTGCTCTGCTCGGCTTTGCCCTTGGGGCCGCCGGAATGTGGCTGCTGTGACCCCAAAATGCCCCCTGCGCCGGGAAATCCAAAAAAATTTGAAATTCCGCTTGACAGAAGCCTATGCGTATGGTATTATACTTCTCGCAGCGTGTGCCGAACGCACACTGCCGCCAGATAAGTACCCCATGGGATAACAACGTGCGCCCGTAGCTCAGGTGGATAGAGCAACTGCCTTCTAAGCAGTGGGCCGGGGGTTCGAGTCCCTTCGGGCGCATATTATGTGGTGCCTTTAGCGTAGTCGGTTAACGCGCCAGATTGTGGATCTGGAGACCGTGGGTTCGAGTCCCACAAGGCACCCTGCTAGAAATCAGACCGGAAGCCGAAAGGTTTCCGGTCTGATTTTTTGCTTTTCTGTCCCATTTTAACACGTATTTCCGTTGTTTTTCCGCTTTCTGCCGAAAAGTACAACTTTTTTTGAAATTGCGCTTGACAATTCCGGATTCCATGGTATAATAACTAACGTTCCGAGCCGAACGGCCCACGAACAAAACAGAATATGCGGATATGGCGGAATTGGCAGACGCGTTAGATTCAGGTTCTAATCGGGGCAACTCGGTGGAGGTTCAAGTCCTCTTATCCGCACCAAACAAGAAAGATCCGAACCGTTTCTCGAAAGAGAAGGGTTCGGATCTTTTGTTTTTGGCGGCGTGCCCCGCCGCACAACAAAAGCATCCGCAGCGCATGGCCGGGCTGTTTCAGCTCAGGCGCAGTGCGCTGCGGATGCTTATTTTTTAGGCCGCGCCCCCTCCCCCAAAGGGAGAGGTCACACTGCGCCTAGGTTTTGGTTTTCGCAAAACCTTACCAAAAGGCCGCTATGAGCTCCCCCTTCGGGGGAGCTGGCATTGCGAAGCAATGACTGAGAGGGTTTGTTTTGTTACCCCACCAGCTGCTGATAGGCATTCAGGGTCTTGTAGGCCGGGTCGGAGTTGTCGGGGGCAAAGCGGCCGCCCAGCTTCTGGTCCATCAGGCCGTGCTCCACGCACCACTGCGCCGCCTTGGCGGTGTCCGGGTCTGCAACGTCCTTGAAGGCCGGGGCTTCGGCAGGCTCAGGACGGCCTGCGGTGTTCCACAGCAGCAGGGCAGTCTGGGCACGGTTCTCCGGCATGGCCACACCCTCCGGCAGCAGGGCTTTCAGCCGCTGTGTGACAATGCCTGAACCCGCAGCACAGCCAAAAAGGGGGAACTTTGATGCACTTTTTTGCCCGGCACCGTGAGAATATCCGCCAGAGCTCCATGAGTTCCCGGCTGCTGTGGCCCTGCCTGCTGCTGGCTGCGCTGCTGCTGCTGACCTTTGGCGCGGCGCTGTTCCTGTTTGCCAGCCTGCACAACACCAAAAAGGACACCACCCGCAGCCTGGAGATCCAGTATTCGGTGTTCCAGAACGATATGGAGCGCTATTTTGACCAGCTGGCGGTCATGGGCGTGAACCTCTCTGAGGATATGAGCGCTCTGGTGGACCGGCAGCTTGCCAGCCGGGAGATAACCTTTGACCAGCTGAACGACTCCCCCGAGGTGCTGAACGCGCTGGAGGAGGAGATGATCGAGCCGCTCTGCCGCAGCCTGCGCCGGACCAGCTGCTCCGGTGCCTTTGTGCTGCTGGATGCCACTGTCAACACCCGCATGGAGGGGGCCGGGTACTCCCGCGCCGGGCTCTATGTGCAGAAAGGCGGTGCCGACACCCCCACCGTGCCCCTGCTGCTCTACCGCGGCAGCGCCGATGTGGGCAAGACCCACAGCGTGATGCCCCACCGCAAATGGCGCATGGAATTCCAGACCGACCAGTTCCCGGACTATGACCGCTGGATGACCCCCAGCAGCACCCCGCTGTACCAGGCTTATATGCTGACGGAGCGGTTCAGCCTCCCCGGCACCTCGGAGGAGGTACAGCTGTTTTTGCTGCCCCTGCGGGGCCGCGATGGCACCATGTACGGGCTGTGCGGCTTTGAGATCAGCCAGAGCTTTTTCAAGCAGAACTTTGCCCAGCCCACCGGCTTTGACCACCTGATCTGCCTGCTTGCCCCGGCAGACAGCGGGCTGAACGCCAGCGCCGCCCTCAGCAGCGGCACCACCGACGGCTACTTCCATGCCCCCCGGGACACGCTGGTGCTGCGCAGCATGGGCGGCAGCCTGACCCAATTGATCGGCTCCGACAGCGCCTATGCAGGCATCTCGGAGCTTTGCCGCCTGAGCGAGAACCAGTCCTACCGGCTGGCCGTCTGCATCCCCATGACGGACTACCGCAGGCTGATCTTTTCCGGCAACCTGCAAATGCTGCTGATCGGCCTGTTCATCCTCTTTTTTGTGGTGTTCTGCTGCATGTACTTCCACCAGCACATCCTCTCGCCTGCGTTCCGGCAGTTTGAGGAGGACCGGCGGGAGTCCCGGCGGCGGATGGACGAGCTGCAGATGGAGCGCCAGCAGATGCAGACAGAACTTTCCCGGCTGGCGGACGTGTGCCGCAACGAATCCGTCCCCGATGCCTTCCAGACCTTTCTGGAGGGCATCCCCAACCTGACAAAGACCGAGCGCCGCATCTTTGACGGCTATGTGGCCGGGCTGCGCTCCCGGGAGATCGTGGAGCAGCTGGACATCAAGGACAGCACCCTGCGCTTCCACAACAAGAACATCTACGAAAAGCTGGGGGTCAGCTCTCTCAAGCAGCTGCAGCAGTTTGCCGCGATCCTGAATTCCGGCGGCAACAGCGCCCCCGACTCCGCCCCGGACGAAAGCGGCCCCAAGAAGGCCCGCTGAACCGCGCTCCCGCGCCCCAGCTTTCGCTGAAAAGATGCAAAAAGAGCCGCCGCACCTCACACAGGTGCAGCGGCTCTTTTACATTGATTCTAGGTTCCGGACGCTCCGGGGACGCTTCCGGCAGCCTAGTACAGCTTTGTGCCGGCAGCCTTCTTTTACTGGTCGATGGGCTTCATCGTGGGGACAGGTCAAGGAAGGCTCACAAATGGCTTTATTTCCCTTTATAAGCCTATCCATGCGGCTTCCTTTTTCCCTCTCCCGTACGTCACCCTACGCAACTCTCCACAACTTACCGGCAATTTGGTGTAAAAGTGGTGTAGTAGTTGGTGTAGTGGATTTCAGACCGAAATGCCCAGTTTACCGTTCAGATTTGCAAAGGAATGGGCTTTGGCTTCCTTGGTGGCTTCTGCGTAAATCTCCATCGTAGTGCTGATGTCCCGGTGTCCCATGATGTCCTGAATAATCTTCAGGTTGGTCTCATTTTCACATAGCCGGGTGCAGAACGTGTGCCGGAGATTATGGCAGGAGAAGGGCGGCAGCAGCTGCGGCTCCCGTTTTTCCTTTTCGGCCTTTTCCAGCTCGGCTTCGTTGTGTGCCACGCTGATGCGCTTGATGGCGCGGTTGACCGTCTGCGGGTTCTGCGGCTGGCCAAAGCGGTTCAGGAATACGAAGTCCGAGATTCCGTCGATTTCGTATTCGCATACCAGTTCCAGCTCCTGCTGGTTGGTGCGTTCCTGCTCCAGTGCCTTCCGCACTTCGGGCAAGATTGGAATTGCCCGCTTGCCTGCAGCAGTCTTGGGGGTGGACATGGTGAAATAGCAGCCGCCCACCTCGTGGTCATGGTACACCAGATTGTGCTGGATGGTGATAAACCCACTCTCGAAGTCGATGTCGCTCCAGCACAGGCCAACCGTTTCCGAGATACGGCATCCGGTACCCAGCATGAAGGTGAACATCGGGAGCCAGTGCTGGAACTTCGGCGTTTTCTTGATGAAATTCAGAAACGCCTGCTGCTGGGGCAGGGTCAGAGCGTGTCGTTTGGGCGTTTCGTACTGGTGGGCGGCTTTAATGGCCGTCAGGACACCATCCGTGGGATTCACACGGATGTACTCATCGTCCACCGCCACCGCAAAGACCTGATGGAGAACATTCTGGATGGTTTCCAGCGTGTTCAACGCCATCTTGCCATTGCGGACGATGCCATTGTAGTAGCTGCGGATATCCGACTTGCGAATGTCCTTGAGCTTCATCATGCCGATCTCATCCCGGACGAACCGATTGTACATATAGACGTAATTGGCGAAGGTATGCTCTTTCAAGCCCACCTTGTTCTTACGCCACAGTTCAAACAGGTCATTCAGGGTCAAGCTGCACTCCGGAATGCGGATGCCATCTGCCAAGTCGTGCTGGATCTTCTCTTCCTTTTCGCGCAGCCCCTCCAAGGTTGCATCATAGATGGTATGACGTTTTCCGTTTTTTGCAGTCCAACGGTACATATACAGCCCGTCGCTCTTGCGGTAGACCTCGCCATCTTTCAAAACACGGCCTTTATTATCTTTACGTCTTTGCATATAAACTCTCCTTTTCATTCACAGAATGTTGAAAAGGAGCCTTACGCCATGAGTATACCATGACGCAAGACTCCCTGCAACATCAAACGGTCAATTTTCTACACCGCATCAGATCGAGAATGCCTTGTCCAGATATTCGTCCAGCTTACGGCGTTTGATCAGTCGTTTGGTTCCGTTCCAAAGGACGAACTTGCATTCATCGCTATCGGTCATTGACCGCAGTTTATTGATACCGATCCCAGAGTAAGCCGCCGCTTCCTCCAAGGTCAGATTACTCTTTTGCCAAATCGGAACTTGTCGGGACTTAGTCCCTCCATCTTGCTGACGCAAGACCGTTCCGTTGCTTAAAGTCCCCACTGGGGACTTCATTGCTTCGCAAACGCAAACTTCTTTCACTTGCACCTCCAATTCCTTGTAACCGGGTGCCGGGGCAGAAAGTGCCAGCTTTCTGCCCCAAACGCTCCCGATGAGGTTCAGATTTCCGAGTGCCCCTCCTGTGTGCGGGGTTGTGCCGCTGGTTTGTTTTGTGCCTGTTCTGCCTGCAAGCGGTTCAGCAGTTGCAGAACGGAATCCCGTGCTTTCTCCTTGACCTGTTCCTTGCCTTTCTGCCGGGCCTCCGGCTTCAGCAGCTTCTCCTGCAAGCGGGCAGCGGTGGTCTGCATGGTCTTGAGAAACTTGTCCAACACGGTATCCAACCGATGGGCTGCATATTCTCTCGTGGACTGCGGAGCCTTGCGTTCAGGGGACAGCACCCACTTCTTCGTGTCCTCGATCATCCGCATCACCGCAAAAGACAAACAGAAAAAGTGGCTGTTCGGCACGGTGGGCATGGCAGTCATAGCGGCGGTACTTGCGAGAATTATGATGTTTCTTATGGAAAGCTGAGGCGATATCAATGATGTTTCAAACTTATGGCAACAGGAATCATCCTGCGGTGCTGTTCTTTCATGCTATGGGTGTGACGGGGGAGAGCAGCGAACCGGTTGCAAACTATTTACAGGATCGGTATTTCTGCATTTTACCTACCTCCACCGTGTACTGCAAAGGGCAGAAATGTAACCGTTGTAATACTGCAAGACCTGTTCCACGGCCCCGGCGTCACCGGCGC
>ENA-ORSI01003100-ORSI01003100.1-human-gut-metagenome-genome-assembly--contig:-NODE-3100-length-11001-cov-2.684542_pt1 | contig 11001 bp, 7 predicted proteins | sample MGYA00242187_ERZ509154 | MGnify/ENA primary metagenome ERZ509154 (study PRJEB26280, sample SAMEA2338627) | human gut metagenome | biome: human gut; feature: human-associated habitat; material: faeces...
GTTCATGGTTCTTTGCAGGCAGGTGCGTTAACGACAACTTATACAGCGTCTCAGGGACTTCTGTTGATGATTCCCAACATGTATAAGATTGCCGGAGAATTGTTGCCTTGCGTGTTCCATGTATCGGCACGTACGTTGGCATCTCATTCGCTTTCCATCTTCGGTGATCACCAAGATGTGATGTCGACTCGGCAAACGGGATTTGCCATGTTGGCCGAAGGGTCTGTGCAAGAGGTGATGGATTTGGCCGGTGTAGCTCATTTATCAACGATTCGGTCGAGAGTGCCTTTTGTAAATTTCTTCGATGGATTCCGTACATCGCACGAAATACAGAAAATAGAGGTTCTTGAAAATGAGGATTTAGCTCCGCTTATCGATCAGAAGGCTTTGGCCGAGTTCCGCGCACGAGCATTGAATCCCGAGACTCCGGTTATGCGGGGTATGGCCGAGAATCCCGATACCTTCTTCCAACATCGCGAGGCTTCCAATAAATTTTATGAAGCTGTTCCTGCTATCGTAGAAGACTATATGCAGGAAATCAATAAGATTACCGGTCGTGATTATCATTTGTTCAACTATTATGGAGCCGAGGATGCCGATCGTGTAATTATAGCGATGGGTTCGGTAACCGAGGCTGCTCGTGAGGCAATCGACTATTTGATGGCAAAAGGCGAGAAAGTAGGTTTGGTCGCTGTTCATTTATATCGTCCTTTCTCGGCAGAACATTTCTTGTCAGCCCTGCCTAAGACGGTTAAACGTGTGGCTGTGCTCGATCGTACCAAAGAACCGGGCGCTAATGGCGAGCCTTTGTATCTCGATGTTAAAGATGTATTTTATGGTAAAGCCGATGCTCCGCTTATCGTTGGCGGTCGTTATGGTTTGGCTTCGAAAGATACGACTCCGACACAGATTTTGTCGGTATATGAAAACTTGTCTTTGCCTGAGCCCAAGAACCACTTTACTATCGGTATTGTCGATGATGTCACTTTCACGTCTCTTCCTCCAAAAGAAGAATTGGCATTGGGCGGCGAAGGTATCTTCGAAGCTAAATTTTATGGTTTGGGAGCCGATGGTACGGTAGGTGCTAACAAGAACTCTGTAAAGATTATCGGTGACAATACCGATAAATATTGTCAGGCCTATTTCTCCTACGATTCGAAAAAATCGGGAGGTTTCACCTGTTCTCACTTGCGTTTCGGCGATACGCCTATTCGCTCTACATATTTGGTGAATACGCCCAATTTCGTGGCTTGTCATGTTCAAGCCTATTTGCACATGTACGATGTGTTGCGCGGAATTCGTCAGAACGGTACGTTCCTGTTGAATACGATTTGGACTGCCGAAGAGCTGGTTAAGCATTTGCCTAATAACGTGAAACGTACATTGGCACAGAAAAATATTTCGTTCTATACGATCAATGCTACGAAGATTGCTCAGGAAATAGGTTTGGGCAATCGTACGAATACGATACTTCAATCGGCGTTTTTCCGCATAACAGAGGTGATTCCCGTGGATTTGGCTATCGAGCAGATGAAGAAATTCATCGTGAAGTCCTACGGTAAAAAAGGCGAAGATGTCGTAAACAAGAACTATGCTGCCGTAGATCGTGGAGGTGAATATGAGAAGGTGACGGTAGATGCTGCATGGGCAAATCTACCCGACGACGAAAAAGCCGAAAGCAAAGCTCCCGAATTTGTAGAAAATGTTGTGAAGGTTATCAATGCACAAGCCGGCGATGACCTGCCTGTTTCTGCATTCTCTGGAATCGAAGACGGAACTTGGCCTGCCGGAACCGCTAAATATGAAAAACGCGGTGTTTCTGCTTTCGTCCCTGTTTGGAACAGTGAAAACTGTATACAATGTAACAAGTGTGCTTACGTTTGTCCTCATGCTTCTATCCGTCCGTTCGTCCTCGATGAAGCCGAATTGGCAGCTTCTCCTTACAAGGCTGGCGAGACTCTCGAAATGAAAGTCCCATGAAGGGTATGCACTTCCGTATACAGGTCGATGTTCTCGACTGTTTGGGCTGTGGCAATTGCGTAGATGTTTGTCCGGGCAATAAGAACGGTAAGGCTCTGTCTATGTCCGATTTGGAAAGCCAGTTGGGCGAGGCTCCCCGTTGGGATTATTGTGCCGAGAATGTGAAGAGCAAACAACACTTGGTAGATATTAAATCGAACGTGAAAAATTCGCAGTTCGCTACTCCGTTGTTCGAGTTCTCGGGCGCATGTTCGGGTTGCGGTGAAACTCCCTATGTAAAATTGATTTCTCAGCTTTTCGGTGACCGGGAAATGGTATCTAACGCTACGGGCTGTTCTTCGATCTATTCGGGTTCGATACCTTCTACTCCTTACACAACGAACGATAAAGGTAAGGGTGTCGCTTGGGCCAATTCGTTGTTCGAAGATTTCTGTGAGTTCGGTTTGGGTATGACGTTGGCCGTTGAAAAAATGCGCGAGCGTTTGGTGAAATTGATGAATCGAGCCATCGAGGGCGATAGCTGTCCGGCAGAGACCAAAGAACTGTTCGCAGCATGGATTGCCGATAAAGACAATACCGAACGTTCTATCGAGCTCGAAGCTCAAATTACACCTATCGTGAAAGCCAATGCCGATAAGTGTGAAATATGTAAAGAGATAGCTTCATTGAGTCAGTATCTTATCAAGAAATCACAGTGGATTATCGGTGGTGACGGTGCTTCGTACGATATCGGCTTCGGTGGTCTCGACCATGTTTTGGCATCGGGCAAAAATGTGAATATCCTCGTTTTGGATACCGAAGTATATTCGAATACCGGTGGTCAGGCTTCGAAAGCTACTCCGGTGGGAGCTATCGCTAAGTTTGCCGCAGCGGGTAAACGGGTTCGTAAGAAAGACCTCGGTCTTATCGCTTCGACCTATGGATATGTATATTGTGCACAGGTGGCTATGGGAGCCGATCAAGCTCAGACCTTGAAAGCTATCCGAGAGGCAGAAGCCTATGATGGTCCTTCTATCATCATTGCTTATGCACCCTGTATCAACCACGGTTTGAAGGCTGGTATGGGTAAGGCTCAGGCCGAGGAAGCTGCTGCCGTAGCATGCGGATACTGGCACTTGTGGCGTTACAATCCCGAATTGGAAGCCGAAGGCAAGAATCCGTTCACATTGGACAGCAAGGAACCGCAGTGGGAAAAATTCCAAGACTTCTTGAAAGGAGAGGTTCGTTTCGCTTCTGTCATGAAACAATATCCTTCGGAGGCTGCGGAACTGTTCAAAGCTGCCGAGGACAATGCTAAGTGGCGTTACAATAACTATCGTCGTTTGGCAAAACAACAATGGGGTGTTGAACAGGAAGATTAAAATTCAGTCTTTCACATAATCGAAAAAGGGGCTTGCCGTGTGCGAGCCTCTTTTTTTATGTAACAAGCTATTCAACCTTCTCCTCCCCTATCCCTCCTGCCTGTCTTTTCTAACCCCTCCGTCCTTCGGACACCTCTCCTATATGGCTAACGTCACACAGAGGAGGAGTGTGACACATTTCATACTTTTGTTACAGTTCGGCGAACTTTTATGTAACAAGTTATTCAACTTCCTCCCCTATAATTGCATGGTAAAGCACCCCGTAAGGCTACGGGACACGGCAGGGAGGAGGTTTAATCTCTATTGAGTCGCTACTGGGTATTGCCGGATAACGATATAAGAAGCTGTTTTAAATTTATTGAGAAATAATATTATCATTGCAAGCAGGTATGTTCCGGCCATATTGAGCCCCTGTCTCGCATCTTGAATCCCTTGATTTTTGTCAATAGCCCGCTATTGACTGCATATCTCGGACTCCAATCTGCTTCAACATAGGTCTCAATCTGTCTCGGAATAAATTTAAAACAGCTTCAAAAAAACGGAGCAGTAGTGCTGCTCCGTGGAATAAAATGGGATAGGGTTATGCTAAAAGTCGTCTTTGCTTGTGCCGAGTAACATATCTTTTAATCGGGACCGGTCTAAAATGATGATTTCTTTTGCATTGTAATCGATGATACCGTCTTCTTTCAATTCATCGAGGGTAGACAGGAATACCGACCGTTGCACACCGAAGAAAGCATATAAATCTTTTTGTTTGCAGATGATGCGTATGTCGACCGATTTTTGTTGCGTGAGACTCAACACCCAAAATGCCAGTCGTTCTTTGAGGTCGTTGGACGAAAGAGCCGTAAAACTTTCGAGTGCCTTTTGCGATCTGCGAGAGAGTATGTTCAACAAATTGATGAGGAAGATAGGCTCTTCTTGTAACATTTGTATGACCGAGGCTTTTTCTATTTGCATGATTCCTACGGTTCCTACGGCATAAAGATTAGCCGGGAAATAGGTGTCGCGGCCGAATAGATGGTCGGGAGCTATTACATTAGGAGCTTGTATCAGCTCTGTAATTCTCATTTTCTCGTTTTGTGTAATCAGTTCGGAGCGAATTTCTCCCGAGATGAGAAATTTCAAATGATTGCATTCTTCCCCGCTCGTGACGATTTTTTCTCCGTCGGGATATTTGAGAAAATGAAATTTCATTTTCTCGATTAATTCCGAAATTTTATTTCGGCTGACTCCTTGAAAAATAGGGAGCTGTAATAAAACATCATACATGCTGTCCATACGCTATACGATTAGATTCTTCAAAACTAACAAAATTTTTTTACTATGTTTCGTTATAAAAGCTAAAACATCTTCTTTGTTTAGAAACTATTCATTTCTTTTTTTTTCATTAACTTTGTACCGGATAAGATAGAAATCGTGTAAATGTGAGTGTATATAGACTCTTGTATTTACCTTGTCGTTGTACACCTTAAACTATGTAGAATATGGAAATAATATCGTTTCGTTTTCAGGATTTCCTGAGTGCTTTTATTATTTTGTTTGCTGTAATCGATATAACGGGGCTTACTCCTATTATTATCGATATGAAGCAGAAGGGACAAAATATTATCGCTTGGAAAGCGGCAGTCTATTCGTTGGTTACATTCCTCGCCTTTCTGTTTATGGGGAATATGATACTCAATCTGTTTCAAGTCGATATTTCTTCGTTTGCCATTGCCGGCGCGCTAGTTATCTTCGTGATGGCCATAGAGATGTTGCTCGGGGTGGAGATTTTCAGGAATGACGGGCCCGAGGGTGCGGCATCGATCGTACCGATCGTTTTCCCTTTGATTGCCGGCGCCGGCTCTTTTACTACTCTGTTGTCGTTGAGGGCTCTGTATGGGTTGGGTAGTATTCTGGCCGCTTTGTTCTTGAATATTCTTGTTATCTATGTTGTTATTCGCAATGTCCATATTTTGGAGCGTGCTTTGGGGAAAACGGGGGTTTATGTATTGCGCAAGTTCTTCGGTATTATTTTATTGGCACTTTCGGTTCGCATGTTTTTGCAGAATCTTTCAATTGCTCTCGAATCATTCTGATGCATACCGATTATATATTTGAAAAGAGGGGTGGCGATTTCGTCACCCCTCTTTTTGTGACATTTATTTATATAATATATAGAATATTATGAAAACCAATACTTTGTTATGTTGTAATATGTTATTTTTTATTTAATTTGCAATTCAGAAAAAAGGGAAATCTGTAAAAGAGGGACTTATCGCAGGTCGGGAATGTTTTTCCTATTTTTTTCAGTTTTATAGGTTGTGAATGAGAAAGGCTTACGGGACTCAATTCGTGCATAATTTTAATATATACGATATGAAAAAATGGTTTACATTAATCGGGTTGTGTTGTCTAATGACCGGTATGATTTCGGCGACTAACCAACCTTTGAAAAGAATCTCTCCTGTGCAGGCGGCACAGATGCGATTGGGGGTATTGAACGAGGGGACTACCCGAATGGAAGAGACTGTTCGACCGATCGATACGAAAAACATCGGCCGGATATTGTCGCGGTCGGCCGTTTCTTCGGTTACCGGGAATTCGTCGGCGTTTCGGAATGCAGTTTCTGCCGACTCTTGGCTCGCTGATGGAAATTACGATATTTCTTGGTATGACGAGACAAAAGACGAATTTTCTCTTTCCTCTCCGGCACAGTTAGCCGGGTTATCCTATTTGGTCCGTGCAGGTAAGAAATTCCAATATTGTACGGTACGTTTGTCCGCAGATATCGATTTGTCGAATTACAAATGGATTCCGATAGGTACAAGAGGAGTTGAGTTTAAAGGCCTATTCGATGGTGGTGGCCATACGATCTCCGGTTTGCATACGGATATGGAGGTGTTTTCGGGATTGTTCGGGGCAGTTGCTTCTACCGATATTCGTAATGTCATGCTCTCCTCGTCTTGCGTGGTGGTCGGTTCTGTGGCCGGTTCCATAGCTGGGAGTATGAATGAAAGCGCGATTATGAACTGTCGTTCCGATGCTGCAGTGCAGGGATATACCGCAGGCGGTTTGGTCGGGAATTCCGATAACTCTTCGGTATTGGCATCTATCTTTAACGGCCGTGTGTCGAAACTTGAAGCCTCGAATGCTTGGGTGGGAAGCTATACGGTGACTGCCGGTTCCCCTTTTGAGGGAGAGGGAACTCAAAGTTTCGAGGTGACCATCGAAGCCGATGATTCGTCTCCCGAAAGATTGACTATCGGTTGGAGGTCTTCGAGGTATGGTATTGTTTATACATTAACAGGTTTTATAGAAGATGATGGTTGTTTGCATATTTCCATAGGGGAACAACAACTGGGATCGTATGGAGCCTATACCATGATGTTGGTTAGATATACCGATGACGGAATTTTTGCCTCCGGGGAGGTTGTCGGTAGCCTGTCCGATGACAATAACACCATCACTTTTTCTGTTTCTCCCGCCTCTTATTTGATGATTGCTGCGGTTGAAAATGATCAGGTAGCCGGTTGGTTGGAAGGCTATGTACCGCCGTTCATGGCTGTTAAGAACGAAGCGCAGATAATGACGGGCGGTATTGTCGGGACGTCCTACAATACCTTTTTGGAGAAATGTTTTTATGGGGACGGTTGCGTCGGAGACAATCATAATGAAGTAGGGACTGTATTACCATCGAGCGAATTGCTTTCCGATGCGCAGGTGCGTACGATGAATTCAGCTGCGTCGGGTATCGTTTTGAGCGATCCTTTCGTATCTTCTTTGAAGATGTGGAGACCGGGAGAAAACGGACCTGCATTGATAGAGGAGGATTATGTGCAGTCCAATTGGTGGACTTCGGAAGGAAACTACGATGTCTCGTGGTATGACGAATCTCGTACCGAGTTCACTATTTCTACTCCGGAGCAGTTGGCGGGATTGGCTTATTTAGTGAATACGTATCACCAATTCCGGGGAAAAACCGTAACACTGGCGAATGATATCGATTTGGCGGAACATTTATGGGTTCCCATTGGACGTAATTCCCGAAATGCACAGTCTGTGGCAATTTTTGGCGGAACGTTCGACGGTGGGGGGCACGTGATACGTAATCTGAATATAAGTATGAAGGCGTATTCGTATGCGCAAGGGAGTACTACGTGTCTTGTCGGTTTCTTCGGCTATTCTTCCGGAGTGATCGAAAATGTGACTTTGGCGGAAGATTGCGCGGTGCGGGTTACCGCTACCGGTTCACAAGTCCCTTATGTGGGAGGTATATGTGGTTATTTTTCAGGTAATTATATTACGAATTGTCATAATCGGGCATATATAGAGACTCGAAACTTTTATAAGAATATGTTTGTTGCCGGTATTTTGGGATTTGCCGCCCGATATAATCCGGTTTATAATTGCTCCAATGCGAATGATGTTGTAGGCGTTTCGACTTTTGGCGGTGTGTATGTTTCGGGCTTGGTGTCGGCTAATTCGTTGATTGTTAACGGGTATAATACCGGGAATATATCGGGCACGGGACCGAGTGTGGAGGTCGGGGGAATAACCCCCTCGTTTGCGCAGTTGAATAATGTGTATAATACCGGTCGACTTACGGCGACGGGACGATCGATTATTCCTGAGTCGGAGCCGGTTGCAACGGCTTCCCCAATTGTCGCTTCTTACGGTGCGAGTGTTGAAAATGGTTATTACGATATCGCTTGTGTGGAAGATACGACCGGAATGAATGTCAAGGGTACGGCGATGACGGCCGATGAAATGAAATCCTTTGCGTTTGCCGAATTACTGACCTCCCATGCAGCCTCTCTTGTCGAGAGTGATCCCGACCTGCCCGAAATGCTTTCTTGGACGATTCGATCGGAAGAGAACGATGGTTTCCCCGGATTCGGTGAGGCCGTAGAGGCCGGCGGTTGGTGGACTTCGGCCGGGAATTACGATATTTCGTGGTATGACGAGGCCAAGGATTCGTTCTCCATTTCCACCCCGGCACAACTGGCGGGTGTGGCTTACCTGGTGAAGACCGGCCGGACTTTCGAGGGTAAAACAGTCACTTTGACCGGGAATATCGATTTGGACGGGCTTAAATGGGAACCGATAGGAAAAGCGAATTTACAGCAAATTTTTAAGGGTGTCTTTGACGGGGGTGGCTACGAAATACATAACCTTCGTTCGGAAGTGATATCGACCGGTGAGGCTTATTCCGGACTTTTCGGAGCTATTTATCAGGCACGGGTCACCCGTGTGTAACCGCACGACGGTTGCCCCCTCGGGCGCATCCCGCATCGCCGCGACGGTCTGCTCCAGCGTCATGGATGCGCTGTTATAAATGGTCGTTTCGGGTCTGCAATCATCCAGAAGTTCAGGGTTGACGAGCGAACCCGCGTAGATCACCACGTCCGCCTTTTGCAGCAGGCGCATGCCGCGCACGGTGATGAGGTCGGTTGCGCCCGGCCCCGCGCCGATAAAATAAATCATAGGACCTCCTTTTTTGGGGCGCCGCCCCAAACCCTGCTCGGAACCTCCCGTTTCGCTTCGCGCTGTTTTTAAGTGACGTTAGCGCTGAAAATGAAAACCGGGTTTTCCGCTTTGAACATCGTATAGCGCCCGACCGATTCGAGCGCCGAAACGGCGACCTGCCGCGCCTCAAAATCCACCATCGGCCGCATCAGGTGCAGAAGCGCCTGCGCGCTTTCCATCGTGACGGCGGTTGCGACCAGCCGAATCGGGCGTTGAAGTCCGCGCAAAAGCTCCACGATAGCTTCTGCCGCGCCGGTCGTCCCGCCGAGGAAAACCGCGTCCGGCGCGGGCAGCGCCGACAGCACCTCCAGCGCGCGGCCGGGAACGACGCGCAGGTTGAGCGCGTGAAATCTTTCGGCGTTCCGGCGGATGAGGTCGAGCGCTTCGTCCTTCATTTCAACGGCATAAACCTCGCCCAGCGGGCACTGACGCGCGCATTCGACGCTGACGCTGCCCGTCCCCGCGCCAATATCCCAAACGACGCCGTTCGGTTTCAAATGCAGCGCCGACACGACGAGCGCACGCACATCCCGCTTCGTCATCGGGGTTTTGCCGCGAATGAACGCCTCATCCGACAGACCAACAGGCGGCAGGCCGCTCTCCGGCGCGTCGTTTTCGATATAAGCCATGCAGAGCGGGTCATACGTCGCATCCGGGTCATAGGCCTCCGTCCGCTCGTCGGGATAGGAGAGCCGTTCGCCGACAAACAGGCGCACATTTTCCCGCCCGCCGAGGTTCAGGCTCTCCCGCACCCGCACAGGATTGTGCGCCGCGTCGAGAAAGCAGAACGTCTGCCGATGCGTCCGCACGGCGTGGCACAGCGCGCTTTCCGAAAGTGCTCGGCCATGCGCGGAGAGGATTTTCGCGTCCTGCCACGAAACGCCCAGCCGCGCGGCAAAGAGCTGCAAGGCGCTGACGCCCGGATGCACACGCAGATATTCGCCGCCGATTTTCCGTTTGAGCATTTCCAGCAGGCTGTACAGTCCCGCGTCGCCGGAAACCAGCACGGCGGCACTCTGTCCTGCGTCGCTGGATAGACGCATCTGTTCAATTGCACCTTCCAGCGGCGAAAGCGGCCTTGCCTTTTCGGGCGGCACGAGCACGGCATGGCGTGCCGCGCACCAGACCGCATCCGCACGATCAATCGCCTGCTTCGCGTCGTCGGTGAGCAGAACGGCCTCACCCGGACCGACGCTGATGATATCAAGCATGGCGCACCTCCACACAATGTTCTTGAGCAAAACAAATCAGTTCATCGTCCCATGCATGGGCTTCCAATCCATCGGGAATAAGCAGCGCGCCGCAATTCAGCAGCGTTTGCCGGGCTTCCGTCAACACGGCTTCACTCGGCGGCGCGAACGGCGCTGTCGTCAGTATGCGGGCGGCCAGATGGCGCGCGGCAGGGATATCCATATCGTTTTCCGCCAGAATACCCGTTGCAAACGGTGTTCCTTCCCGTGTCAGGCGGCGGTAGACGGTTGTCGCCTTCCCCATGCCGCCGAGGACAAACGCGTATGGCGCACCTTCCGCACGGGGAAGCTCCATTGATCCGGAAAGCGCCGCCGCGCTGCACCCGAACGACAAAAAGCGCGTCATCCGCGCGCTGGAGGTTTATGAGGAAACGGGCAAGACCATCACGCAGCACAATCTGGAAACAAAGGCCGTCCCGCCGCGCTACCGGCCCGTGTGGATTGGTCTGGATTATCAGGATCGCGCCGCCTTATACCGGCGCATCGACCTGCGGGTCGAGAATATGCTGTCGGCCGGGCTGCTGGACGAGATCCGCGCGCTGCTTGCCCTCGGTGTCAGTCCGAAAACAACAGCCATGCAGGCTATCGGCTATAAGGAATTCTTTGGGTACCTAAGCGGCGCGTGTTCGCTGGACGAAGCCGCCGCGCTCTGCAAGCAGCGTTCCCGCAACTACGCCAAGCGGCAGCTGACCTGGTTCCGGCGCAATCCGGACATTCACTGGCTCCGGCTGACGGGCACGGAAGATTTTTCGGAGGTTCTTTCCGCCGCTCGACAGAATATTCCTTTTTCCGCGTTTTGAATATGGTACGATATGGGTGTCAGATCATTGGGGAGGCTCTGATGCAATGGACAAGGGCATTGGATCAGAGGCTCCCATATAAAGAAAAGGAGCCGATAC
>ENA-ORSI01003103-ORSI01003103.1-human-gut-metagenome-genome-assembly--contig:-NODE-3103-length-10996-cov-3.270085_pt1 | contig 10996 bp, 11 predicted proteins | sample MGYA00242187_ERZ509154 | MGnify/ENA primary metagenome ERZ509154 (study PRJEB26280, sample SAMEA2338627) | human gut metagenome | biome: human gut; feature: human-associated habitat; material: faeces...
CCCGCGCGCCTGCTTTGCCCCCCGGTGCGAAGCACCGCGAAAACCCTGCCGCGAGCGTATAAAAAGAGGGCGCGTATGCGAGCAAGTCGCACACGCGCCCTCACCTGGAAATTTCAGTATAGCAAAAGCTGCAGCGCCGCAGCGCGCCGTTCGCCCGCTTTTCCCGATCGCTGCCGAGCAAATTATTGACAAATCGCCGCACGACCGCCTTCCCTACTGCGCACCCGCCTCGCGCGGAGGGCACGTGCCGAGCAGCTCGCCGAGCGTCACGAAATCGTTCTCGAGCGCCTCGCGCTTGCTGCCGTCGTAGAGCGCCGCCGCGGGATGGAAGATGGGGAACACCTTGAAACGCCCCGCCATCTGGAGCGTGCCGTGCAAACGGGTGATGCCCACCTCGGTCTTGAGGATGAACTTCGTCGAGAAGTTGCCGAGCGTCACGATGAACTCCGGGTCGATCGTGCGCGTCTTGTCCACGGACCGGATGACCTGCACGGCCGTCTGGCTGTCAAACTGGCCCCAGCCCTCGTTGAACGGCACCCACACGGCGATGCACGGGTGGTTGTAGAGCGTGGTGACCATGTCGCGCAGCTCGTTCAAAAACGCCTTGCGCGCCGTCACGTTCGTGCGGCCGAAGAGGGGATACCAGCTGTCGTCGAGGTGCCAGCCCGTCACGAGCGGGGTCGAGACGATGAGCGGGTCGTAGCGCTTGCCGCCGCAGGGCATGTCCTGCCAGACGAGCATGCCCAGCCGGTCGCAGTGATAGTACCAGCGGTCGCACTCGACCTTGATGTGCTTGCGCAGCATGTTGAAGCCCATGTCCTTGGCCAGCTGGATGTCGTAGACGAGCGCGTCGTCGCTCGGCGCGGTGTAGAGTCCGTCCGGCCAGTAGCCCTGGTCGAGCAGGCCGTTGTGAAAATATGGTTTGCCGTTGAGAAACAGGCGGCGCACGCCGTCCTTGTCCGTCTCGACGCTGCACTTGCGCATGGCAAAGTAGCTGTAGACCGTGTCGTCCCCGAGCGTCACGCTGAAGGGGTAGAGCGTCGGGTGCTCCGGCGACCAGGGGCGAAACGACTGCACCGGCACGTGCGCCGGCACGCCCGCGGGGAACGTGAAGCGCTTGCCCTCGAGGTCGATCATGCACTGACCTTCGCCCTCGACGGTGATCTCCACCTGATGCGCGTCAAACAGCGGCGTCACGTGCAGGGAGCGGATGTAGTTCTGCGGCACGCTCTCGAGCCAGACCGTCTGCCAGATGCCGCTCTGCGGCGTGTACCAGATGCCGTGCGGGTGCAGCGTCTGCTTGCCGCGCGGGAGCTGGGACTTGTTCGTCGCGTCGCGCACGCACACAAGGATCGTGTTTTCCTTGGCCAGCACCTCGGTGATGTCCACCGTGAACGGCAGGTAGCCGCCCGTGTGCGTGGCCAGCTCCACGCCGTTGCACCACACGGTCGCGGTCTGGTCGACCGCGCCGAAGTGCAGCAGCACGCGGCCGACGTTGAATCCGTCCGGCAGCGTGACCGTGCGGATGTACCACAGGTATTCCTCCGGCTGCAGGACGTGTCCCACGCCGGACAGCTCGCTCTCGGGCGAGAAGGGCACAAGGATCGTGCCGTCGGCCTGCGCGGGCTTGTTCGCGCTCGTCGTGATCGCGTAGCTCCACGGGCCGTTGAGATTCAGGTAGCTGTCGCGCACCATCTGCGGCCGGGGATACTCCGGCAGGGGCTGCGCGCGGTCGAGCGTATCTGCCCAGGGTGTCAGCATAACGTGGCCTCCTTTCTGCCGGCGGCGCGCCGGCAGCGCATTTACTATCTATTTTACAGGATTTTTCCGCGCTTGTTAAGCCCCGGACGCGGATTTTTTTCCGCGCCGCGGACCGCGGCGGCGAAAAATCCAGCCAATATGCACAAAATGTTGCAAAGTTTCCGGAAATGTTGGATTTGTCAGCTTTTTTGCAGGTTCGTTAATATTTAAATTAGTACAATTTGATGTTTTTCCGCCATTTTTGGTGGACGAAATTAGGTTGGCGTGCTAATATATGTGGGTCAAAAAATAGAGAGGTGATGCAAATGCCCTTTAAGTTTCATGGCGGAGTTCATCCCAACTACATGAAGGCGCCGGATGTCCCGGTGACCGTCATTGCTCCTCCGCCGCAGGTCGTGCTCCCGATGATGCAGCATATCGGCGCACCCTGCAAACCGCTGGTCGCGGTGGGCGATTATGTGAAGATGGGTCAGAAGATCGCTGACAATCCGGCACCCGTCTCCGCTCCCATCCACGCGACGGTCTCCGGCAAGGTGATCGCCATCGAGCCGAGACCCCACCCCCTGGGCGATATGATCCCCGCGATCGTGATCGAAAATGACTTCCAGGACACCCCCTGCACGGATCTCGCGCCCCTGACGCCCGAGCAGCTGAAGGATCCCGAAGCCATCCTTGACCGCATCCGCGAGGCCGGTATCGTCGGTCACGGCGGTGCCATGTTCCCGACCGCGTTCAAGATCCGCGGCGGCCTTGGCAAAGTCGATACCCTCATCATCAACGGCGCAGAGTGCGAGCCGTACCTCAACGGCGACCACCTGACCATGAAGAACCACCCCGAGGAGCTGCTCAAGGGCATCGAGCTGGCGCGCATCGCGTCCGGTCTCGACAAGGCTTACTACGGCATCGAGAAGAACAAGCAGGACGCCATCGACCTGCTCCTGTCCAAAAACCCCGCGCAGTACGGCGTGGAGATCGTGCCGGAGAACGTCAAGTACCCGCAGGGCGCTGAGAAGATGCAGATCAAGGCCATCACGAACCGTGAGGTCAAGCCCGGCGGCCTGCCGTCCGGCGTCGGCTGCAACGTCATCAGCACCCAGACGGCTTACGCCATCTACCGCGCCTGCTACGAAGGCATGCCCAGCATCGAGCGTGTCCTCACCGTTGCCGGCAGCGCCATGGGCGATAAGTCCTACAACCTGCAGTGCCGCTTCGGCACCCCGTTCAGCTACATCGTCGAGCAGTGCGGCGGTTTCGTCGTCGAGCCGAAGAAGATCGTCCTCGGCGGACCCATGATGGGCCTGATCGCCACGAATCTCGAGGCGCCCAACATCAAGGGCACCGCGGGCATCCTGTTCTTCACCGATAAGGAAGACCGCTCCGTCGAGAACCCGACGTGCATCCACTGCGGCAAGTGCCTGACCGTCTGCCCGATGAAGCTCGAGCCGCTGTACATGTATAAGTACTATCAGAAGCGCGACTTTGAGAATATGCAGAAGTACCACATTCTCGACTGCTTCGAGTGCGGCAGCTGCTCGTACAATTGCCCGGGCCGTCTGCCCCTGACCCATACCTTCAAGACCGCGAAGCTCCTCTTCGCCGCCCGCGCGGCCGAAGAAAAGGCCCGCGCGGAAGCCGCTGCAAAGGAGGCTGAAACGAAATGACACCGAAAGAATATACCTTTGACGCTGCCTATCAGCCTCAGGTTCGCGCCAAGCGCGGCACGCGCGAGATCATGCTCGACGTGATCATCGCCCTGCTCCCGGCGCTGTGCGTCGGCGTGTGGCAGTTCGGCGCGCAGGCGCTCATCCCGCTGGCCGTGTCCATCGTGTCGTGCGTGTTCTTTGAGTGGGCTTACCGCAAGCTCATGAAAAAGCCCGACTCCATCGGCGACCTGTCCGCCGTGGTCACGGGCATCCTGCTCGCGTACACCCTGCCGGCCAACTGCAAGTGGTGGCTGCCGATCATCGGCGCGTTTTTCGCCATCGTGGTCGTCAAGCAGCTCTACGGCGGCATCGGCAAGAACTTCCTCAACCCGGCGCTCGCCGGCCGTGCGTTCCTGCTCGCCTCCTACGCGCTGTTCATGACCACCTGGGTCGTGCCCGGCAGCCTGACGTCCGTCATCGGCGCGGACGCGACCACCATGGCCACCCCGCTCAGCTACATGAAGGCCGGCGAGGCGCTGCCGCAGTACTTCACTTATAAGTCCATGTTCCTCGGCACCATGCCCGGCTGCCTCGGCGAAGTCAGCGCGCTCGCGCTGCTCATCGGCGGCGTGTACCTGCTGTGCCGCAAGGTCATCACCTGGCACATCCCCGTGTCGTTCATCGGCACCGTCGCGCTGCTGACGCTCATCTTCGGAAGCAAAAACGGCGGCGGCTACACCCACGTCGAGTGGATGCTCGACAACCTCCTGTCCGGCGGCCTGCTGCTCGGCGCGTTCTTCATGGCGACCGACTACAGCACCAGCCCCGTCACCGCTCCCGGCCGCATCATCTACGGCGTCGGCTGCGGCGCGCTGACCGTGCTCATCCGCGTGTTCGGCGGCTTCCCGGAGGGCGTTTCCTTTGCCATCCTCATCATGAACTGCTGCGCATGGATGTTCGACAAGCACACCCAGCGCCGTCAGTTCGGCGTCAGCCGTGAGGACGTCAAGGCCAAGAAGGCCGCTGCAAAGGCTGCGAAGAAAGAAGCAAAGGAGGCTGCTGCAAATGGCTGAAAAGACTGAAAAGAAATCCGGCGGCGGCCAGATCATCAAACTCGCGCTCGTGCTCTTTGCCGTGTCCGCCATCATGGCGCTGGCCCTCGGTCTCGTCAATGAGCTGACGAAGGACACCATCGCCATGCGCGCGGCCGAGACGACCAAGAAAGCATATGCCAACGTCCTCGCGGCCGACGAATACACCGAGCAGGCCGATTTTGAGAACGACGGCACCATCACCAAGCTCAGCACCGCCACCACCGGCGGCCAGCAGGCCGGCTACGTCGCCGAGACCACGTTCTCCGGCGCGCAGGGCATGATCACCATGGTCGTCGGCCTGGACGATGATTATAACTGCACCGGCGTGTACGTCACCAAGCACTCCGAGACCTCCGGTCTCGGCGCCAAGGCGGCGGACACGAACGAAGGCGCCTGGCGCGACAACCTCGTCGGTCAGGGCGACGGTATGAAGCTTGCCAAAGACGGCGGCGACATCACCGCCATCTCCGGCGCGACGATCACGTCCCGCGCCGTCGTTACCGAAGTGCAGACCGTCATCAACGCGGCCAAGTCGCTGGGTTAAGGAGGGCTGAAACATGAATATCAAACAACAGTTCAAGGAAGGCCTCATTACCAATAACCCGGTCCTCGTGCAGCTCATCGGCATGTGCGCCACCATGGCCATCACGACCAGCCTCTTCAACGGCATCGGCATGGGCCTGTCCGTGCTCGTCATTCTGACCTGCTGCAATGTGGTCATTTCCCTCATCCGCAAAGTCATTCCGAACGATATCCGTCTGGCCATCTTCGTGCTGGTCATCGCGGGCTTCGTCACCATCGTTGACCTGCTGCTGCAGGCCTACGTTCCCGCGCTGAGCGCGTCCCTGGGCGTGTTCATCCCGCTGATCGTTGTTAACTGCATCATCATCGGCCGCGCCGAGGCGTTCTGCCAGAAAAACCCCGTCGGCCCGTCGTTCTTCGACGGCATCTTCCAGGGCCTCGGCTACACGCTCGTGCTCATCGCCATGTGCGTCATCCGTGAGCTGCTCGGCAAGGGCTCGTTCGGCACCGGCATCATCAACACCATCGACGGTGTCATCGGCACCGGCAACGGCATTCAGATCTTCCCGTCCGAGTACGGCGCGCTCGTGCTCACGCTCCCGATCGGTGGCTTTATCACCCTCGGCTGCCTGATTGCGCTCATGCAGTACGCGCTGCGCAAGTCTGCCGAGAAGAAGGAAGCCAAGGAAAAAGCGCTCGCAGCGCAGGAAAAGGAGGCGGCATAACATGAGTTCTACGACCAGTATTTTTGCCATCATCCTCAGCGCCGTGCTGACGAATAACTTCATCTTCTCGCAGTTCCTCGGCTGCTGCCCGTTCCTCGGCTGCTCGAGCAAGATCGACACCGCCGCCGGCATGGGCCTCGCCGTCACGTTCGTTATGGGCCTGGCGTCCGCCATCTGCTGGCTCGTCAACTGCCTGCTCGTCAAGCTCGGCCTGGGCTTCCTGCAGACGATCGCTTACATCCTCGTCATCGCCGCGCTCGTGCAGTTCATCGAGATGTTCCTCAAAAAGTCCATCCCGTCCCTGTACTCCGCGCTCGGCATCTACCTGCCCCTGATCACCACCAACTGCGCCGTGCTCGGCGTCGTGCTGCTCAACACGCAGTACAGCTTCGGCTTTGTGCAGAGCGTGGTCTACGGTGTGTTCGGCGGCCTCGGCTTCATGCTCGCCATCTGCCTGTTCGCAAGCGTGCGTGAGAAGCTCGAGTTTGCCGACTATCCGGAGAGCTTTGAGGGCTTCCCGATCTGCCTCGTCTCCGCCGGTCTGCTGGCCCTGGCTTTCATGGGCTTCTCCGGCATGAAGATCGGCTAAGGAGGGCTGAAATATGGATTTTACTTTGATTCTCGAAGGGATCGCCGTCCTCGGCATCATGGGCGCTGTTTTCGGCGCGCTGCTGGCGTTCGCCGCTAAAATCTTCCATGTGGAAGTTGACCCCAAGCAGGAGGCCGTGCGTGAGTGTCTTGCCGGCGCCAACTGCGGCGGCTGCGGCTACCCCGGCTGCGACGGTTATGCCGCTGCGGTCGCGGCGGGCAAGGCTCCGGTCAACTGCTGCGTCGCCGGCGGCCAGGAAGCTGCCGACAAGATCGCTGCGATCATGGGCGTCTCCGCCGGTGCGGAGGAGAAGATGGTCGCGTTCGTGCCGTGCTCCGGCGCGGAGGGCGTCGCCGTCAAGCGCTTCAACTACAAAGGGCCCCAGGATTGCCAGGCTGCCATGCTGTTCGGCGGCAAGAGCAACAAGGAGTGCCGCTTCGCCTGCATCGGCCTCGGCAACTGCGCCAGAGCCTGCAAGTTCGGTGCGATGCACATCGTCAACGGTGTTGCCAAGGTCGACCGCGACAAGTGCGTCGGCTGCATGGCCTGCGCTGATGCCTGCCCGAAGAAAATCATCGAGAAGGTGCCGTATAAGCAGGCTGTGCTTGTCGGCTGCCGCAATCAGGACAAGGGCGCCGTCACGCGCAAGATCTGCGACGTCGGCTGCATCGGCTGCATGAAGTGCCAGCGCGAGTGCCCGGCAGAAGCCATCAAGATCGAGAACTTCGTGTCCACGATCGACTATGACAAGTGCGTCGGCTGCGGCCACTGCGCCGATATCTGCCCGCGCGGCATCATCAACCTCATGGATCTGGTCAAGCAGTAAGCTGCGGCCGGTCATAACAGCAACAGACAGACGGACATTTCGGTGTCCGTCTGTTTTTTTGCGCACGGGAGTGCCGAACGTCCCTTTTCCTGCGGCGCGCGATGTGTTACAATAGAAAAAATACGCGCAAGGAGGCCGCCATGTACCAGACCCGACCCGATGATTACGCTGCGTTCCGGTGCCTGGCCGGGGCATGTCCGCAGACGTGCTGCGCCGCGTGGGAGATCGTTGTCGATCCGGACGCGCAGGACGCTTACCTGCGCCTGCAGCATCCGCTGGCGGCAAAGCTGCGGCGCGTGCTGCGCGTAGACAGCGAGGGCGATACGTACTTTGCGCAGACGGACGGGCGCTGCCCGTTTCTGTGTGCCGACGGCCTGTGCGAGCTGCAGCGCACGCTCGGCGAGCAGAGCCTGTGCCGCACGTGCCGGGATTTTCCGCGCTGGGAGGTGCTGCTGTGCGACCGGGTGGAGCAGGGGCTATCACCCGCGTGCCCGGAGGCCGCGCGGCGGCTGCTGGAGCGCTCCGCGCCCCTGCGGTTTGTCTCCGCGCCGCTGCCGGACGATACGCGCACCGCCGCGCCGTACAGAAGCGAGCCGGTGCATCGCTGCCAGAACACCTTATCGCCGTTGATGATGCGCGGCGCGATGCGCCAGAGCATCTGGCTTTCGTATTCTCTTGAAACGGCAAAGCTCCGGCATTCCGTGATCGAGCGCGAAAGAGCGCGGCCGTCCATCGGCAGGCGCACGCGCGCGTCCCAACGGAACACGCCGTTTTCCATGCGCTCCCCGTCAGGGTTTACCGTGGAGAGCAGATTCACGGAATCGTAAAAGTCCGCCGGGGCGTGGAACGCCGTGGAGTAGGTAAAGCCCTTGAGTACGAGCGGGTCGTAGTCCGGCGCAGCGGTCAGTATTTCGCCGAGCGCTTCATCGAAAAGCATCGTCACCGCGCGGTGGTCGATGTTCTCATCATAATCCACGCAGAAGATCACGTCGGCGCGGATCTCCTCGATCACGTTGCGCAGATCGCCGAGCAGGTTTTCGCGCGTATACGGCGTCCCCTCGCGGTACGCTTCGTGGTTCGGCGCGGCGTGCGTTTCCGTCCGCCCGCTCAGCGACGGCGTCACGGCGTTTGGCGCTGCATTATAAATGTGTATCCCGTCATCCGGGATGCTGTCGCCGTAGCCGAGGAAGATGATATTCTCCTCCGGTACGCCGTCGAGCGAGAGCGCGTTGATCGCCTCGTATACGCGCTTCTCCCCCAATCCGGCGGCGTCGCCGGTCGAGACGAACACAACGTACACCTCGCTTCCGGCGTCGGTGAACTGCCCCGTCACTCCGCTCAGGAGATTGAGATCGTCGTCCTCGTGCGGCACGACGGCGAGCACGCGCTTTTCGGAAAAGATCGCTTTCGGCTCCGTCCCCGGCGCTTCGTACGCCGTTTTCGGCGCCGCGGCGCTCCACGCGGCGAAGAGCGCGAGCGCCGAGAGGGCGGCCGCGCCCGCTATGGAAAGGAATACGATGCGCCGCCCCTTTCGCGTGAACCCACGCCAGAGCGAGAGCGCCGCCGCCGCGGCAAGAAACAGTCCCCAGAACGCCGCGCGCGGCAGAGGCTTCTCCCCCGCGGCGAACAGCAGGTCGGCGAGAACCGTGATCTCCGCGGCAAGAAAGACGCTCTGCACGATCCGGCAGAGGCCGTCCCACAGTGTATATTTTTTCTCCAAGCTCATCCCCCCTGCCGCATTATGCCCGCTTTTCGCGCGAAGCACGCGCATACCACGCCGCGATCGCCGCGGGGGCTTCCTCGCGGTTTTCTATCGTCAGCGGGAAAAGCTCCACACCGGTCTGCGCGCGCACTGCGTCCAGAAATTCGTTATGCTCCGGCTTGATGACGCCGAGCACCGGCGTGCCGGAATGTATCGCCGCGAGCACCGCGGCGCGGAACGCGTGCGCGTCCAGCTCCATGCGCCCGATCTCGTCCATGAGGATAACATCGCATTCCCGCTCCGCGAGCAGCGCGCAGCCGCGGCCGTCAAAATGCTCCGGGTGCTTTTCGTAAGCGCCGCCGCGCCGCCCGACGAGGGCGTCCGGCGTGAGATCGCGCTCCGTCCACACGGGCGGGACGATGAAAACGTCAAATCCGGCCCCCGTCGGGATGCTCACGGTGAGAAAACCGCCCCGCCGGAGCGCAGAATTTGCACAGAAAAAGCGGCGGATGGCCGTGCTTTTGCCGGTCTGCACCGCGCCGGTCAGAAAAAACGCACTCATAATTCTTCTCCATTTCGCCCGTTTTGTTCTCTTTGAGTATAAAAAGGCGCGCGCTTTCTGTCAAGCGCGGCGCGGCGCGTTTTTTCGCCGTATTTGCCAATTGCAATCCGGGCTCATACATGATATTGTATCGTTCGGCAAAAGGAGGGCAAGATATGGTCATTCACGGTTTGCAGAAATTAACGCTGCTCGACTATCCGGGTCATACCGCCTGCACGGTGTTCACCGCGCACTGCCCGTGGCGCTGCCCCTTCTGCCACAACGCCTCGCTCGTGCTCGAGCCAGAAAGCCAGCCGGTGATCCCGGAGGAGGAGATCTTCTCGTTCCTCGCCCACCGGAAGGGGCTGCTCGACGGCGTTGGGAGCCGACACTGCAGCGCGATCTGCCGGAGTTTCTGCGGAAGATCAAAGCTCTCGGTTTTGCCGTGAAGCTCGATACGAACGGCACGAACCCCGCCATGCTCCGCGCCATTTTGAGCGAAAAGCTCGCCGACTATGTCGCCATGGACATCAAAGCCGGACGGGAGAACTATTCCGCCGTCACCGGCACGCTGCGTCCCGGCCTGGCCGCCGTGGAGGAGTGCGCCCGGATGCTCATGGACGGCGATACCGATTTTGAATTCCGCACGACGGTCGTGCACGGCCTGCACTCGGCGGAGGATTTTGCCGATATCGCCGCGTGGCTGCCGGGGAACGAGAAGTATTTCCTTCAGGCATTCAAGGATTCCGGCGACGTGATCTCCGGCGGCTGCGCCGCCTTCACGCGCGAGGAGATGGAGTCGTTCCGGGCGATATTGCTGCCCGCCATACCGAACGCCGAGATCCGCGGCATGGACTGATCCCCATCTCCGCAATATATGCCGCCGCCCCGCCGTTTTTGGGGTGGCGGCACTATATTTAGTGGTAAAAGAAACAAATAATAAAAATCAGACACTATATATTGACACCGTCAAGACTCGATGATATGATAATGGAGCGCGGCGGACAGGACATGCGGCGCGCGTTACTTTGATTAAAATTATAGAAATATATGGAGGAAGACTATGTACCGGGTTGTGAAGCGCGACGGCAGGATCGTTGACTTTGAGATCAGCAAGATCGCCAACGCGATGAAAAAGGCGTTCGACGCCACCGAAACCAATTATAACCAGAGCGTCATCGATTTTCTGGCCGTTATGGTCACGGCGGATTTCCAGCCGAAGATCACCGATGAGCTCATCCACATCGAGGATATCCAGGACAGTGTTGAGAGTGTCCTCTCCCGCGGCGGCTACGAGAACGTTGCCAAGGCGTACATCCTCTACCGCAAGCAGCACGAGAATCTCCGCGCCGTGAGCGACACGGTACTCGACTATAAGAAGACCGTTGATAACTATCTCAAGATCAACGACTGGCGCGTGAAGGAAAACTCCACCGTCACCTACTCCGTCGGCGGTCTCATCCTCTCGAACTCCGGCGCGATCACCGCCAACTACTGGCTGAGCGAGGTGTACGACGAAGAGATCGCCAACGCCCACCGCAACGGCGATCTGCATCTGCACGATCTGAGCATGCTCACCGGCTACTGCGCCGG
>ENA-ORSI01003112-ORSI01003112.1-human-gut-metagenome-genome-assembly--contig:-NODE-3112-length-10976-cov-2.846443_pt1 | contig 10976 bp, 10 predicted proteins | sample MGYA00242187_ERZ509154 | MGnify/ENA primary metagenome ERZ509154 (study PRJEB26280, sample SAMEA2338627) | human gut metagenome | biome: human gut; feature: human-associated habitat; material: faeces...
GAAAGATTAATGCACCGTCTCTAGCGTTAAAGATAGTTCAACGATGGACTTTGGAGAATATCTTATACAAGATAAAAATGTATCAACAGTAAATAGACATAATAAAAGTCTTAGTAGGGTTATTTGAAAGGAATAGGGAACTTTATCTAAAACAATATCTACTTTTCTTTTTAAAAATGGATAAATATGGTTAATAAATAAAATAGCAATAATTCCCCAAGCAAAGGAATAAAAAATACTTATTCTTCCGTTTAAATTAAAAAAATCATTTGTATAATCCCACCAATGCATTGCAAACATTGCATCTAAAATATAGCTTACTGAATATTCAAATACGGAAAAAATAACAGCTGCATAAATAAAAAGTTTAAAATTGTGATTTTTGTATCTATAAAAAAACATTATGAGAATTAAAGCCCCATAGCCATAAATAGGGCAGATAGGACCATACAAAAAACCTCTTTTTACAAAATGGCCAAGATTATATATTGCATACAAAGTTTCCATAATCCAACCAATGCAAGCAAATAAAAGAAAATATAAAATAAGAATTTGAAACCTATTTAATTTTACTTTTTTCTTTAATGTGTTTTCCATAATAAAACTCCTCTTAATATAATCTATAATACCAAATTTTAATAAAAATGTAAAGTATTAGTTTAGGGACGTTTCTTTAATATGATACTTGACAAGTAGTGTATAATTATATTGAATCTTTTTGAAATGGAGAAATAAAATGAATAAAATAAAACCAGAATTATTAGCACCAGCAGGGTCTTTTGAAAAAGCTAAAACAGCCTTTTTATATGGGGCAGATGCAGTTTACTGTGGTACAGGTGCTCTTTCATTAAGAAGTAGAGCAGAAGTTGACAATGATGATTTAGCTAAAACAATTAAATATGCGCATAGCATAGGAAAAAAGGTTTATGCTGCCATAAATATTTATGCTTGGGATAGTTATTATGAAGAAATAAAAGAACAAGCTAAAATGCTAAATGACTTAAAAGTAGATGCTATTATTGCTTCTGATGGTGGCGTAATGGAAATATTAAAACAATATGCACCTGATGTTGAAATACATGTAAGCACACAAGCAAATACTGTTAGTTACCATAGTGCAAACTTTTGGTATAAAAACGGAGCTAAAAGAGTTATTTTAGGTAGAGAGTTAAATAAAGAACAAATAAGAGATATTATAAACAACACTCCAAAAGATTTAACAACAGAAATATTTGTGCATGGAGCTATTTGTTTTGGATATTCAGGAAGATGTTTCTTAAGTGATTTCTTGGCTAGTAGAAGTGCAAATCTTGGAGATTGTGCTCAAAGTTGTAGATGGGCATATAATGTATATGTTGAAGAGCATAATAAGCCTGGAAATTTAATGCCAGTTGAATATGATGAAAATGGTACATATATATTTTCATCTAAAGATTTATGCTTAATTAAAGAAGTGCCTGAAATAATTAATATGGGAGTAGATAGCTTAAAAATAGAAGGCAGATTAAAAACAGAATATTATTTGGCATCTGTAGTAAATGCTTATAGAAATGCAATTGATGATTATATAAATGATTCAGAACATTACGATTATACAAAATATTTAAGTGAATTAGAAAAGACAAAAACAAGAGGATTAACAACATTTTATTTTAATGATAGAAATAACAAGGATTTCCAAGAATATGATGGCAAACAGTATAATCCAAATTATGAATTTGGAGGAAAAGTGTTAAATGAAAATGGAGATAAATACATAATTGAAATTAGAAATAAATTATCTGTTGGAGATACAATGGAAATTTTAATACCTGGAAAAATAGAGCCTGTAAGCTTTAAGATAGAAACTTTATGGGACTCAGAAACAGAAGAAGAGATACCAACTGTAAATCCGGGAAAAGCAGAACAAACTGTTTTAATGAAATTACCAATTAAAGCAGAGGGTGGATGGATTTTAAGAAGAAAGAAAGCTTAGGCGCTTTCTTTCTTTTCTAATTGCAGGCTTAGCCAGAAACCAATAGCAAATAGAAGTAAAGAAATAAGACCTTCTAAATTAAAGGTGAAACCGTGGGTATAAAACTAATACAGAACCTAGAACAAATCCAATTATTCCATAAAAAGTTTGTGCATAATATTTACTAAACAAAAATTGTATAAGTTTTAAAAATAAAATACTACCAATAAAAAGTCCAATTCCCATAGGAAATAAAATACTTAAGTCAATATTTGCAACAGCCGAAAGGTATGTAGTATAAACACCTAATGTCATCAAAATTACGCTACTACTTACACCAGGAATAACCACTCCTGCAGACATCAAAAGTCCAGCCAATACTAAATAGAAAAAGTAATTAGAATCAAGATTTAAATTTATAAGTTGAGGTAAAATGTGTTCTAATCTAATTGATAATACTCCTATTAAAAAAGTAAATAAAAAATATAGTAAATAGTGCAATCTAAAACCAGACTTATTATTGGCTTTTTTTAATAGAATTGGCATGCTTCCAATAATCAAGCCAATAAAGCAAAAGTTAGTAGGCATAGGATATGTGGCAAATAAAAATTTTAATAATTTACTAACAAGTAATACTCCAATAATTCCACCGAGTGCAATAGGAAATAGAAAAGCAAAATTCTTTTTAAAATCTTTAAATATGTTTAATATACTATCAACTAGTTTTTCATAAATACCAAAAATAATACAGAACACACCACTACTAATACCGGGAAGGATAGCACCACTGCCAATAAAAACACCTTTAATAACATCTAGAATAAATTTCATAAACAAATCTCCAAATCTATTTATAAAATTTATTCAAAAAAAATAAAAAAATTCATAAAAGTTCTTGACAAAATATAATATAACATTTATAATAATACTTGTTCATACGAAATGCAGGTGTAGTTCAATGGTAGAATTCCAGCCTTCCAAGCTGGCTATGTGGGTTCGATTCCCATCACCTGCTCCACAAAAAAACTTACGAATTTAATTGTTCGTAAGTTTTTATTTTATATAAATAATCTTCAAAAAAGAGGAAAAAATTATCAGAATAATTTAATCCTCTTTTTTATTTTTTGAATATGGGAATAAAATCTATGTCTAGCCAGCACTGAATTTGTACTCCCAAACAAATTCTTATATGGGGAATACCCCAAACCCCTAAATACAAATCAAGATTTATGTTGGTTTTAGCAATGTATATTATGTAATTATTGGAACAATTCAATTACCTTGATACTCCGTAATTTATTTCTCTACTTTTAATGGTACTTTTATAAGTATCATTAACAAATTTATCTGCTAGTTCATTAACACCTATACCGTTTCTATTATTGTGACCTCTGCCTAAAATTATTTTATGTTGAACATCAATTCCTAGGCTTTGCAATATTTGAATTGTTTTTTGTGCTCTAGAAAACATTTCTGTTCCTAAAACACTTCTTTGATATTTTCCGACTTCTGTTGGCACGCTTCTATCAAAATAACTCATATCATGCATAGGAGCAGGTTGGCCAAAATCATCAAACCTTGAGTTTGATTTGTTTTGTGTTTCAAGTTCTCCAACATAATATCTAAACTTAATTTTTGAATAGCTTTCTAAATCAAATCTCTTGCCTGTTAAAGATTCATAATCAGCTATTCCTAACGGATAAGCCAATTTTTCTGTTGGAATAGGAATACTACCACTTGCACCACCTATACAAGCAGTTTCAACAATGTCCGGATGTAATAAAGCAAATCGTTGTGCAAAGACTCCCGAACTTGAATATCCATTTAAAAATATTCTATCTTTTACAACTAATCCTCTTTCTTGTTCTAAAATAGATTTTGCTCTACCAATAATTTTAACTACTTGCTCATCTATTCTATAATTTCTATCATCCCTTGAAATACTAAAACAATCTTGAGATAATTGTTGTAAATACGGATAATCTCTATAGCTTGGTATTAATGGAATAACAATAGGGCTCGGTAAATCTTTTGTTAATTGTGCTAATCTAATTCCTGTTTGAGTTCCTTGTTCTATAATTTCTTGAAAATTTTCACTTTCTAAATTATTGGCTTCTACCACAAGTTGGCTATTTGTATTTTCAGATAACGGAATAGCAAGAATACATGGTATATTAATACCTTTATTCATATCAGTAGCTAAAAATTTTATTTTATATGGAATTCCATTAATTTGATATTCTAAATCTATATCTCTACCATGCTCCAATTCGCTAGATACATATCTTATAAATTCATCTTTATTCATACTTATCACCTATACAATATAATATTAAAGTTTTATTTTATCTAAAATAATGATAACATATAAATTAAAATTTTTCTATCTTTCGAAAAAAATAAAGTTTTATTACTATTGAAATCATACAGATATTACTATATAATATTTTTAGAAAGAGAGCAATGTAGTTCGTAAGTTGTAGCTTAACCGCTCCACAAAAAAACTTACGAATTTAATTGTTCATAAGTTTTTTTATGTAATTCAGCCATATTAAATTTTTTTATTTAAATTTTAATTGCTCATTCATATTTTCTAATTTTTTTATACTAGAATTATCCTTTAATAACTTTAGCTGCCTTTGTGCAGTTTTATTCAACTTTACAAGTCTTTCACTTTGTGAAATACCAGTAGTTATCATTTCTGCGTTTAAGTTTTCAAGATTTGCTAATACAACTAAATGTAGAATATCCGTATAGTCTCTAATATTTCCACTTAAATCAGGGTTGCTTTCATGCCATTCTTTTGCGGTGATACCAAATAAAGCAACATTTAAAACATCGGCTTCGTTTGCGTATATAAATTGTTTTTGCTTTTCGGTCAGCGTAGGGACAATAAATTCTTTTATACTATCAGTGTGAATAACATAGTTTGTTTTAGATAATTCTCTTTTTACAGACCATTCGATTTTACTTTGATAGGCTTCGTTTTTCTTAAGCCTTTCAAACTCAGTTATTAGATATAATTTGAATTCTACATTTAGCCAACTTGCAAATTCAAAAGCAATATCAGGATGAGCAAAGGTTCCTAAACTGTATTTTCCACTACTTGGAATAATTCCAATAGCATTAAAATCCTTTTTCCAACGATTTGGAGTCATAGTAAAACGATTGTATCCAACTTCAGCAACTTTAATTCTGTGTGATTCCACGGAATTAAAATTGTCATTATTTAATTCAAGAGCAAAAATGAAAAAATATTGCCTATTTTAAAGAATAACTATTATTTATTATTGAAATACTGTATATGAATAACACATCTTTATTATCAAAATTAATATAATTTCCTAATATTGTGGGTGAGATGTATCTAGTATCTACTAGAGTTATTTTACTATAAGAACTTAATAACAAAGGTGCTAAACTACTTCCATAAGAATCTCTAAAAATTATCAATTCTTTTCCACTAGTATTTTTATCGTTATAAATAGTTAAAAGGGGAGTAGCACCAGACAAATATATGTCATACTTGTCTAATGAATTTTTTTTATTTAAATTATATACATTAGTATAAGTATTAGTTGTATAATTAAATACTCTGGCATTTTTTAATATGTCGTTAGTCATTATATTTATTTCATCAAAGTCAGTATTTACAGGTACTCGATAAGCATAAGTACCTTTAAACTTTGCAATATTCTCAACATTATAACTAGAACTTGAATAATTGTTCATACCTTTTAAGAGCTCATCAGCAACCTTTTGGATGTTTTCTTGTTTCCAATGGCTATCAGTTTTATAATAGTCAGTTAAATTTAATTTGTCTAATATCTTTATATATGTGGCAAAATCTAAATTTTCTTTCATTTTACTTTCAAGCAAATCATAATCAATTTTTAAATTATTATCATTTACAAAATAATTTTTATCTGGAACAATTGAAAAATATATCTTGTTATTGGCTAAATACTTATTTTTTATATCTGTAATTTTTTTTGTTAAATTTGTCACAGAAGCATAAGAAAGAGGATAGGTCTGCTCAACTAAATAATCGTTTTTAATATAAATGTTATGATAGTTTCCTTTGAAAGTTAAGTCTAGCTTAGCTTTGGCAGTTCTAAAATTATCTCTACTAATAAATTGATCATTTACATAGGTATCAAATTTACTAAAAAATGTACCATTAAATAAATTCTGTAATGTAAAACTTGGAAACTGCTCAAGCTTACGCCTTTCGGCAATAGATATTTCTGTATCTGGTTTTAATATATTTAAAACAAATACTAATAGTAATATTGTTAAAAATAAAACAGATACAATTATATTTTTAAATTTATTACTCATATTTCACCTTCTAAAACCTAAAATATAAAAATGGGTTGAATGAATTATCTACTAAAAATATTGTCACAATACCTAATAATAAAATCATGTAAATAGGTTGTAAAATATTTATAATTTTGTTCCATTTTGAATTACAGCTTAATTTGTTAACCAAATTACGTAATAATGGGGTAGAGCCTATTATTCCTAAAATAATAATTACGGCATAACCTTTTAAGTAGTAAAGTGTAGTAGCATTTATTAAAGCTTCATTATTAAGTCCAAATAATCCTTTAATTATTACTCCAATTTGACTCATATCTGTTGACTGGAATATAACAAAACTAATCATAACAATAAATAAAGTATAAATTCTTTTTATAATATTTGGCGACTTTTCAATAAGTTTATTAAATACAAATTTTTCTAAAATTAGTATAACACCAAATAATGAGCCCCACAAAACAAAATTCCAACTTGAACCATGCCATAGACCAGTTAAAGCCCAAACAATTAAGATATTTCTTATCTGAATTGTTATACCACGTCTATTTCCACCTAGAGGAATGTATACATAATCTCTAAACCATGAACTTAAAGTCATATGCCATTTTCTCCAGAATTCAGTTATACTTTTTGCAGTGTATGGGTAATCAAAATTCTCTGGAAAATGAAAACCGAAAATTCTTCCTAATCCTATTGCTATATCTGAATAGCCAGAAAAGTCAAAATATATTTGTAACATATAACTAATTGCGAAAATCCAATAAAATAAAATACTTTTATCAGGTATTGAAGAAAATACATTACACAATTCACCTAGGCTATTTGCTATTATTACTTTTTTAGCAAGTCCTATGGTGAATCTATTAGCACCATAAGCAAAGTTTTCGAATGTATGCTTCCTGTTGTTTAGTTCATTAGCAATAGAGTCATACCTTACTATAGGACCAGCTATAAGCTGAGGGAAGAAAAATACATAAGTTGCAAATTTAAAAAAGTTCTTTTGAGCAGATACTTTTTTGTTAAATACATCAACTTCATAACTGATTATTTGAAATGTGTAAAATGATATTCCTATTGGTAATACTAAATTTAGTAATGGAATATCAATATTAAATATGCTATTTATATTTTCTGTAATAAAAGTTAGATATTTAAATATACACAAAAATAAAATATGTATAAATATTGATAAAGCTAAAATGCCTTTATTTTTATGCTTGTCAATCAACAATGCAGAGAAATAGGCAATAGCTATTTCTATAATCATCAATAATATATATTTAGGTTCTCCATAAAAATAAAATAATATAGAAGAAAGGAGAAGAACCATATTTTTAAATTTATTAGGCAATATAAAATATACTACTAATACAATAGGAAGAAAGTAGTATATAAAGCTTATACTTGTAAAAACCATAACTATAATCCTTTCAGAAAGTTAAAAAGTGTGCCATTGGGGACGGAGAATATTGGCACGTTTTAAAATTCTTAACGTGCCAATATTCTCCGTCCCCAATGGCACACTTTTGATTATTGTACTATCATTTCAGGTGGAAGTTCATAATCAGAATTTTCTGATTTTTCTAATTCTTTTCCAACTTCGTTATTTACGTATTTTTTAAATGAATCATAAACTGGTTTTGCCCAATCTTCATATGACATTACATAGAATATTACATTATTGTGATTTGTAATATAGAACTTTTCAGCAGATACACAAATCCATTTATTCATATCTACATTGTCATAAATTTCTTGTTTAACTTGTTCGATATTTGCATTATTTTTTAGTTTTATAGCAACTAATGAGTATGCTTGAGAACTCATTACAGGTTCAGACACTACTAATTCTTCAACATTATCATTATTTGATAAAAATGTATATGAAGAAACAACATTATTATCAGACAAACCAATTTTTTGAGTTTCTAATGATGGCAATTCAACATTTGAGTTTTTATAAATTGTATCAATCATAGTCTTCAAATTAATAGAAGAATTATTAGTAGAATTTTGGTTAGTTATCATATAAATTGCAACACCAGCTATAATAACTAAAATGGCAATAATTAAAATAATAATTGAACCCTTTTTCAAAAAAATCCCTCCTTCTGAATACATTTTACCCAAGAAGGAGGTTTTAGTCAACTATTTATTTGATTCTAATCTTTTAGCATCATCAATTTGTTTTAAGCCTAAGTTTATAAAATAAATTATTACAAGCCAAGCTAAAATAGTCATTGCAATTTGAACTAGGTAATAAGGAGCTTGAATAGGCATATCCCATATACCATGTAATACAATAGGAATTAAACAAATCAATAAAAATCTTTTATCATTTAAGTGCTTTTTATCTAATTTATCAAATCCTTTAACATACATTAATGCTGCACCTTCTATAGCTGCCCAAGCAACATGGCCACCTGGGGCTAAGAAACCACGTAATTTTATAATTTCTAACATTGTTTGTAAACCATTGTTAAGACCAAATCGTAAAATGTATCCAGCTGTTTCAAATGCGGCAAAACCCGCACCAACAGCGGCACCAACTAATAATCCGTTTAATATATAATTGCTCTTTTTACTTTTAAATAAGAAAATAGCAACTATAACAGCTTTAGCAACTTCTTCAATTAAGCCAATCAATAAAGCACCTTCATAAGTTTGAACAGTAGCATTTGTTTCAAAATATGGTAATGAAAAATATAATATAGCTAAAATTAGTGATAATGCTCCGCCAAGTACAAAGTATTTTATTACCTTATAAAAAGGTATATTTCTAAATAAATTAATTTCAAAGAAAAACATAAGTACAGTTACTGGAACAGCAAAAGCTGCTAACATTATCATAAGTGGTAGGAAGTTAGCATTTCCATATTCTATAAATCCTATACGAGTAGGGATATATGCAATTATGAAAAATACAAATATTTTAAAATATACCCATGCACCTGCATTCTTTGGGTTAATATCTTTAACATCTGGAGTAGTTTTATCTGAACCACAAACAAAAACTTCATCCAAATCTTCTTCAGTATGCTTTTTGAAAGTATTTTTAAATAAATCTTTAAATTTTACATAGTTTTTAGATTGAGCACCTGTTATCTTATCTAGGTTTTCAGTTATTATATTTGAAGCACTTTTTTTGCCGACAGGGTAGCCACATTCAGGACAATTAATTTCATCTCCATTTAATTTAGCACCACATTCAGGACAAGTTTGCAAATTTATTTTTATACCACAGTGTGGACAAACCTTAGCACTAGAAGATATATTTTCTCCACATTCTTCGCATTTTATTAAAGCCATATTTTATGCCCCCCTTTCTGTCAAAGTTGATAAAATATGAGTTACTACATTATTGATTTCAGTTGAATTTGTATTTTCTTCTTTAGAAGCTACCATATATACCTTGCCATTAATTAAAACAGCATATCTATTATCAACTACTAAGTGACCGCTTGAAGTATAATTATATGCTAATCCATAAACTGTTTTATTTCCAATAGTGCCAGAAAGTAAATCAATAGTAACTTTCAAATCACTATATTGTTTTTTCATGTAAGTTGTAAAATCATTTAAAAATTGTACTTCACTAGTATATTTGTCATATCTGCCAATAATTATATATGGAATTAAAGCACCTTGACTATCTATATTTCTACCTACATAAATATATCCTTCTTTATCTGTAGTTACTTTATAAGTACCAGGCATTTCAAAAGATATTCCAAGATATGGATCATTGTACACCGTATAACCATAATCAGTTGATGGAGTGGTAGGCTGCCCAGTACCAGTACCACCAGTTCCAGTTCCTCCTGTACCAGTGCCACCTGTACCTGTTCCAGTATTGTTATTATTTTGATTAAAAAACAAGAAACCAGCTACAATTATAGCTAATATTATTAGTATATATTTAATATTACCTTTATTCATAAAGGAACTGGCCACCTTATTATCAGAGATGGTAGGAGTCTCCTTTTTATTTAACTCATAACCACATTTTGGGCAACTCTCAGCTTTATCACTTATTTGGTTGCCACATTCGGGACATTTTATTAATGCCATAACATCACCTTTTCTTTTCATATTATGATAATTCTGTGAAAACTATATACAATTACCACTAAATTAAGTATAATATAATCATTACACAACTTGAAACAAAATTACCAAACAGTCAATGACAAATTGGTAAAGAAAAAATATTGTTATTTTCATTTGATTGTCACACAGAATTAACTTACAAGATGTTTAATAATAACAAATTTATTAAAACCTATGTCACAAGCTTAGAAAATGCTGATACAACTAATAGCAATATAGGCTTTAATGGATACAAATTATATGTAAATGGAACAGCTATAAATAAAAAAATGCACTGCAAAGGTGCATTTTTTATATTCTAGGAATTTACTCCTAGTAGGAGTAAATTCTGTAGAAGATAAATATGCGAATTACAAGAATTTCTAGCAGTTTGCACTGCGTAGAAATTCTTGTAATCCGTTTTTTACTCTTTTAATTTACAAACATCAACCCATTTAACATATTCAGTAATATGTTCTAGTTCCGGAATTGTAAGTTCAATAGCATTATTAGATTCACCACAAGCAAGAAAATAAGATTATATCATAAAAATAAAACTATTGCTATTTTTTATACAAATGCAGGCTATATCATGTTGTGTTTCATT
>ENA-ORSI01003113-ORSI01003113.1-human-gut-metagenome-genome-assembly--contig:-NODE-3113-length-10975-cov-9.873993_pt1 | contig 10975 bp, 10 predicted proteins | sample MGYA00242187_ERZ509154 | MGnify/ENA primary metagenome ERZ509154 (study PRJEB26280, sample SAMEA2338627) | human gut metagenome | biome: human gut; feature: human-associated habitat; material: faeces...
CACTCAGTCTGTCATCTTCAGCGGCTCTCCCTCTCGAAAGCGGTTGCAAAGGTACGCACTTTTTTCATTCACGCAACTTTTACCGCACACTTTTTTGCAAAGTTTTTTCAGGTTCTTGTCTAACTCGCTGATTTACTTTATGCTATAAAGCATAATTTTTATTGCAATACGAAAACGGATGTGAAATACCCTACATTATATAATTCGTGCGGGCGCGTACGTGTACGCGCGTAAGGAAAAAGGGACTGTTCTAACGGAAATGAAGGGATTTCCCGGCACATATTCAGCCTTCAAAAAAACGCAAGTACATTTGATATAAAACGCAAGTGCGTTTCACTTCAAACGCAAGTGCGTTTTGGATGGAACGCAAGGGCGTTTTTTCAGGCATGAAAAATATCAGTTTTTAGGGCTCATTTTCAGGGGAATTTAAGCTCCCCTTCCGTACCTCTAATTTCTTTTTCTTCCACTTTCTCCTTTATTGCAAAAGAAAAGAGTATATTTGCCTGATGCATGAAAAATCATTAATCAAAAATTGCGACCATGAACATAGAACCTCACAACTTGATAGCCCCGCTACGCGAGAAGCTCCCGTACCTAATTCGCCACGAAAAGCTGTACCGGATGATTCATCACCAGCTGATGAAAAAATGGTTTCAATATTTTGTGCTGTTCTTTATCATCGGTTCCATCTGCTCCATCATATACAGCTCCTTCGAGGAATCAGCTCCCTACCATAATATCCTGTATGCGTTCAACTACCTGGCTTCCTTTATATTCACCATCGAATATGGATTGCGCATCGTGGCTGCTCCCGTGCAGTATGCCAGTTGCAACCATGCCTGGAAAGCACGTCTGCGCTACCTGTTCTCCTTTTATGGACTTATCGACTTCGTGGCAATTATCCCGTTCATGGTGATTTATGTGTACAAGGAAACCCCGCACGTACATCTTGTGGTACTGGCCTACGTACTGATTATCTTCAAGCTGATACGCTATTCACGCTCCTTCCAGATGATTGGCACCGTACTCCGGACCGTCAGAGAAGAGCTTGTTACGGCCTATACCGCCTGTGGCATCATGTTAGGTTTCTCAGGCATTCTGATGTACTACATCGAACGCTACGCACAACCGGAAGCCTTCGAAAATATCGGCGACGGATTCTGGTGAGCAATCGTAGCCTTCACTACCGTGGGTTACGGCGACATTTACCCGATTACTCCGTTGGGACGGTTATTGAGCAGCATCATCAGCCTGATTGGCATCGCCATGATTGCCATTCCTACAGGTATCATCAGCTCGGCCTTCATGAGCATGCTGATAGAAAAAAAGCAAAAAGAAAAAAAACAATTCATCAATGTAATTTATGGAACAAGAAATCCAACTTAATGCACACAACAAACAGGAGTATCCTCCTATGCACACCTGCGAACACATCATCAACCGCACCATGGTCAACCTTTTCGGATGCGGACGGGCTGTATCTGCCCATATTGAACGAAAGAAAAGCAAACTCGATTTTGCGCTTTCGCAAGCACCTTCGGAGGACGATATTGCGCGCATTGAAACGACTGTCAATGAGGTAATCGCACGCCACCTTCCTGTCACCACGGAATTCATCTCACAGGAAGAAGCTACCGGACGCTTTGACATGAAACGACTGCCTGAAGGAGCTTCTGAGACGGTTCGTGTGGTACACGTAGGCGACTACGACGAGTGTCTGTGCATCGGGCAGCATGTAGAGAATACGTCAGAAATCGGCACCTTCAAGATTATCAGTCACGACTTTAACGACGGTATCTTCCGGATGCGTTTCAAACTGGTTTAACACACGTACACCATGGGGAAGAAAAAGAGAAGTTCATCCACCGGCTCCCTGAAAGGCTTCATACTCCTGCTGCTGATTCTGGGTGGCGGTGCCTATTTCTATCAGAACCAGCAGAATCTGCCGGAAGCCAAGGAACTGACAAAGGAGCTTTCGCACACATTGGAGAAGGCACAGGAGGAAGTGGCACAACGCCTGCCGGAAAAGTCGCAGGACAAGACGGAGGCACAACCCTCGGCCAGCCGTATCAGCAGCAAACTGGAAATTCCTGTCATGCAGACCAAACGGGAAGAAATCAAATTGCAGCGGACGGGATATACCGTTTCATACAATAATTTCTACAAAACGCCCAACTGGGTGGCCTGGGAACTGACACGGCAGGAAACCAAAGGAAGCGAAGAGCGAAAGAACCGCTTCGTACCCGACCCGGATTTGCCCGAACCCCGCGTGGAGCATGCGGATTATACGCGCTCCGGATACGACCGGGGACACATGGCTCCGGCTGCCGACATGAAATGGAGCAAGAAAGCCATGGAAGAATCGTTCTACATGAGCAACATCTGTCCGCAGAATCAAAAGCTGAACCGGGACGACTGGGGAGATTTGGAAGAATTATGCCGCAGCTGGGCCCGGAAATATGGCACAGTGTACATTGCCTGCGGACCTATCTATGATAAAAAGCAACCCAAGCGCATCGGAGAGCATCGGGTGGCCGTGCCCGACCGTTTCTTCAAGGTGGTGCTGATTTATAACCGGAAAAGTCCCATCGCCATGGGCTTCCTGTTCGACAACAAAGCACACCATCAGGCACTGGAGAAATACATGGTATCGGTTGACTCCGTGGAAAAAGTAACGGGAATGGATTTCTTCTCCAAGCTCCCCGACGACGTGGAGAACCGAATAGAGACCGATATTCCGGCACTGCCTTCAGGAAGATGAAAGCAGGCCGGAACTTCGGTTCACTCCTGTTCTTCGTTTTTGTATTCTTCAATACAAAAACGGTTTATCGTGCAATGCAAAGAATCAAAATTCGTGCGGTAGGCTATGACCTTTATTGCCATTCCGTCATTGGCTTCCAGCAGATATTCATGGGTACCGCTTGCATTCATCCGGTACCACATACCATTCTGTCCGTAAAGTATCCGCAAGGTATTTTCCGACGTATACTCCCAACTGATACGATAAAGCCCCGTCTCTCCTTTATGAAAGGAGAAAGTACACGAGTTTTCATCGTACTCCAGATAATCCAATGAGGTGATTTCATCTTTATAAAAGTTCAAGACCGCAGCCTCACCAAGGGTATCATATTCGAGCCGGATGTAATTCTCCGGCTCACATTTATATTTGAACGTCTCTCCCAAGTGAATCGGAAGCGGAGTATATGCCCCCACCTCTTCTTTATTGCATGCCAGCATGCATGCGAGTCCTCCCACGCATGCAGCAATTATCATCATCTTCTTCATATTATCAACCTATATGTTAATTGTTTCCCCCTCCCAACGCATGATAAAGGGTAATGACACTTTTTATCTCAGCATTCCGGTCGGACACGAGCGACAACCGTGCTGCCAGTAATGACTGACGGGCAGTCAGCACTTCCAGGTAGTTCGTCGTACCGTGTTCCATCAGCAGCTCCGTATCACGCAACGCATCTTTCAGATGCTCCACCTGTTCGCGGTCGAGCACCGTTTTCTGACGGGCCGTCTGCCACTGGCTCAGAGCATTGTTCACCTCCGCACCGGCATCCAACAAGGTCTGCTGGAACTGCAGCAGAGCTTCTTCCTGCTGTGCCTTGCTGATTTTCAGATTTGCCATAAGCTGTCCCCGCTGAAAAAGAGGTTGCACCAGAGAGCCTACCGCCTGAAGCAGCCAGGCACCCGGATTGGTCACAAGGGCTCCCCCACTGTTAATCCATCCGGCCGAACCACTCAATGTCACACTCGGATAAAAACTGGAACGTGCCTGATTGGTAGCATAAAAAGCCTGTTTAAGTACGGCCTCAGCCTGCCATACATCCGGACGGTTAGCCAACAAATTCAGCGGCACTCCCACCGACAAACTTTCGGGAAAATCCACTTCACCGAGCGTGCCGCGCGCAATAGGCTGCGGAGTCCAGAAAAGCAGGGCACACAGCGTGTTTTCCGTTTCCGTCACCTGCTGCTTCAAATCCAGCAAAGAAGCTTCGGCATCCAATCGGGAAGCTGCTGCCTGATTCACGGTCGCACGGTCAGCCTGTCCGGCTCGCATCAGGGCTTTCAGACTACGTATATACTCCTTCCAGCTTTCTACCGTTTCCGTAGTTACGGCTACCTGCTCATCAAGCATCAGCAACGTGTAATAACTCTCGGCCACCGTGGCAATGAGCTGTGTCTGTACCACCTGACGATACGCCTCACTTTGCTCCAGTGCCGCACGCTCTCTCCGTTTGGCGTTGGTCAGCTTTCCAAAGAAATCCAGTTCCCAGCTGGCAGAAGCTCCCAACGAATAGGGCTTGGTGGGTTTGCTGCCGTCAAAACTGCTCAAAGCGCCTTCCGGGTCCAACTGGGCAGAAGGCAGGTAAGCCTGCTTGGCAGCTGACAGCGAAGCCCGTGCCTCTTCCACTTTCAAACGGGCCACATTCAAATCCGTATTCGCCTCCAGCGCACGTGTAATCAGTTTTCGCAAATATTTCCCGTACTGCTCGATTCTTCTCGGGTAATACCGCTGAACTCATAGCCATATCCGGTAGGCAGCGTCTGTGAAGCCACTTCCTCAATGGCTGCAATGGCATCTCCCGAACTATATCCGTCGGCCGGCATACCGTTGACCGGTATAGAGGTATACATATTGAAACGTGTCAAGGTTTCGGCTCCGTACACCTTGGTCAGTGTAATGAACTGTCCCACGGGCGCCATTTCCCCACTTTCGGTCCGTACAAACATGTTGTTGAGCGACTCTTTATCCAGACGATAATCCTTCCGGGCCTGAATCATCACACGGTACAGTTTGGAAAAACGGTTCAAGTTAGACGAGTAATTACCGCCGATATAACCGGAAAGTACGCTCAGCACATCAGACGTGGTCACCCCTGCCCGTTGACATTTCACCGCATCTACCTCGACCATATACTGCGGGAACTTGGTATCGAAAGTAGTGTAGGCCATCGAAATTTCCGGACGCCGGTTCAGGGCTGCAATAAAGTCCTGCGTATATTTCTGCAAATTCTCCACGCTACCTCCGGCACGGTCTTGCACGTACATTTCGAAACCGCTACCCATACCGTATCCCATGATGGTAGGCTGCGCAAAGGCAAAGAGCTTGGCCGATTTAATGTCGGCTGTATGCTGGTAAATTGCTGCAATGATGGCATTGATGTGATCCTGTGCCTCCTGACGTTCATCCCAATGTTTCAGCTTAATAATCAGCATACCTCCCGAGGCGGCCTGTCCGCCCATCATGCTGTAACCTGTCACATTGGAATAAATCTTTATCTGAGGAATCTCACGGATACGCTCGTCTATCATTTCCATCGTCTTACGCGTCTGTGCCAGACTGCTTCCCGGAGGGGTCGTGACATTCATGAATATGGTTCCCATATCCTCATCCGGCACCAGCCCGGTCTTAGTGGTCCGCATGAAAAATACCAGCAAAGCACAGACTACTGCCAAAGATACCCAGGCCATCCATTTACGACGGAGGAAGAACGACACCCCATTCTTATACTTCAACACCAGCCTATTGAAAGAAGCCTCAAATGCATGGTGGAAACGGGAAGAAAAACTCAACTTGCCACCGGTCGACTTATCCATGTGAGGAGTCATGATGAGGGCACACAAAGCCGGACTGAGGGTCAAGGCATTGATTGCAGAAATACCCACTGCCACCGCCATAGTCAAACCAAACTGGGTATAGAACACCCCACTGGTTCCTCCCATGAACGAGGTCGGGATAAACACGGCCATAAATACCAGTGAGGTGGTCACAATGGCTGCAGAAATACCATCCATGGCAGCCACAGTAGCTTTATAAGGTGAACGGTAGCCTTCGTCAAACTTGGCCTGCACGGCTTCCACCACCACAATGGCATCATCCACCACCGTACCGATTACCAGCACCAGTGCAAAAAGGGTCAGCAGGTTCAGACTGAATCCGGCCACATACAAGAAAGCAAACGTACCCACCAGCGACACGATAATGGAAACCGAAGGAATGATGGTGGAACGCACGCTCTGCAAGAAGAAATAAACCACCAGCACCACCAAAATAATAGCCTCAATCAGGGTTTTCACCACCTCGTGCACCGATGCATCCAAGAAGTCCTTCGTACTCATCAGGTCGGCCATTACAAGCCCCTTCGGCAAGTCTTTTGAGATTTCCTCCATCAGCTTGTCCACTTCCTTCACAATCTCATTGGCATTCGAGCCGGCCGTCTGCGAAATCATACACGTCGCACCGGGGTGACCCACAATTTCACTGTTATAGGCATAACTCTGCGAACCTAATTCCACATCGGCCACATCCTTCAGGCGGAGCACTTCGCCCGTAGGGAGAGACTTGAGCACCATGTTGCCGAATTCTTCCGCAGTTTCATATCTACCCCGGTACTTCAACGTGTACTGAAATGTATTTTCAGAATCCTCGCCCAATGTACCTGTCGCTGCCTCCACGTTCTGGTCATCCAGCAAGGCAATCACATCGGCAGGTACCAGCTGATACTGGGCCATCTTCTGAGGATTCATCCAGATACGCATGGCATAATCCCCACCCATGACATTCACATTGCCCACTCCCGAGATACGGGACAAACGAGGTTCTACATTAATTTTAAAATAGTTGTTGATAAAATTCTGGTCGTAGCTGTCGTCGGGACTGTACAACGATATAATCTTGACCATACTGTTCTGTCGTTTTTCTACGGTCACACCCACCTTGGTCACTTCTGCAGGCAACAGTCCTTCCGCCTCCGACACACGGTTCTTCGTGTTGACAGTCGCCATATCCGGATCCGTTCCCTGTGCAAAATATACGGTAATAGACGCTGAACCCGTATTGGTAGCAGTAGAAGTCATATACGTCATGTTTTCCACACCGTTAATGGCTTCTTCCAACGGAGCGATGACACTCTTCAGTACTGTTTCCGCATTGGCACCCGTATAGGTGGTAGACACCATAATGGTAGGAGGCGCGATGTCAGGATACTGCTCCATGGGAAGGTTGCTCAAACCAATTACTCCCAATATCAGGATGAGCACAGAAATAGCACACGACAGGATGGGCCTGTCGATAAAAGTCTTCAGTTTCATAACGTCCCCTCCTATTTTTCAGTATGTAACGAAAGAACCTGGGTATTTTCCTGAATCAGTCCGGCACCCTCGGCCACAATCACTTCCCCTTCCTGCAATCAGCGGGCAGGAAGGATTTGACTACCTGAAGCAGATCCTCCGTATCGATCCGCAAGCGGTAGTGGTATTCATGACGGCCTACGCAGATACGGGAAAAGCGGTGCAGGCCATTAAAGCCGGAGCTACTGATTTTATCTCCAAACCATGGGAGAAGGAAAAGCTGTTGGCTACATTGTCGGCTGCCGTCAAACTCAGCCGCTCACGCCAGGAAGTAGGACGGTTGCAGAATGAGGTACAGGCCCTGAAGGGAGACGACCGCATTCCGGAACTGATTGGCAACTCCCCCGCCATGCAGAAGGTAAAAGAAACCATCTACAAGCTTTCCGATACGGATGCCAACTTGCTCATACTGGGAGAAAACGGTACCGGAAAGGACCTGGCCGCACGCATGCTGCGCTTCTTCTCTCCTCGCCGGGAACAGGTCTTTATTCCCATCGACTTGGGAAGTATTCCGGAGCAGTTGTTCGAAAGTGAGCTCTTCGGGTACGAGAAGGGTGCTTTCACGGATGCCCGAAAAGCCAAGCCGGGAAGAATGGAAACGGCTTCAGGGGGTACGTTGTTTCTGGATGAAATCGGTAACTTGTCCCTGCCCATGCAGGCCAAGTTGCTGACGGCCATTGAAAAGCAGTGCATCACCCGACTGGGGGCAGTCAATCCGATACACATCGATGTCCGGCTGATTTGTGCCACCAATGCCAACCTACATCAGTTGGTGGCAGAAGGAAAATTCCGTCAGGATTTGTTGTACCGCATCAATACCGTGGAACTTCACATCCCTCCTTTACGGGAACGTGGAGAGGATATTCTGCTGTTAGCTACACATTTTCTGAATCAGTACAACCGGAAATACCGCAAGGAAATCAAGGGGCTGACACGCGAAGCGAAAAACAAGCTGCTGAAATATGAATGGCCGGGCAATGTGCGTGAGTTGCAGCACACCGTAGAGCGGGCTGTCATCCTGAGCGAAAACGGACTCCTGAAACCGGAGGATTTCTTGTTTCCACAAGGGAATGCCGCCGCTCATCAGCCTGCACTGACGGAGGAACTCAATTTGGAGAAACTGGAAAAGAATGCCATCGAACGAGCCTTGAAAGTGAGCGCAGGAAACATGAGCAAGGCTGCCGAACTATTAGGAATTACACGTTTTGCACTTTATCGGAAACTGGAAAAATGGGGCTTATGAAAACGTATGGATACTACCTGATATTGCACATCTTGGGACTGACGGGTCTGATTGCCGCAGGTGTTTTAGCCATGCTGCATGGACTGTGGTTCTGTACCATCATCTGTGGACTGTTGCTCATTGGCATCTGTTACAGCCTGTACCGCATACAAATCCGGCAGACTGAAACCATGTACAGGCTCGTGGAGTGCATGAAACAAAATGACCTGGGACAGCGGGTTTGCGCACCGTTTGCCGACCCGCAGATGCAGAAGTTAGCTGAAGACCTTTCACAGGCCCTGAAGAACCTGCGCACCCGTATAGTAGATGAGGAGGTAAAACACCAATACTATGAAATGCTGCTGAACAAGGTAGATACGGCCGTACTCGTCACCGACCGAAGCAACCGGATGGAATGGATGAACAAGGCAGCCCGCGAACTATTGGGACACTGCCCCCATCTACCCGAAGAAATCAGCACGGCCATTCAGGAAAACCAGCAGGTAGCGCACCTGCAAAAAGGAAACGCCACTTTCGACCTCTCCCTGTCGGTCACGCACATCCAGCTGCAAGGACGAACCTGCCGGCTGATTAGCTTGAAAAACATCCACGGCGCATTGGAGTACAAAGAAATGGAAGCCTGGCAGAAACTGATACGGGTACTGACGCATGAAATCATGAATTCCATCACCCCAATTATCTCTCTGGCAGATACATTGAATGAACGAAGCCAGGAGCATCCTGATGATGCACGTACGCATACCTACATACAGCAAGGGCTACAGGTCATCTACCGCCGGGGAAAAGGCTTGCTGGAGTTCGTAGAGAATTACCGGAAACTGACCCGCATCTCGGCCCCGATGAAGACGGAAATCCCACTGGAACAGTTTCTGTCCGACCTGCAACGACTTTATCCGGAACTGGAAGTGCAGTATAAATGCCCGTCTTCCCAGCTCACCTGGTATGCCGACCGCACACAGGTGGAGCAGGTATTTATTAACCTGCTGAAGAATGCCCGTGAAGCATGTGCCCATCGCTCCCATCCGGACATCCGCATCCAGGTAGAAACTCATGCCCAGGAACTCATTTTCGAAATCAGCGACAACGGAGAAGGTATGCTGGCGGAAGTGACGGAACGTATCTTCGTGCCTTTCTTCACTACCAAGAGCAACGGTTCCGGTATCGGCCTTACCCTCTGTAAACAGATTATCAGCCTGCACGGGGGACAAATCAGCGTACAAAGCACAGCGGGGAAAGGAAGCTGTTTCCGCCTCTCTTTCCCCGCCGTATAAGTATATAGTTCAATTACTTATTTCATAACCCATTGCAGACAGACCGGTTTATCGGTATGGATAGTCTTGCCAGTATCCTGCAAAAGACCGGTTTCCGCATCACGCGCAAATACCTGAATCTCGTTGGTATCCCGACAAGCTACTAACAGATACTTTCCGTTCGGCGTAATCGTGAAATTACGCGGATGAATGCCCGTCAACTGATAACCTACCTTAGTCAGTGTACCATCGGAAGGAGAAACCTTGAAAATAGCCACGCCATCTGCTTGCAGGCGGTTGGAAGCGTACAGGAATTTTCCATCGGGCGACAGATGAATATCTGCACTACCTTTCGCGCCCACCGTATCTGCCTTGATGATTTGCTGCTGTGTCAGGGTCTTTCCATCGTACGTCCACACCACTACTTCACCAGACAGTTCCGTCAACAGATACGCATGCTTTCCCTGCTTGTCAAAACAAGTATGACGCGGACCTGAACCTGGAGCCAGCTCAATATCAAAAGCAGCCGCTTCATCCAATAAATCCGTTCCTTTCGTTCCTGGAGCTGGTTTTACCGGGAAAGCGTGAATACGGTCCAGCCCTAAATCATTTGCCAGCAACAACTTTCCGTCGGAAGTGAAATACACACAGTGCAAATGAGGCTGCTCCTGCCGTTCCTTATCGGCTCCTTTTCCCTGGAAAGAAATAACATGTCCCTCTCCTAACTTTCCATCCGCCAGACGAGGGAAAACCGTAATATTCGCTCCCATGTAATTGGCCGTCAACACGAACTTACCATCCGGACTCACCGTAATATGACACGGCGCGGCTCCACCCGTAGACTGGCTGTTCAGCAATGTCAGCCCCGCAGTCAACGTATCCAATGCTAACGCATTAGCCGTAAACCCTTTTTCCGTCTCTCCCACGGCATACACATACGTACCATCTTCCGTCGGCACTAGAAACGACGGATTCTCAATCCCAGACAACGTACTGGCCAGCACAGCCTCTCCCGTCTCCTGATTGAAGCGATACGTCTTTATCCCTTCCTGATCGGCACTTGCATAACTGCCCACCAGCATCAACAAAGTATCCGGTTCTTGTGACACACTCATTTTCTGCTCACCTTTTCCTGCACAAGCTCCCAACAAAAGAGAGCCGGCACACAACAACATTAAAATGTGCTTCCTCATAGTTCTTATATTATCTAAGTAAACAATGTTCCAAAAGTAAACTCATAAAAAAACGAAGAACCTTGACTCACTAAACCCAAGATTCTTCGCTTTTATGAAAAAGGAGAAGCCGTACCCGAGGCGTGACGAAACTCCGAATGACAGGT
>ENA-ORSI01003116-ORSI01003116.1-human-gut-metagenome-genome-assembly--contig:-NODE-3116-length-10964-cov-2.694197_pt1 | contig 10964 bp, 10 predicted proteins | sample MGYA00242187_ERZ509154 | MGnify/ENA primary metagenome ERZ509154 (study PRJEB26280, sample SAMEA2338627) | human gut metagenome | biome: human gut; feature: human-associated habitat; material: faeces...
TTCCGAAATCAAGATAGTATTCACTTTCCCTTATTTCAGGACTCTCAACCAAATCTGTACTTCCGTGAAAAACGATCATGAGATTTCCTCCAACAATTTATGTATTGCTCGCTGCTCTTGTTCCAATGCATTCAGCATATCGCTATAGTGCTTCCGCAATTCGAGTTGTTCTCGAAGCTGGTCAACAGTACTTCCTGCCTTACCAATATATTTGTCACAAATCTTGCCGTTTTCGCGATATTTCAAGTAATAGTAGTCCTTCCGACAGATTAAAGATCCTTTTGGCAGTTGGGCAAGCAAATTGCGATACTCGTTAAGCATATGGGCATTTCGATCAGCTTCATTATGGAGAACAGTATTAATCAGCATATTTTACCCCCTCCTCGCAAGTATTATACCACACAAACGCAAACAATTCAAGAGGGATGTGTGATATTAATGGTCAAAATTCTTTAGAATAAGGAGGGGGTGCTGGAAACAGTAGAAGATTCAAGACTACGAAACAGAAGAATTTGATTGTTATCAGTTTGTTTTCTGGACTTTCTGCGTTTGGTGTGGTATCGTGTGTGGTTACAGGAGGCGATGAAAATGAAAAAGATGATCGACGAATTATGGGACGGCGAGATCAGCCCACAGGACAACTTGATTTCGGATAATCAGGAATACCGTGAACTGCAGCATAGGCAATCCCAAAACAAAGCCGAATTGCTTGAAGCCCTTTCGGATGAGCAGAAAGAACTGCTTGAAAAGTTCTGCGCCACAGAAATCGAGCTGAACGGCATCTCCGAACGCGAAGCCTTTACTGCCGGATTCAAAATCGCCATGCGGTTGGCGGCAGAAGCGTTCTATGAAGCGGACAACGAGTAAAAGAGTGACCGCAAAAATCGTTGTCGTAGATGCCTGCACTACATTCTCAAAAAGCGACCATATAGAGATTAAAGACAAATCATTTTGCGAAAGAAAATTATTACTAAAATTATTAGAATAATTAAAATTAATGTCATTGATAAATACATCTTTTATCCTCCCTATTTATTCATGATATGCTCGATGGAAACTTCACGATTGTGTTTGATTGGTTCCCAAACTAATTTTTTCTTAAATAGGCAGACTATATTAATTGGAATCCAACTTAAGATGAATATCGTAAATAAGAAAGCTCCAGGAAGTAAATTTCTTACTTTACGATAATTATATTTTGCTACTATTAAATTGAAAATTACGCCACCAAAATAAGTAAGCAAGAAGAAAATCATTGAGTAAGCATAAATATATGTAAAGAAACTATGAAGTTGAACACCAACTAAACTGAACAAAGCCATAACAACAGCAAGTAATGCTCCGACAATTTGAACAAGTGGTGCCATAAATTGTAAAGCCATATCTAAACTAGCTAAGTTGTGTTTAATAAAAAACGTTTTAAATAGTTTCTTATCGTACTCTTTTAAGCATTGATACATTCCGGCAGTCCATCTTTTACGCTGCTTCCAAGACTGTTTAAAATCAACAACTTGCTCATCATAAGTAACTGCATTTTCAACAAAGTAGATTCTTATTTGATTAATAGCACAAATAGCAGTGAACTCAACATCTTCAGTTAAAGTCTTAACAGGGAAACCAATGCGTGAAATCACAGATTTCTTAATCATGAAACCAGTTCCATTGATGGAAGCAGAGCCAGATAATCCCATACGAGAATGACTGAAAAATAAATTTTGAATCCAGTAAAATAAGGAATAACTTGTAGAAATCCAGTTATCTTCAGCATTTTTACTATCACGGTTTCCTTGAGCAACTTCTGCGCCAGCTACAATGGCATCATTCATATAAGAAAGGAAATCAGGATGAACGATATTATCAGCATCAAAGACGATGTAAGCATCAAGGTCATCCCTTTTTTCAAGATAGTTAAAAGTATATTTTAAAACATCACCTTTGCTCTTGACTGGAACCTTACATGGAATGATGGTCGCACCGTGCTCTTTAGCTACTTTTTCAGTAGCATCAGTACAATTATTTGGTATTACAAAAATCTCAAAAAGTTCTTTAGGATAGTGTTGATTTTTTAAAGAATCAACTAAATTGCCAATAACTTTTTCCTCATTTCGGCAGGCAATTAAAATACCAAACTTGCTTTTAGGATCTGCTAAAGCAAACTTGTTAGCTTTCTTCCTTAAAAGACCAATTATTGCGCTTGCTACAAAGTACACACCATAAACCATAACGATTGAAAATATTAAATAATAAATTATTTTAATCATATTAACTCCCACTTTTCTTTTTTTATTTGTGTATATTGTATCATATTTTGTCTAAAAAGACAAGCTTTGTCTTTTTCTTTATTAGTTTGTCCTCTTTTTACTTTTTAAATACAAAGAGCTTACTTAAAACATAGTTGCCAATAATTACCACGATCTGAGAAATTATTTTAATTATTTTATCATTCCAACCCAAGGCACTGACAAAGATGAACATAATAGCCATATCACAGAGCAAAGTTGAAACACGCGTCATAAAAAAAGTGCACAACTCTTTTAATTTTTTAGGATTTTTACTTTTAAAAACAAAAGAGCGATTAGTAAAATAGGCAAATAAAACTGAACAGACCCAAGAAATAACGTTAGCGATCTGTAATAAGATTGCATTATTAGGATCGAGGATCGTCAAAGTAAGACCATAATAAACTAGTAAGCTCACTAAAGTGGTCAAGATACCAACAATTAAGTAACGAATTATTTCATCATACTTTTTAAAAACTTTTTTCATTTTTTACTACTTCCTTTACGGACTTTTTCTTCCGTTTCTTTGACAATATAAATTGGTCTTTTTTTAGTTTCTAAATAAGTTTTTGCAAGATACTGACCAATTATTCCTAAAAATAATAATTGAATGCCTCCAATAAAGATCACTATACAAGCAAGACTTGGCCAACCACCTACTGGATCACCCCAAATTAAAGTTTTAGCAATAATTACAATAATCATAATAAAAGCAATCAGACAAAGTAAAATTCCTACTACAGTTGAGATAACTAATGGCGTAGTTGAAAAAGCAACGATTGCTTCCATCGCATAAGCAAACAACTTCCAAAAACTCCACTTAGAAGTTCCTGCTTTCCTATCTGGAGCATCATAACTCAACCATTTGGTATCGAACCCAACAAAACTAAATAAACCTTTAGAATAACGATTATATTCTTTCAATTCTAAAACAGCATCAGTCATCTGTCTTGTCATAAGACGAAAATCTCTTGCCCCAGGCACCATCTCGACTGAAGAAATACGACTTATTACTTTATAGTAACAGTTCGTGAAAAATTTTCTTATAAAACCATATCCTTCATGACTGTTAGTCTTTAAAGCAACACAATCATACTCCTCTTCCTTAAGTATTTTATACATTTTTTCTAAAAGCTCTGGCGGATCTTGTAAATCAACGTCCATTAATGTTACATAATCACCAGTAGCTTTTTCAAGACCGGCATAAATAGCAGCCTCTTTTTTAAAATTGCGCGAGAAAGAAATATATTTGACACGTTCATCTTTTTTAGCAAGACCACGCATCAATTTTAAGGTATTATCCTTACTTCCATCATTGACAAAAATAAATTCAAAATCCACATCTTGCATCTTAGCAGCAACTTTAGTTATCTCTTCATAGAATAAAGGAAGCATTTCCTCCTCATTATAGCATGGCACAATTACACTTATTTTATCCACTTATTTCACCTACTTCATTTTTATTATAAGGTTTTTTCCTCTTTTTGTAAATCGCATCCCAACTTAAATAACCTATATAGACTACCAAAGAAGTAACAATTGTTCCAAGTGAAACTTTCTTCAAAATTTTATTAAGCGTTGTTCCTTCATAAGTTAAATAGTAATTGCCATCAGTAAGTTCTACTTGTAAAAAGCCGTAAGGACTTTCCTCAAGTTTGTAAGTGGTGCCACTTTCATCTTTTAAAACATAACCAAAGTAATATATGCGTGGCAGTTCAACGATGGTTGTATCAGTTACTGAAGAAATGCTAAAGTTTAAGTTTGGCACATCATCTAAAGTTATAAAAGCAGTACCATCGCTTGTATGAATCTCATGATCACGGCTATTGAAATAGTCAAGATTCTCTTTAGTCTTTACTGGTAAATACTCCATCTGCCAACCCATGCCATCATTATAGTTTCTATTTTCTAGATTGTAGATTGTATCACTACCAAATCTTGTAAAAGCAATACTGTTAATTAGAATGAAACAAGCAAAGAAAGCTACTAGTTTCACACTTTTATTTTGTAGAGCAGTTGGAGCATAAAGACTGACAATTAAAGCTAAAAAAGTCTCAAGACGCCATGGAAATTGTAAAATTCTAAATGATGATGGCAAAATATCCCAAGGAAAAAGATAAGTAGTCATAAGGTAAGCAAGAAGTCCAAAGGTTATGAAACCTTTAGTATATTTAGGAAATGAAAGTTTTTTACGCCATAAGAAAACTAACAACAGTAAAACACTTACTAAAATCGGAAAAGAATGATTAACTCCATTAGTAGGATAATTTAAAAGGAAGTCCCAAGGGTAATTGCCTAGACCCCAAATCTTGCCAGCCATGGCTCCTTCTTGAAAGGCTACATAATTGCCAAACAGTTTATGAATAAGCATGCTTTCTAAGAAAAAGCCAGTTATTAAAATAGTTAAAATAGTCGCCAAAATAAATGGCAGTAAAAAATCTTTTTTGAAGACTTTTTTATGATAGATCAAAAGAAATATAGCTAGAAAGAAAGTAAAGTAGAGCATCATCGTAAAGTGTGATAGGATTCCACCAACATAACCAATGATAAACTGCGGATAAAAAGCTTTTTTATTACCTTCTAAAAGATTATAGACACCCAACAAGATTAAGGGTAAGAAAGGAAAAAGAAAAGTCTCAGCAATGGCATCACGGACATAGATATCAGATAGATGATAAGGAATTGCCATATAAATAAGGCCGGATAAAAAGGCAAGCTTTCTACTTTTAAGAAGCTTATAAGAGAAGAAATACATCGTAAATCCTGATAAAAGAAGACTTACAGTATAGACTATCTTCATAGTATCCAATGTTCCTACTCCTAAAGTTGTATCTAGGATCTTAGCACTGTAACCAGCTGTCAAATAGCCAAGTGGTGGATAAAAAAGACGGTTGCCATAGCCAAAGTCGTTAGCAATGTGCTTACTGATTTCATTAGGGTATAAATTCTCAATAGTTATAGCATTTTTAGTCTCTTCAATATTGGCTAAATGAATTACAGTATCATGATTTTGATGATATGGACTAGTAATAAAAATAAACATTAAAGCAAGAGCACTTAAAATTAATAAAAAAATTGGTAAAAGATGTTTTTTTAACTTCTTTAACATTTTATCCCTCTTTCATGTTTATATTAACATAGAAAAGACATTTTTCCTACCCCAAGCTTATAAACATTAAAAAAGAATGTCTATTGACACTCTAATTTAATTGACACTTTCAAATTGCGAATTATATAGTTTAGCATAGAACCCATCTTTTTTTAGCAATTCTTCATGAGTACCCTGCTCTACTACATCACCATCGTTAAGAACTAAGATTAAATCAGCATTTTTGATAGTTGAAAGACGGTGAGCAATGATGAAGCTGGTTCTTCCTTGCATTAAATGATCCATTGCTTCTTGAATTAAGACTTCTGTTCTAGTATCAACTGAAGAAGTTGCCTCATCTAAGATAAGGATCTTAGGGTTAGCTAAAATTACTCTAGCGATAGTTAAAAGTTGTTTTTGTCCTAAAGAGATATTACTACTTTCTTCATTGATCTCCATATTGTAGCCATCTGGTAAAGTCGTTATAAAATGATCAACTCTTGCAAGACTGCACGCTTCTTTTACTTCTTCATCAGTAGCATCTAATTTACCATAACGAATGTTATCGATGATTTTACCACTGTAAAGCCAAGCATCTTGTAAAACCATGCCAAAAATTTTATTAATATCTTCTTTTTTAATATTTTCAAGGTCAACACCATCGACTTTAATTTTACCACTGTTCAAATGGTAAAAACGCATTAGAAGTTTAACGATAGTTGTCTTCCCAGCACCAGTTGGCCCGACAATAGCAATTTTTTGACCAGGCTTAACTTGACAATTAAAGTCATGGATAATGATTTTATCTTTGTCATAACCAAAAGAAACATGTTCAAAGGAAACTGCTCCTTTAACCTTATCATAAGTTATTAGACTTTCTTTGGCGTCAATTTCTTCTTCCTCATCTAAAAATTCAAAGACGCGTTCAGCAGCAGCCATTGCTTGTTGTAACATAGTAGAGATTTGAGCAAGTTGTGAGATTGGGTTAGTAAAGTTTTTAGAATAAGAAATAAATGACTGAATATTACCAACAGTTATAACACCATTAATTGCAAAGTAACCACCAACTATTGCGACTACAACATAGTTAATATTGCCTAAAAAGACCATAAGTGGGTGCATTAAACCAGATAAAAATTGGCTCTTCCAAGCAGAATCAGCTAATTTTTTACTGTCTTCTTGAAACATATTAAGCATTTTATCTTCAGCGTTGAAGGCTTTAATTACTTGGTGTCCTCCATAAGCTTCTTCGACATCACCATTTACTTTAGCTAAATAATTTTGTTGTCTTATGAAGTATTTTTGACTGCGTTTAACTATTTTGGAAGTAATAAAAGCAGCAATTGGTAAAACAATGACAACTAAAATCGTAATTGTAACATTGATGGATAACATCATGACTAAAATCCCTAGTAAAGTGACAATTGAAGTAATAAACTGGGTAGCACTTTGGTTCAAGTTTTGACCTAATAAATCTATATCGTTAGTAAGTAAGGATAAAACTTCACCATGGGTTTTTTTATCATAGTAAGAAATTGGTACTTTGTGCATCTTAATAGATACTTGTTTTCTTAATTTGTAAGCATAACGTTGAGAGATGTTAGTCATAATTATTCCTTGAATAAAGGAGAATAAAAGACTTAATAAGTATAAGACTAAAAGAGTAATTAAAATTCCAGCGATCTTACCAAAATCAATTCCACCAGTTCCAGTTATTTTAGCGATTAGACCATTGAATATTTCAGTGGTAGCATTTCCTAAAATTTTAGGACTGATGATTGAGAATACAGTACTTAAAATTGCAAAGACGAAGATGATGATCATCGGTATTTTATAATTACCAAGACTTTTAATAAGCTTTTTTAAGGTCCCTTTAAAGTCTTTGGCTTTCTCTGTTGCTACTGCTCTTCCTCTCATTTTAACTCCTCCTCCTTCAATTGTGATAAGGCTATTTCTTTATAGATAGCACAGCTTTTTAACAACTCTTCATGAGTTCCTTTGCCAACTATTTTTCCTTTGTCTAAGACAATGATCTGATCTGCTTTTAAGATAGTACTAATTCTTTGAGCAACTATTAGAATTGTAGCATCTTTAGTATACTCATTTAAAGCTTGACGAAGTTTTAAGTCGGTCTGGTAATCCAAAGCAGAGAAACTATCATCAAAGATATATATTTCAGGATTTAAAGCAATTGCTCTTGCAATAGAAAGACGTTGGCGTTGTCCTCCTGAAACATTGGTACCGCCTTGAGCGATTGGACTAGCAAAGCCGCCTTCTTTTTCTTCAATGAAATCTAAAGATTGTGAAACACGGGCAACTTCTTTTAATTCTTCATCTGTTAAATTAACATTACCAAATAAAATATTAGATTTAATATCACCTGAGAATAAGATCCCTTTTTGAGGTACGTAACCTATTTTACTTCTTAAATCTTTTAAGCTTAGATCGCGGACATTTACGCCATCTACTAAAATTTCTCCTTCAGTGGCATCATAAAATCTTGGAATTAGATTAATAAGAGTAGATTTTCCACTACCGGTCGAACCAATGAACGCTGTAGTTTTACCTTTTAAGGCTTTAAAACTAATATTTTCAATAACGTCAGCATCAGCATCTGGGTAACGGAAGGAAACGTTTTTAAATTCGACCTCACCTTTTTTAGAAGCAATTGCTTCTTTAGGATTAGCAGTCTCGATAATAGTTGGTTTTTTATTAAGAATTTCAGCAATACGTTTAATTGAGATAAATGATCTTGGAATTATTATTGATAGAATTGAGATCATTAAGAAAGCCATAATTATTTGCATTGTATAAGTAATAAAGGCAATCAAAGTACCAACTTGAATATTTCCTAAATCAACTTGAGAGGCACCTACCCAAATAATTAGTAAGCTTACACCATTCATGATAAAGCTCATAAGTGGCATCATAACTGTCATGACACGGTTAACGAAAAGATAGTTGTTGGTAAGACGCGTATTAGCATCGTCAAATCTTTCTATCTCATGTTTTTCGGTTCCGAAAGCACGTATTACTGGTAAACCAGTTAGTGTCTCACGCGCTACTAAGTTAAGTTTATCAATTCGCTTTTGAATAGTCTGGAACTTTGGTAAAACAATACTAAATAAAATAATGATTACTAATAGGATTAGACCAATAGCAAGACCAATTATCCACCCCATCGAATTGCCACTTACTTTAAGAAAAGCACCAATACCAATAATTGGAGCATAGAAAATCATTCTAGTAGCCATAACAATAAAGTTTTGAACTTGTTGGATATCATTAGTAGTTCTAGTAATTAAAGATGATGTTTCCATCTCTTCCATTTCTTGGCTAGAATATGCCATTACTTTAGCAAAAACTTTTTCACGCAAATCTTTACCAAAATTAGCAGCCAACTTTGAAGAAACAAAAATTGTAACAGCAGTAATAACCATAATTAGGAAAGATATTCCCAACATTTTTAGTCCAGTTATTAAAATGTAGTTATTCTGGATCTTAGAGATGTCTAGGCCGATCGTATTATATTCGTTAATTACTTCATTAACAGCCATCTGCTCTAAAATACTAGCTTCATAAACATCTAGTTTAGAATTGATTTCATTAATTATTTGTTCTTGTTCTTCTAGTGACAAAGTTGGTAAAACACTAAGCATAGTCTCAAGGTTAGCCCGATCACTTTCACTAATATTAGTAATGTTAGCTAAAATTACCATTGGTTTAGTCATAATATTAGCAAGTTCTTCTGTAGTTGCCTCATCTATACTTTTAAGGACATAAATGTTTTCAGTATTAAGAATTGGATACTCTTCTTTTAATTTTTCATCAGTAGTATCAGTTGTTACTAATTCATAATTTGCTAATAATTTATCTTTAGAGTCCTGATTTACTAAAGTTAGGATATTATTGAACTTAGTTTCCGTAACAGCTTCATAAAGAGGTAATTCAATACCGTTTTGTTGGATACCTACATTAACAATTTTAGAAGTATAGTCAGGTAAAGCTAAATCACACATCGCCTGAGCGAATAATAAACCAATAATTAAAATTAGGGCCAACAAATATTTTTTAAATATTTTAAATATCTGTTTCATCTTTTATCTTCCTTTCTTTTATTAATATTTGTCTCTATCTTTTTAAGTGTTTTTAAAAATGCTTCTTTTTCTTTGGGAGTAATATCTTGCCAAACTGCTTGCAAAATATTAGTTTGTTCTTGTTCCAACTTCTTTTTTAAATGTTTAGATTTATCAGTGATTTCAATATTTTTCGATCTAGCGTCTTCACTATCTGGCGTTTTTTTTATAAAGTCTTTCATCTCTAGTCTCTTAAGAATACCATGAACAGTGGGATTACTCAAGTCAAAAGTTTTTTCAATGTCCTTTTGATTGATTTTGTTTTTATAATTGTTGATTAAATAAAATAAAACATCAGCTTGTGAAGAAGTCAAAGAAAGCTCTTTTAATTTTCTATTGCGCTCTTTGTTCATATTGATATGAATACTATGAAAACAGTTATAAGATCCAAACATTTTATCACCCCAAATTAGATAGCACACTATCCATTTTATGCTGATGACCTATTTATGTCAATGAAATTTTTGTGAAAAAAAGAAAGCTTCATGAGCTTTCTATCTTTCCTAAGAGGCGTGGGCAAAACGATCTATAATTTTACTAACTTGATTTTTATTTAATAAAACTCCCTGGCTTATCATTTTATCATCGATGATAAGTCCTGGTGTATTTTTAATTCCGTATTTATTGTTAATTTCTTCAAGTTCAACTACATAGTCTTTAGTTTTAAGGGTGTCTTTGATAATATTTTTTAATTTTTGACCTTTGGTTGTATCTGAACCTAAAATTCTTATTTTGATCTTTCTCATCTCCTTTCATGATTTAAGTATAGTAAAGAAATGTGAAAGATAAATGGTAAGAATGTGAAAGGTTTGAGGATAAGTTAGTTTAAGGAAGCAACTACTTCGACATTACCATAACTACTAACTATAGTACCAGTTACAAATTCAAAATCAGGAGTGTTGTATAAAATGTTGCCCCAGTTAAAACTTTTACCTGTTTGGTTAACTATCTTGGTAAGGGAAGTGTTCTGCCAATCCCCTTTCCTAAAAGCAAAATTTTCAATAACTTCTACACTGGGTGGGATTATAATAGTATTTGCATAAGTTAAGTGTTCAATAGCTTCTGATTTAATTATTTTAACAGTTGAAGGAATCGTAACTATCTTGGAACTTTTACCACCATAAGATACTAAAGTTGTATTATCGATACTACCGTCACTATCTCTTGCAAAAAGATAGGCTGTTTCCTCAGGAAAATTATTATTATTTATAGCGCCATTACCTATAAAGGTTACCGTATCAGGTATTTCTAGTTCTGTTAAGTTGTTATTATTAAAAGCAAAGAAATCTATAATTAATAGACCAACTGGTAAAGTTATTTTTGAGATGTTACAACTACTAAAAGCAGAATTGCCAATCTTTGTAACTCCAGTAGGAACTATAACATTGGTTCTATTAGCACCACCATAACCTATTATGGTAGTAGGGTCTTCTCCTCCACCTGCTTTTCTTGCATAGATGA
>ENA-ORSI01003120-ORSI01003120.1-human-gut-metagenome-genome-assembly--contig:-NODE-3120-length-10952-cov-2.042489_pt1 | contig 10952 bp, 8 predicted proteins | sample MGYA00242187_ERZ509154 | MGnify/ENA primary metagenome ERZ509154 (study PRJEB26280, sample SAMEA2338627) | human gut metagenome | biome: human gut; feature: human-associated habitat; material: faeces...
ATTTATGTAGATGGTGAATATACAGGTTCAGGCTCCAATATTAGATGTTCTAATCTGATTCTAAAATCAGCTTCTTTTGAGCAAAGAGGTAATCAATGGTTTGTAAATGGAGTTTATGTAGGAACCACTGAGCAGATTGGAAAAATTGAAAGAGGTCAGTTCGATCTGGCAGGAGCATTTACAGCTATTCGTACAAATGCTGAAAACTTGCATGCAATGGGAACGGAATTGAGTTCTAATGAGATTTCCTTGAATGATGGACAGAATATTTTTCGCGTAAATGGAATTTCGGATTTTGAACCTAAAGTAGCTGTGGAAAACGGTAAAACGGTTGTATTTAATATAACACCTGATGGTAATAATTTTAAGTTGGTAGGACAGAGCACATCTGGCATTGATAATTACCCGGAAGCAGATAATGCAAATTTGTTAGTGTATAATTTTGGAACATATGATGGAACTATTACTTTATCTACTACAAGAGGAACGATTCTTGCACCATGTGCTAAGGTGATTCTCGAAGCAGGAAATAATTCAGGTAGAATTGTAGCTGCAAATTTGCAAACGCAAGCAGAGTGTCACTTTAGTGGAAATGAGTGGCATCCCAGTGAAGAGCCTACGCCGACCGTGACACCGACGGCAACACCAACGGCAACACCTACGGCAACACCTACGGCAACGCCAACGGCAACACCAACGGCAACGCCAACGGCAACGCCTACGGCAACACCAACGGCAACGCCAACTGCAACACCAACGGCAACGCCAACTGCAACACCAACGGCAACACCAACGGCAACGCCTACGGCAACACCGTCGACAACTCCTGACAACAACTCGACACCTACTCCGACTCCGGGCGCTCCGGATACGACGCCAACCCCGGATGATCCCGGCACCCCTGACGATCCCGGTACCCCTGCGGATCCTGTAACACCCGAGGCACCGCAGGTACTTGGTGCGAGACGCCACAGAATGGTGACGATCGAGGATGATCCGACACCTTTGGCAGACAGAGCAGTCCTCGGAGCATCGAGACGGCCGCAGACCGGCGACGCTTCCGATGCATGGAATCTTGGTTTCGCCTTATCCTTGACAGGTCTGGGAGCATGGCTTATCCTTAAGAAGAAGCAATAAGAACAGTAATGACATATAGTTACCATAAATTCATGAAAGAGGGTAAACAAATGAAAAAAAGATGGATGAGTCTGATTCTGACAGTAATCATGATGCTTAGCCTGGCAGGCTGCGGCAGGAATGCAAATCTGTCCTCTGTCAGCCGTGATCCGGCGGACAGCGACGGAACCGTATGGTTCGATGAAGAGGCGGTGGCGCTGGCAGGATCTGTACAGAGAGCCGGCATGAGCGAAGCAGAGATCGCCCGGGCCAATGAACTTCGCACCATGGCAACCGATGCACTGGCACTGGTGAATGCGAAGAGAGCAGAGAATGGACTTGCGGAGCTTACCTGGAGCAACGGACTGGAGTCCTGCGCTATGGTAAGAGCACAGGAAGCTGCTTCCAAATTCTCTCATACCAGACCGAACGGCAGAGACTGGTATACCGTGAACAGTGAACTGATGTGGGGTGAGAACCTGGCGAAGGGATATGATTCCGCACAGAGCGTGGTAGATGCCTGGATGGCTTCTCCCACCCATGCAGCGAATATCCTGGCAGGCGATTTTACGACCTGCAGCATTGCTGTCTATGAGACAGGTGGAAAACTGTATTTTGCACAAGAATTTGGTTATTGATCCCAAAAAGTTTCTGCCTAATGGGACAGAAAAATATAAATAAACAGACAAAACAGGGAAAGAGTTGATATTTTTTGAAATATTAACTCTTTCTTTGCACTCATAAGGTAGCAAAAAGGTTCGGAAAATGTTATAATGATGATACAGCAGTAGTGTCAGCAGCATTGCAGAAAAATGCCGGCTTGAGAAGGTGGAGAGACATCTCGCCGGAGAAAAGAGGTACATTATGAGTGCAAAAACTACACAGAAGGGACAAAAGCGTCAGACCAATGGTAAGACCACGATCCGCGAGCGGCTGCAGAAGGCAATCCGGCGGCTGGTATTGCTATCGATCGTATCATTGGTCATTGTGTCTATGATCATGAATCTGTCAGGTACCCTGAGCAGACTGAAGGCTGATATGCAGGAGATCGCAAAGCTGTCAGCGGATCGGATCCGTCAGGAATTAACGGTATCGGAGACGATCGTATCTGAGCTGGGATGCAGCTATCAGCTTTCCGCGGCTGTATTTACACCGGCACAGAAGCAGGAGTATATTAATCAGCGCGTGGAAGCTTATGGAATGGTCAGGGGGAAGCTGATCGGAAGTAATGGTATCTGTGCCGCTGACGGAACGGATTATAATGATCGTGAGTATTTTAAACGGTCCATGCAGGGAGAAGTGGTGGTATCGGATCCCGTAATTGCCAAGACAGACGGAAAACTCAGCGTGATCATATCTGCACCCGTCTATGAAGGCGGAGATAAAGACGGTGAGATCATCGGCGTGGTATTTGTAGTACCGGATCCGGAGTTCTTAAATGATATTTGCGCAGCCATTTCTATCAGTGAGCATTCCGGATGCTACCTGTTGGGGTCTACGGGTATTACGATCGCACATAGTGATTCCGCCATTGCCCAGGAGCAGAAAAATAATATTGAATTGTCACAGACAGACAGCTCACTGAAGGGAATTGCTAAAATAGAGCAACAGATGCTTAAGGGTGAGACAGGATACGGAACCTATTTCAGAAAAGGTGCTTATACATTACAGGCGTATGCCCCGATTGATGGTACTGACGGCTGGATGGTGGCTGTAGATGCACCGGTTACGGATTTCCTGGGTTCCGTTGTAATAGGCATTATCATAGGTGCTGCGATCGGTGTGATCGCAGTGGCATACAGCATTTACAAGGCACAACAGATCGGACAGCGTATCGGGGAGCCGGTGGCACAGTGCACAGACAGAATACAGCTGTTAGCACAGGGTGATCTGCATACTCCGACACCGAAGGTAGAGACCGGCGATGAGCTGCAGATACTTGCGGAGGCTACCGCCAGTCTTTCCGATAATTTGCAGCAGGTAATCGGTGATACGGACTATCTGTTGGGAGAAATGTCTGAGGGCAATTTTGCGATTGTAAGTAATTGCAGGGAAGCCTACATAGGAGATTTCAGCGGATTACTGGAGTCTATCCGCAAGCTGAATCATAAGCTCAGTGAGACACTGGGTGAGATCAAAAATGCGGTAAGCCAGGTGTCTGCCGGCGCGGGTCAGATGGCGGATGCCGCACAGGGACTGGCAGAGGGTGCTACAGACCAGGCCGGTTCTGTGGAGGAACTGCAGGCGACCATTACGAACGTCACTGAGATCGTGGAGAAAAATGCCAAGGCTCTCGGAGCATCTTATGAGAAGGCAATGGAATATCAGCAACAGGCCAGAACCAGTGGAGAAGAGATGAAGGGACTGACCGATGCCATGCAGCGGATCAATGAGACTTCCAAGCAGATCAGTGATATTATCGGTGAGATCGAGGATATCGCATCCCAGACGAACCTGTTGTCCCTGAATGCAGCAATTGAAGCTGCCAGAGCGGGGGAAGCCGGAAGAGGTTTCGCCGTGGTGGCTGAACAGATCCGGAAGCTTGCGGATGACAGTGCACAGTCCGCGGTACATACCAGGGAACTGATCGAAACCTCGTTGCAGGAGATTGAAAAAGGAAATCAGATCACGGATAAAACGGCGGAAGCTTTGCAGAAAGTGGTGGAAGGTATTGAGGATCTGGCGAACGAGTCCAAGAAAGCCATGGAAGAATCCAATGCACAGGCAGATGCCATGTCCCAGATCGAACAGGGCATCGAGCAGATATCTACGGTGGTACAGAACAACTCCGCTACCGCAGAGGAGACTTCCGCTACCAGTGAAGAACTGTCTGCTCAGGCGACCAACATGAACGAACTGACAGATGCTTTCCAGTTAAGAAACGAGAAATAATCGGTGACGGTTATCATCAAGCCGGACATTTCCGCATACAATGCATAGAAACAAGCATTGGAGAGCAGCCGTGTTCGAGAAGCAGAATATACAGGAAACCATAAGTAAACTAAATAGTGACACAGTGAAAGGTCTTACCGAAGGTGAGGCCTTTCGTCGTTTACGGCAAAATGGCAGGAACGAGATGAGAGCTGCGCGGAAAAAGACAAAGATACAGCTTTTTCTGGAGCAGTTGAAGGATCCGCTGATCTACATATTATTGATTGCAGCGGTGGTATCCATTCTCCTGGGAGAAGTCAGCGATGCCTTGATCATCGGTACGGTGGTCCTGGTAAATGCGCTAGTGGGAATGCTCCAGGAGGGAAAAGCTCGAAAAGCACTGGAAGCGTTAAGAAAACTTACTACTCCCCGGACGATCGTGATCCGCGACGGCATCCGAAGAGAGATCCCCGCGGCGGAACTGGTGACAGGAGATCTGGTGGAGCTGGAGGCAGGGGCACGGGTTCCTGCGGATATCAGACTGACCAGAAGTGCGAACCTCCAGGTGGAAGAATCCGCGCTCACCGGAGAATCCGTCCCGGTGGAGAAAGATGCCCTGTTCCTGGCAGACTGCAGGCAAGAGATCCCGTTAACCGAACGGGTCAATATGGTCTATATGTCCACAGTGGTGACGAACGGTCATGGGGAAGGTCTGGTGGTGGCCACCGGCATGGATACGGAGATCGGCAGGATCGCTTCCATGATCACGGATACGGAAGATGAGATGACACCATTACAGAAGCGGCTGGGAGATCTGGGGAAGCTATTGAGTATTCTCTCTCTGGGGTTGTGCGCCGGACTGTTTTCGCTGGCGGTATTTCAACATAGAAATATTCCGGAGATGCTTCTGGTAGCGATCTCACTTGCGGTTGCCGCAGTACCGGAAGGGCTGCCGGCAGTAGTCACGATCTGCCTGGCTCTGTCAGTGACCAGAATGGTCAAAGTGCACACCATCATTCGAAGACTTCCTTCGGTGGAGACACTGGGAGCGGTCAGTGTGGTCTGTTCGGATAAGACAGGAACACTTACCCAGAATCGACTCACTGTGGAGAAATGCTGGTGGTACGACGTGATGGAGGATGTCACGGGGACAGGTGGCAGAGGGGAACACCGCATTCTGCCGGAGCTGTTGAGAGGGATGCTTTTGTGCAATGATGCTTCGCTGCGGGGAGAGCAGCGCATTGGAGATCCCACGGAGCTGGCACTTTTAGACTTTGGGGCGAAATACGGTCTGCAGAGAGAGCGGCTGGAGCGGCAGTATCCCCGCTTTGATGAGATCCCCTTTGATTCCGAGCGGAAAATGATGACGACCTGTCATAGGCTTCCCGGTGGCAGATCCGGGAGAGGGATTGCCTATACCAAAGGGGCTCCGGATGTGATCCTGCAGCACTGTACCCATATTTTACAGGAAGGAAGGAGCATTCCCATGACCTCCGCGCAGCGGAAGCGGATAGGTGAGGCTGTGGAACGGATGAATTCCCTCTCTCTTCGGACACTGGCAGCGGCACAGAGTGAAGACTGCAGAGGTGGGGAAGAGGGAATGACGTTCCTTGGTATCGTGGGAATGCGGGATCCCGCCAGACCGGAGGCTGGGGAAGCCGTGGAGATCTTCCGCCATGCGGGGGTGACTACGGTGATGATCACGGGAGATCATGTGGATACTGCCTATGCCATTGCCAGACAGCTGGGGATCGCGGGACACCGCAGCCAGTGTATTACGGGCAGAGAACTGGAACGGCTGGATGACACTTCTTTTTTAAAGAGAATTAAGGACTTAAGAGTCTATGCAAGAGTCACGCCTGCACAGAAGGTGCGGATCGTGAAAGGGCTACAGCTAAATGGGGAGATCGTGGCGATGACCGGTGACGGGGTCAATGATGCCCCCTCCTTAAAAGCGGCGGACATTGGTGTCGCTATGGGAACCGGAGTGGATGTCGCCAAACAGGCAGCGGATATGATCCTTGCAGATGATAATTTTGCCACCATTGAAAAAGCCATCGAGGAAGGCAGAGGTGTCTATGAGAATATACGGAAATCGGTGATTTTTCTGCTATCGTCCAACCTGGGAGAACTGATGACCATGTTTGTGGCGGTGGCAATGGGGCTGGCATCTCCATTAAAACCCAGCCATATCCTTTGGATCAATCTGATCACGGATTCCCTTCCGGCACTGGCGTTGGGAGTGGATAAAAATGACAGCAAAAGCCTGATGCGCTGCCCGCCCAGAAAAGCATCGGAGAGCCTGTTTGCCAGAGGAGGAATAGCATGTACGTTGTTCTATGGAGCATTGATCACCGTGATCGGACTGGCGGCATTTCTGGTGCTTCCCTGCGGGATCCTGGCGGCGGAAGGGGAGCTTGTGGGCAATCCGTTTACCTGGGTAGAACGCCTCAGGGAACTGATGTCCCGGGAACAGATACTGGCGAAATCGCAGACCTATGCATTTACTGTGCTGGGAATGTGCCAGCTGTATCATGCCATCGGCATGCGTGATGTACAGAAGTCCGTATTTGCCATGAGCCCCCGGGATAATCTGCTGATGGTGGCAGCATGTATCATCGGTTTCATCCTGCAGTTTGCCGTGACGGAGATCCCATTTCTCATCAGGGCTTTCGGTACCTCGCATCTGTCGGGACAGGAGTGGCTTCTATTAAGTGTATTGGCAGCATTTCCGCTGTTTGCGCATGAGGTGATAGTGTTGTTTACAAAAAATTAACAAAATCCTCGCATGGAGTTTATGGTCAATTGTTACAATAAAAGTGATCATAAACTATCGTGGGAGGGCAAAATGATGAAAACAATCCGGAAAACAGCAATTGTAATGCTTCTGTTCGTTTATTTTCTGACCTATGGTGTGCTGCCGCAGGTGTTGGCAGCCGGTAAAGACACTCCCATGATCGTGGTGGCTCACCGGGCAGGGGCTAAGGTAGCCCCGGAGAATACGCTCGCGGCACTGGAGCAGGCTATCCGGGACGGAGCCCCCATCGCCGAGATCGATGTACAGCAGTTATCCGACGGGACACTGATCGTGATGCATGACAGCAATTTCAAGCGTACTGCGGGCGAGGATGTCTGTGTGTGGGATACAGAGGCAGACGTGCTTTCTACACTGGAAGTGGGAAGTACATTTTCTGCAGCATACAGAGGAGAACAGATCCCGACACTGGAAGAGATGCTTGCCTGTGCCGAGGACCGGATCACATTAATGATCGAATTAAAATACTCCGGGCAGGAGCAGGAACTGGAGGAGAATGTCCTTGCGCTGCTTCAGGAGTATGATATGGTGGACGAATGCATCATAGGATCCATGAATAGGGGAATCCTGCAGAGAGTAAAGGAACTGGAGCCGGACATCTCCACAGTATATATTGCCCATGATCTGGGAGAGGATGACTATGATCTGGATTATGCGGACAGCTATAGCATCGAAGGGAAAAATCTTACAGCAGACATGGTGGAAGCCATCCATTACGAAGGAAAATCCGTATATGGCTGGACAGCCAACACCTCCGGTGCCATGCGGCAGATCGTGAATAGCGGAGCGGATGGAATTGTCACGGACGATGTGCGCCTGCTACAGGCATTTTTGAGAGAAAATGCTTGCCGCAAAGCGTTTGAAAGTGTATACTAAATTATTAGGTATGAGGGGATGAAAGAGGTTAGACATGGGAAAAATATGGGAATTTTTTGAACATCTGGATGAGTATGTGTATGTATCGGATCCGGAGACGAATCAATTAGTATATATGAATCAAAAAGCTTTGAAGAGCTATGGCTTTCAGAGTAAGGAAGAGATTGTCGGGTTAAAGTGCTATGAGGTGTTACAGGGGAATTCCGCTCCCTGCAGTATCTGCAATAATGAGCAGCTCAGACCCGGCTATTTTAAGGAATGGGAATATTACAATCCGGTAGTAAAAACGGATTTCCGTATCAAGGATACCCTGGTGGAAGACGATGGCAGAATGCTGCGCATGGAGATCGCTATTGACTGTGGGCATTCCGGGGACAGGGAAACCTCTATGGATTACCATGAAATGGAAGCAGCAATGAATCAGGCGATCCGTGTTGCACTCAGACAGGAAACTCCGAATCAGACTTTGGAGGTATTGCTGGAGCTTCTGGGGAAAACAATGGAGGCAGACCGTACCTATATTTTTGAAAAAAATGATCATGGCCATGATGATAATACATATGAGTGGGCAGCCAGAGGCGTGATACCGGAAAAGGATAATCTGCAGGATCTGCCTCCGGAGGTTTGTGACCAGTGGTATCAGAAGTTCGCAGGGAATCAGAATATTGTGACAGAGAACCTGAGCGAGATCCGGGATACAGATCCCGAAATGTATGAAGTACTGTCGAGACAGAATATTCATTCATTAGTAGTCGTACCATTATATGATGATGAAAAAGTGATCGGTTTCTATGGAGTGGATAACCCTCCGGCAAAATATATCGATTTTGCATCGGAGATCCTGCAGATCATGGGACATTTTATTGTATCTTCCATAAGACGCCGTAATCTCGTGAGAAGGCTGGAGATCATGAGCTATACGGATCCGTTGACCGGATTTGGGAACCGTTATGCCATGGTAAAATATGTGTCGGGGATTCTTCCTCAGACGAAGATTGGCGTGGTGTATTGCGATGTTACCGGTCTGAAGCGTGTCAATGATGAAGAAGGACATTCGAAAGGAGATCAATTGATCCTCAGAGCCTGTGACTGCCTGCGGGGAACCTTGAAGGAATTCGACCTGTTCCGCATCGGCGGAGATGAATTCGTAGCTCTGTGCAGAGGCATGGAGGAGGGAGAGCTGTACCGTGAAGTAGAGGAACTGCGGACAGAGCTTGACCGGAAGAAGGTCACCATGGCTGTCGGAGCCGCAGTGAATACGCTGGGGGCAGTCGGATTTGATCATCTTCTGACAGAACCGGAGCGGCGTATGTATCAGGACAAGGCAGAATATTATAGGAAGAGCGGATTGAACCGCAGAAGACAGTAAGCCCGCATATGATCGTTAGGAGAACCGGATGAAAATAGCGGTATGTGATGATGACAAAGGCTGCCTGGATAGTATGAAGCGGTTGCTTGCAGGATATCCGGGAATCAGCAGAACAGAATACTACCAGAATCTGTCTCAGCTCTCTGAGGCATTGGAAAACGGCATGGGTTATGATCTCGTGCTGATGGATATCGAATGGGAGGGCAATGAGCAGGATGGGATAGCGTATGCGGCGCAATATAACGCACGCAGTCCACAGACCAGATTTATTTTTGTGACGGCATATAATGACAAATTTTCTGAGAAAATCTTTTGGGAGAAGGTCAATCTGTGCGGTTTCCTGGTAAAACCGGTCCGGAAGGAACATCTGGAAAAGCTTTTGGACAAAGTCAGAGAAAAAATATTCAGCAGCGAGGCACTGATCCTGCAGCATGGAGGAATCACGGAGAAAATTGCTAACAGTCAGATCCGGTATATAGAGAGCAATGCGCATCAGCTGTTAATACATACAATTTCCGGAGAAGTCGCTTTATATGAAAAGCTGGATGTCTATGAGAAAAAGCTGCAATATCCCGTGAAGATCAAGAATCCCAACCCCAAGCTGGCCGCGGTCATTATTTCGCAGTACGGCGGGCCGGACGGGGAATTGGGCGCATCGCTGCGCTATCTCAGCCAGCGGTATTCCATGCCCTACGCCGAGCTGAAAGGCCTGCTGACCGATATCGGCACAGAGGAGCTGGGGCATCTGGAGATGGTGGGCGCCATCGTGCACCAGCTGACCAGAAACCTGTCCGATGAGGACATCAGGACGGCGGGCTTCGACACCTATTTTGTGGATCACACGACGGGCGTCTATCCCACCGCGGCATCCGGCTTCCCGTGGTCGGCCGGCTCCATCGCCGTCACCGGCGACATGATCGCCGATCTGACGGAGGATCTGGCCGCCGAGCAGAAGGCCCGGGTCACCTACGACAACATCCTGCGCCTGAGTGACGACCCGGACGTGAACGACGTCATCAAGTTCCTGCGGGAGCGGGAGATCGTCCACTTCCAGCGCTTCGGCGAGGGACTGCGGCTGGCCAAGGACAAGATGAACGAGAAGAACCTGTACTTCATCAACCCGTCCTTCGACAAGTGACCGGCTGAACGGAAAACGCCCGCCCCGGAGGATCGGGGCGGGCGCTTTTCCGGAGAGGCGGTCAGATCAGGCCTCTTCCTTCATCAGGTCTTCCACCAGGGGCATCAGGCGGGCCTGGTCCTCTTTCCGGTCGGCAAAGAGCTCCAGGGTGTCGCCCTGCTCCTCGATGAGGCGGCCGATGGCGATATACCGGGACATGGAGGATTTCAAATTAAAAATGTCTCCCTCCGGGCTCTTCAGATACACATCGCCGCCGCACTGGTTGACGGCGTCCAGAAACTGCTGGATGTCCGCTTCGGAACGCAGACGCATGGGGAAACACATCCTTTCTGTGTCAAACTGCCAGCTTCCTGCTGGTGCTTAAAAAAGATACCACGGCAGGGCCGGATTGTCTATGGCTGAACTGGATAATGTTTCTGGAAAGGTCCTGGCGGGATATTGATAGAATGCACAAAAATGTGTTAAGATTTTTGGCGAACAGTACAAAGTGGGGGCCACAGGCAAGCGGATGCCTCGCAGAAATCGCCGCTCGACTTCTGGTTGATTGCCTTTTTCCCCCGGCTGGGGTACACTGAATCCGAGGTGAGGAGCCATGGATATGCACGCCTTCGGGCAATTCATCGCGGAGAACCGCCGGACGCGGGGCCTGACCCAGCGGGAGCTGGCGGAGTCCCTCCATGTGACGGACAAGGCGGTGAGCAAGTGGGAGCGGGGAGTTTCCCAAAGTTAAAGATACTATATACCCAAACCCACGCTTACACGACTTC
>ENA-ORSI01003123-ORSI01003123.1-human-gut-metagenome-genome-assembly--contig:-NODE-3123-length-10946-cov-5.027546_pt1 | contig 10946 bp, 10 predicted proteins | sample MGYA00242187_ERZ509154 | MGnify/ENA primary metagenome ERZ509154 (study PRJEB26280, sample SAMEA2338627) | human gut metagenome | biome: human gut; feature: human-associated habitat; material: faeces...
GGCCGGTTCCTGGATTTTTTCTTCTTCCATGGCTGCCTACCTTTCCTTGATCATTACCGTCCACTGGCCGGGCAATTTCACCCGTTTCCAGGTCCCGGGCCAGTCTTCTTCCAGTTTCGTCTTCAGTTTCCGTGTCTTGGTGTCCACCAGTACCAGGGCCCTTCCCGGCTGCTGCCGGACTTGTCCGTAAGTGGTCCAGGGCATGATGTTTTTGGCGGACCAGCTGTCTTTCCGGGGTTTGAAGGCATCCGCCTCCTCATCAGGCACCAGCATCACCATTTCCCGGCCGGTGTAGAACACCCCGGAAGTGGGATAGCCCCCGCCCCGGATGTAGATGGGCATGTCTTCCGGCACCAGGGCGTTGATGAACTGGGCCGCCATCTTCCCGGTCACATCCTCCATCAAAGGCTTGGCCAGCAGATCCAGACTGCAGCAGTGGAAAGCGATGGTCAGCAGCACCACCGTGGAAAATACTTCCTGGCTGGTTTTGCCTTTATACTTGTGAAAGGCCAGCACCGCCATGCACAGAGTGTAGAGGAGCATGAAATAAAACAGGTTCTGGGGATTGGGGAACACCCCGGGAGCCAGCTTTGTCACCTGGGAGGCGGCGTAGGTCAGCGCCCCGTAGAACAGCAGGTTTCCGACCAGCATCCCCCGGATATCCAGGCGGCTGCCCTTTTTCCAGATGTAATCTGCCGTCAGGACGCACAGAGGCAGCAGCAGGGGATAGGTGTAGGTGATGTATTTGGTGGCCATACACTGGAAGAACACGAAAATGGCGGCGATCCACAGCAGCAGGAAAGCTTCCCGGGGAGCCGGATAGTTCCATTTCCCGTTTTTCCGCAGAAGGCTCCAGAGCATGCCGGGGACAAAGCCCACCCAGGCATAGGCGTTCAGCAGGTTCACCGCCGTATAGTACCAGACCACATTGTCCCGGGGATGTTCGGACACGGTAGCCCGGAGCACGTTCTGGGTCCCCAGGAAGCTGCCCAGGAAATCCGGATGGACCCGGGCCATGGCTATGTACCAGGGCAGAGCCACCAAAAGGAACAGCGGGATCCCGGTGGCCAGCTTGGCATCCTTCAGGCATTTCCAGTCCTTCTGGTACAGCAGGAACAGGGTAATGATGAGCCCGGGCATCAGAAAGCCAATAGGGCCCTTGGTCAGGGTGGCCAGGGCGGACAGGATGTACACCCCGTAGTACCAGTTCTTTTCCCGGCTGCTGTACCCCAGGAAGAAGCACAGCAGGGCCCCGTCCATGAACAGGAACAGCATCCCGTCCGTCAGGACGCTTTTGGAAATAGTAAAGAATTCCAGGGTCATAAGCAGCAAAATACCGCTAAGGAAACCCACTTCTTCCCGGTACAGCCGTTTTCCCGCCTGGACCGTCAGCCACAGGCCTCCCAGCCCAAACAGGGAGGGAAAGAACCGGGCCCCGAATTCGCTGAACCCGAAGATCTTGAACCCCAGGGCAATCATCCAGTAGGCAAAGACCGGTTTGTCATACCAGTACCGGCCATAGATCTGGGGAGACAGCCAGTCTCCGCTGAGGACCATTTCCTTGGCCGTCAGGGCGTAGTTCCCTTCCACACTGTCCGTCAGGGGCAGGGATGAATTCATGAAAAACAGCAAAAAAACCGCCGCGGCCCAAAACCCCAGCCAGTATTTTTTCTTCATACACGTTCCTCCAATGCTTTAGCGTAGACATATCTAATCTATTTTACACTAGAATGGGGGAAGAAGAAAGAGGCTGTTGCAGATGCAACAACCTCTTTCTGGATTGCAGGTGAATCCCTTCCCCCCTATTTTTTATATCCCGGATTATACGGACACCTCTCCCCCAGACACTGCCCGTTCTTTGGATAGAACCCGCAGACTGTGTTTTCTTCCGGCAGGGTGATCCCGAACCGTTCTTTTACGTAGGGAATGGCGGTTTTGAGAGCTGTATAGGCGTCCCTTTTGCAGCACCGGGGTCCCCCCATGGCTGCCAGATTGGCCAGAGCCTGGGAGGTACAGGTCATGTGGCTGCCCCAGGAAGAACCGGTGGTCAACGGGCCTGTTCCTTCCAGGAGAGCCAGGGCGGCGCCTACGGATGCCACGGCCCCGCAGACTCCCCAGTGGCCGCACATGGCCCCGGGCATCTGGAGTCCTTCCCGGCGGAGCTTCTGGAGCATCTCCTCCAAATCAAATTCCATGCCGGCGTTATGGAGGGCCGTCAGCAGGCAGGCCCCGTCCAGCACATGGTGCTCCGGCCCATGGATCCGGACGAAATCCTGTCCTGCCACATGGCGGAAAACGGCCAGGGGATTGGTTTCCTTTTCTTTTACACAGGCTTCGATGATGGCCTGGGTCCGCTGTTCCAGATCGTTCATGCTGCACACCTCATTTCATCCGCTTCAATACTTCCAGCAGCAGGTTCCAGGTCCGCTGGACAGAAGCAATGTGCATGGTTTCCCGGTAGGTGTGGATCTCCGTCAGGGTGGGCCCCAGGGAAATGCAGTCCAGTCCCGGCAGCTTGGCGGCGAACATGCCGCATTCCACCCCGGCGTGGATGGCTTCCACTTTAGGGTCCTTTCCGTACTGTTCCCGGTACACCTGGACGAACAGATCCCGGAGTGGGGAATCCGCCCGGTATTCCCAGCCCGGGTAATCCCCTTCCCGGAAGGCCTGACCTCCCAGCTGCCGCAGCAGTCCTTCGATCCGTTCCGCCACCATTTCCTTCTGACTTTCCACGCTGCTCCGGACCAGGAGACCGGCACAGACCTGGTCCCTCTCCGTATACAGGATCCCCAGGTTCAGGGAGGTCTGGACCATGCCCGCCAGTTCCGGGCTCATGGCCTGGACGCCATTGGGCAGACTGGTCAGCAGGCACTGGACCTTTTCTGTGGAAGTCCGGTCCATGGGCAGGGTTTCCGTTACAGCTGGTCCAACAGCCACCTGGAGTTCCGGATCCGTCACATGGTATTCCTTCCGGACCGCCTCTCCGAAAGCTTCCGCCGCCCTCTGGAGCCGGTCCGGTTCCGAGGTCACCAAAAGAGCCCGGGCTTCCCGGGGAATGGCATTGTCCTTGGTGCCGCCTTCCACTTCCACCAGCCGGTACAGGGCTTCCCGGTCCAGATGGAGCAGAAGCCGTCCCAGGAGCATGTGGGCATTGGCCCGTCCCCGGCCGATTTCCGCTCCCGAATGGCCTCCGGTCAGGCCGCTGATCTTCAGTTCCAGGCAGGTGCCTCCAAAGACTTCCCGGCGGACGGGCAGGGCGCAGTTTACATCCACGCCGCCGGCGCAGCCTACGGTAAATACCCCTTCCTCTTCCGAATCCATATTGATCATCCGGCGGCCTTTGAGACCGCTGGCATCCAGGGCTTCCGCCCCCAGCATGCCGATTTCCTCATCCACGGTGAACACCACTTCCAGCCGGGGCCGGGGAATGGCAGGATCATCCAGGAGAGCCAGGCCCATGGCCACGGCAATCCCGTCATCGGCTCCCAGGGTGGTGCCCCGGGCAGTGATTTCATCCCCGGACACTTCCAGGTCCAGGCCTTCTTTTTCCATATCCTTGGTGCAGTCCGGTGCCTTTTCGCAGACCATATCCATATGGCCCTGGAAGATCACCGGAGCCGCCTGTTCATAGCCGGGGGAAGCCGATCCCACCAGGATCACATTGTCCAGGGCATCCTGATGGACTTCCAGCCCCCGCTGCCGGCCAAAATCCGCCAGCCAGTTGCTGACGGCTTTGGTGTGCCGGGATCCATGGGGGATTTTCGACAGTTCTTCAAAGAAATGGAACACCCGGCGGGGTTCCAGAGAATCCAGTACAGTCATGACGCTACGACTCCTTTGCTTGTTAGTTTCCTTATATTCCAAGGGCTTACAGGATGCCCAGCATGGGTGCCACGGAAACGATCACGGCCCCGGTAATGAGCAGCAGCAGAGCGCCCTTCAGGATGAATTTCAAATAGATGTCATAGGGCACCTTGTACAGTTCCAGGGTCCCCATGTTGGTGGCGCTGGGGTACAGGGCACTGGTGAAGTTGAGCCCGATGGTGAAGCTGGCAATCAGCAGCACCTGGCCGCCCACCGGTCCGATGGGAGCGGTTTCATAAAGGGCATAGGCCACAGCCCCCAGGATGGGCATGGTGATCCCGGCCACCCCGCTGGTGGACTGCATGAAGAAACCGATGGCCACATAGGACGCGATGACCGCCAGGGAGAAGGCCCAGGAGGGCACACCCTGGAGGGCGCTCTGGATCCAGTACACGAAGGTGACGGACATGCCGGCAGTCTTGCTCCCCATGATCACGGAAATCCCGTTGGCAATGGCCAGCACCAGGACCACACTGAGCAGGTCCCGGGCCCCGGCGATGAATTCTTTGATAAAGGTGGCTTCCGGGATCTTGTTGATGATCCCCAGGAGCAGAGCTCCGGCCAGGAACACGAAGGAAAATTCTTCAAAGTACCAGTCCCCGAACTGAGTGTAGTGTTCCGCCCCCAGCAGGTTCCCCAGTACCGGTACCTTGGCCAGGGAAGTAAAGGGCAGGTTCACCAGGGTCTTGGCAGTGGTCCCGTCGGCGAACTTGATGGAATCCCAGGGCACATAGCCGCAGATCATGGCAATGACGATCAGCACCAGGAGCCCGATGGACAGGGCCTGCCGGGTGGTGATTTCCACTTCTTCCTGTTTTTCCTCCACCATGGTGTTCACCGGCAGCCCGGCTACAATGGATTTGGAGGGATCTTTCTTCACCCGGGCCGCATACTGGAGCACATAGGCCAGGGCCACCAGATACAGCACCGCAAAGAGCACCAGCCGGAGGACGATGCCGCTGCCCAGGGACAGGCTTTCGTTGCCGATGGCCCCTACGGCTGCGCCAATGGAAAAAGGATTCACCACGCTGGCCATATTGCCTGCGGTGGCCCCTACGGTCAGGACCCCGATCCCGGTGACCACATCATAGCCGGCCAGGACGAACAGGGGCACCACCGCCATGGAGTAGGCGGGGATTTCTTCCCACAGGCCGTAGACGGCACCGAACAGGGCGGAGAAAAAGGTGAGTACCACGATCAGGGTCTTGCCGGTGAACCGTTTCAGCAGCCAGCCGATCCCGGCCCGCATGGCTCCCACATAGTTCAGCAGGTGGAGGAAGGCCCCGGCCATCAGCAGGGCAAAGCACAGCTGGGCCGCCTTTACAAAGCCCTTGGCCGGTGCCATGATGATGTCCCACAGTCCCATGGGCTGGAGTCCCTGGCCTGCGACCACTTTCCCTTTGACCATAATGGCGTCGTAGATGATCTTCTTGGTTCCGTGATCATTGACCACCACCGACTGGGGCACGAACCAGGTAAGGATGGCGGTAAAGATCAGGAACAGGAACACGATGGAATAGGAGCTGAGCATCTTTCTCTGTTTCTTGGGTTGATCGGACATTTCACATTCCTTCTTTCTGCAGTCGCATTTTTGCCGGTGCAGCTGTTGGCTGCGGTTGTACAAAAAAATTATAGCATAGAAAAGCGAATTTTTCGAACTTTTGTATAGTTTGACAGTGCGGAAAAACAGGGCTGGAGAAGAGACTGAAAGAACGGCCTTCCTGTCCACAGAATAGAGCCTTCATTGACACTTTTCCAGCCGCTGCCGTATACTGGAGCAAAGACGAAAAAAGGAGCGAATCATCATGGCCCAACCTGTACTTGTGAAAAATCTGGCAATCGGCGAAGGGCAGCCGAAAATCGCCATCCCTCTCACGGCCCCTACCCTGTCCGGGCTGGAAGAAGCCCTGGATTCCCTGGCGGAAGCTCCCTGCGACCTGGCGGAGTGGCGGGGAGACTGCTACGCCTCCATCCGGGAACCGGGAAGCTGGCAGGCTCCCCTGGCCCTGTTCCGGCAGCGGATCCCCCACCTGCCCCTGCTGTTCACCATCCGCACCACGGTAGAAGGAGGCCAGCTGGAGATTTCCACGGAAGACTATGTGCGGCTGCTGGAAGAAGCGATGGACAGCGGAGCCATGGACCTGGTGGATGTGGAGCTGTCCCGGGGAAAAGATGTGATGGAACATCTGGTAAACCGGGCCCACAGGGCCGGGATCAAGGTGGTGGGATCCTGCCATGATTTCCAGAAGACTCCCTCCCGGGAAACCCTGGTCCGGACCCTGTGCACCATGCAGGACCTGGGCTGCGACCTGGCCAAATACGCGGTGATGCCCCAGAAGGAAGAAGATGTGCTGACCCTTCTGGCCGCCACCCTGGAAATGAAGGAAGGCCATCCCAGGACTCCGGTGATCACCATGGCCATGGGGCCCATGGGGGCCATTACCCGGATCGGAGGAGGCCGGTTCGGTTCCGCAGTCACTTTCGGCACCGCCGGAGCCGCCTCCGCCCCCGGCCAGCTCCCGGCGGACCTGTTGGCCCAGGTGATTCAGCGGGTATGAAAAAAGGAACTGTGAAAAAATGAGGAATCATTTTTTCACAGTTCTTTTTTGTCAGCGGTCAATGGTCAACGGTCAGCGGACCGTTGACGGGGCTGCTGCGGCCCCGTTCTTACTTTTCCAGCTCTTCCCTCATCACCGTTCCCAGTCCTCCGGTCTGGGCGTCTATTTTCTTGTACAGTTCCTGGACGGCGGGCTGGTTCCGGACTGCTTGGTAGAATTCCGGAGGATAGGCCACCAGGGTCATGCCTTTTTTCTGGAGTTTTTCCTTGCAGTCCCGGTCCACCTGGATCAGGGTAGGTGCCAGTTCTTCCCGGGCTTCCCGGACCGCGTCTTCCAGAGCCTTTTGGTATGCCTTGGGAAGATTCTCCCAGGCTTTTTTGTTCAGGACCATTTCGTTGGCGTACAGGATCACATTGGTTTCCGCCACGTATTTCTGGACTTCGTTGAAATTGGCGGAAAGGATGCTGTCCGCCGCATTTTCTTCCGCATCCACAATGCCGCTCTGGAGGGAAAAATACAGCTCCGGCCAGGCCAGGGGCGTGGGATTGGCTCCCAGGGCGGACCAGAAGGCCATATGGTTCCGGTTGCTCATGGTGCGGATCTTCAGCCCCTGGAAATCCTCCACCCTTTTCACCGGCCGGTTGGAGGTCATCAGCCGGTAGGTACCGTTCTGGAGGGTACCCATATAGTGGAGCCCCGCCCGGTCATAGGCCGCCGCCAGTTTCTGCCGGAAGGACCCGTCCCCGTTGAGTACCCGGTCGATGGTTTTCCCGTCATAGGGAGCAAAGACCATGGGCAGGTCGAACACCGCTCCCTCCGGCACAAAAGCCGTCACCGGAGCCATCTGGCCCACCACCAGCTGGATGTCGTTGGCCCGGAGCTGCCGGAGCAGGTCTTCATCCCCGCCCAGTTCCGCATTGGGGTGGTAGTCGATGGTCAGCTGTCCCCCGGTCTTCTTGCCCACCTTTTGGGCCACCAGTTCCCCGAACCGCTGGCCCACGGAGCCTTTGCCGGAGGAATCCCCTCCCACCAGCACCACTTTGGGCAGACCGGCATAGGGCCCGGCTTCCTTCTCTTTGTTTTCGGCCGCCGGCTGGCGCAGGCGGCGGTTCCCAAAAGGAGCACCATCCCCAGGCAGGCTGCGGCCAGTTTCTTCCATATTCTATCCATGGTTGTTCCGTCCTTTCTTACCACAATGCCGGCAGGAAGGTGGAAAGCGCCGGAATGTAGGTGATGCCCACCAGAGCCGCCAGAAAAGCACAGATGAACGGAACGGATTTCCGGGCCACGCTCATGGGCTGCTGTTCTGCAATGTTCCCGGCCACAAACAGGTCCAGGCCGAAAGGCGGAGTGGCCAGGCCGATGGACAGGCAGCACACCAGCACCACCCCCAGATGGATGGGATCCACTCCCAGCTTTTTACAGGCCGGCAGCAGCACCGGTACCAGGATGATGATGGCCGGTCCCGTGTCCATCACCATGCCCAGGGCCAGGAAAATCAGCACCAGTACCGTGAGGACCGCCACCCCGGAGGTGAAGTTCCCCAGGATGAAGCTTTCCACCGCTTTGGTAGCCCGGGTCATGGACAGGACCCGTCCGAAAGCGGTGGCAAAGGCCAGCACGAAGGCCAGCCCCCCATAGGTCCGGACCGATTCCCGGAGCATGGGCAGGATATCCCCGAAGGTCATGGTCTTATAGACAAAAAGAGACACCAGCAACGCATAGAACACGGACACCGCCGCCGCTTCCGTAGGGGTGGTGAACCCGGTGTAAATGCCTCCCAGGACAATCACCGGGCACAGCAGGGCCCAGGCGCTGTCCCGGAACAGCTGGAGGAAACCCATCCTGGACAGTTCTTCCATCCGTTCCCAGACTTTGTTCTTGTCCTCCCCGTTCCGGAGACAGTGGATCACCGCATAGACCATCAGAGCCAGGCCCACCAGGAAGCCGGGGATGATTCCCGCCAGGAACAGTTTCCCGGTAGAAACCCCGGTGGCCAGGGAATAGAGCACAAAGGGGATGGAAGGCGGAATGATAACTCCCAGGCCCCCGGCCACGGCCACCAGACCGGCACTCCAGGTCTTGTCATAGCCCAGTTCCGTCAGGAAGGGTACGCACATGGCTCCCACTGCCGCCGTGGTGGCCGGACCGGAGCCGGAAATGGCCCCGTAGAACAGGCAGGTGAGGATCACTGCACAGGGCAGACCCCCGGGGATCCGGCCGGCAAAAAAGGCGAAGAAGTTGAACAGTTTCCGGGAAATCCCGCCTTTGGCCATGATCACACCCCCCAGGATGAACAGGGGCACTGCCAGGATGGGGGTGGAATTGGCCCCGGAAAAGGCATTGTTCAGCACCTGGCCCATGGTGCCTCCCTGATGGAACAGGGCAATGGGAGCGGTGGCCCCCAGGATCATGCTGATGCCGATAGGCAGGGACAGAGCAATGGCCAGGAGAAAGACGGAAAAAATCAGTACCGCGGACATTCAGTCATCCCCTTCCCGGGCCAGGGCCGCTTCGTCAGCCGCATCCTGGAGAGTCTGTTCCAGGGTGGACAGTTCCTTTTCCTGGAGATGCTGGACATGGATCCAGAGCATCTGGACGGACCGGACCACTCCCAGGAAGAACCCCAGGACCATGAAGCTGTACACAAAGGCCATGGACCACTGCATAGCCGGGGAAATCTCGTGGCTTTCAGCAATTACTGACACCACTTCCACCGCATAAAGGCCCAGGACCCCCATGCAGCCCAGGGTGATCCCGTCCACCACCAGATTCAGCACCTTCCGGAGAGTTTCCGGGAGCATGTCCTTCAGCACCCCCACCCGGAGCATACTGTCCATCCGGATGGTATAGGGCAGGGACAGAAAAACGCTCCAGATCCACAAAAACCGGCACAGTTCTTCTGCCCAGGTGAGAGACGCCATGCCCGGGATTTTCCGGACAATGACCTGGAGCATAGTGATGCCGGCAATGAGAACCAGCATCACCACCAGGAAGGTCTCTTCCAGGTGCAGATCCAGCCAGTGGATCAGAGCGTTTACAGAGTTGCGTTGTACTGCCTTGCTGCTTTCCTTCACATTTTCCATTTTGTTTCTCTCCATTCTACTTTGCTACTTTGCAGCAGAAGCCCTACTCCTGCTGCTTTTTTTCTGCCAGGATTTTCTCCAGTTCCTGACCCATGGCTTCCACCGGAGCCTTCTTCCCTGACCACAGTTCCACCTGGGCCGTTCCCTGGTAGAGACTCATGGTGAGCCCGTTCAGCACCGGGCACCCGGCTTTTTCCGCATTTTCCAGGAACCGGGTCCGGGCCGGATTGTAACAGGCGTCGAAGTAAAACTGGCCGGGCCGGATGTATTCCGGAGGCAGAGGGGTCCGGCCTGCGGTTTTCCCCATGCCCACCCCGCTGGCATTGATGACGGCATTGGCTTCTTTGACCCGGGAAAAATCTCCATAAGCCACGAATTCCGCCACAGGTGCGAAGTTTTTGTTGATGTCCGCCACCAGGCTCCGGGCGCTTTCTTCCACCAGATCCGTAATCAGGATCCGGCCGGCTCCATGGTAAGCCAGGGCCGAACAAATGGCCCGGCCGGCTCCTCCGCTGCCGAAACAGAAGAAGGTCTTTCCGCTGACGGGCACCCCGGCTTCCTCCAGGGCCCGGTAAAAGCCCACCCCGTCGGTGTTGTACCCTTTCAGCCGTCCATCCGGCAGTTTCACCACCGTATTGCTGGACCCCATTTTGGCACACAGGGGATCCAGTTCGTCCAGGTATTCCAGGACTTTCACCTTGTTGGGCTTGGTGACGGCAAACCCGGCAAAGGGCATGTGCCGCAGTCCCTGGATGATTTCACCCAGGTGTTCGTTCCCGGTCACCGTGTAGAAATACACCAGGTTCAGCCCTGCCGCCTCATACCCTCTGTTCTGCATCCGGGCCGCAAAGGATTGGGTCAGGGGATCTCCCAACAGGGTAATGAAACGGGTGTGGATATCGATATGCATGTTCTACCATCCTACTTTCCTGCTCTGCGGGACAGTCCCGCATTTTGTATACATTCGTGATGTTTTTCATTTTAGGCCTGTAATGTTGTTTTGTCAATGACTTCCCTACAGGGTTGACAGCCGAAGGAAATCAATTTTAACAAATTAATCTTAAAATAGGTCAGACCGTAGGGGGCGCAGGCCCGGCGCCCCGCCGAATGCACGAACCAACGATGCAAAAGCGGGCTCCCCGGCGTGGAGCCCCTACGGGTCCAATTTACACATTCATAGAATTTGCCTGCAAATTTTATCATCCGGCCGCTGATCATTGACCGCTGACGGGCAAAACGCCATAAAAAAAAAAAGCCCTTGAAAACAAGGGCCAAATGAGGGGCAAATTCAACTTACAGTTGCATTATAGCACTCTTGTATACAATATGCAAGAATATTTTCAGTTTTTTCATAGTTTTTTTATTTGTCAATGAATTCCTATAGCGTTGGTAGGGTAAAAGAAGGGGGTGTTGCATGCGCAACACACCCTTAGTCGGA
>ENA-ORSI01003124-ORSI01003124.1-human-gut-metagenome-genome-assembly--contig:-NODE-3124-length-10943-cov-6.694618_pt1 | contig 10943 bp, 10 predicted proteins | sample MGYA00242187_ERZ509154 | MGnify/ENA primary metagenome ERZ509154 (study PRJEB26280, sample SAMEA2338627) | human gut metagenome | biome: human gut; feature: human-associated habitat; material: faeces...
GGCTGACTTGGAGACTCTATGCAGAGTCTCCACAGAGTGGAGAAATCTCACTTCCCAATGGTACATGAAGCATTGAGGCAGGAGATCTTCAGGCTCAGAGTATCATCGGAGCGGTTTCCGTCTGCCCCTATACCGACACGCAGCCCCGCTCGAGATGACGATGAGGGGAGCTGCTTACTATCATTGACCCAAATAAAGACACACAAAAAAGACCGGCCCTGGCCGGTCTTTTTTGTTCCTGTTTATCGGAGTTCGTAGTTGTAGTCTTCTTTGAGAATGTGGATGGCGCCTATGTCGCCTTTCATGGCGGCTTTGATGAGCCAGTTCATGGCGGTTTTTTCGTCTTTATCCACGCCTTCTCCGTTGGCCAGGGCGTAGCCGTAGTGGGCCATGGCGAAGGGATCGCCTTTTTCGGCGGCTTTTTGGTAGAGTTTCACCGCTTCTCCAATGTCTTCTTCCACGCCCAGGCCTGCTTCGTAGCAGAGGCCCAGGGCGGCCCAGGCAGCAGGGATGCTGTTTCGGGCAGCCCGTTTGTAGCATTCGAAGGCTTTCGCGGCATGGTCTTTGGTGCCGCTGTGCGTGAAGGCAAGGCCCAGGCGGAGGAAGGCTTCTTTATCGCCCAGAGCTTCTGCCTCTTCTGCCATGTGCCAGGCTTTGGCGGGGTCTACGCTGCCGGCGGCGCCGGTAATGTATTCGCCGCAGGCTACGGAAAGAAAGCCCCGGAGGGTCATGTCTCCGTCAGGATTTCCTTCGTCCCGGCCTTTCCGTATCCACATTTCAGCCGCAGCCAGGTCTTTCTGGGTGCTGCTGCCCTGGGCATAGAACATGCCGGTCATGAGCATGGCGCTGGTATCGCCTCTTTCTGCTGCCAGAAGGTAGTAGCGGAAGGCTCTGTCCTGGTTCACTTTGCCCATAATGCCTTCGTCGTAGATTTTGCCCAGAAGGGAGGCGGCTTCGGCGCTGCCTTCGTCGGAGCAGTGCTCCAGCATCCTTCTGGCCTTCCGGGGATTCGGTTTGTTGCCGTTAATGCCGCGGAGGTAGAGTTTGCCCAGCGCCAGACCTGCTTCTTCGATGCCGTAGTCCACGCTGATTTTGTAGCAGTTTTCTGCTTTGCTTTCGTCTTTGTCCAGGCCGTCGCCTTTTTCCCATTGGCGGCCCAGGACGAAGATTTCATAGGCTGCTTCCCTGGCACCCATATTGGCTGCTTTCCTGAAGTATGTGACTGCCTCATCCATATCCCCCATATGAAGGCAGTCCTGCCCCATGGAGTAGTAATATTCCATCATTCGATCAGATGCCATAATAGTCCTGCTCCTTTTTGGCGGCCCAGCCGCCGTTGAAATGTCTCCAGAAAGGCTTGGCCCGGGGCCAGGCGATGGAGATTATCTGAATTCTTTGCAGAGGTCTTCGAAGAGTGCTTCGGAAGGCTTTTCTACGTGGTCGATGAGCCGTACGTCTTTGGAGGGAACGATGTCTCCGAAGGGGACGCCTTCTTTTTCTTCATAAATGACGCCGGTCACCAGGCTGTCTGTTTCCGCCAGAAGGTGGAAGGCTTCGGCTTTGCTGGAGGGGTCGTAGGTTTCACGGACATCGGAAATCTTTTTCAGGTGTTCGTTGTACCACTGGACGGTGTTCATATGGTTGAAGGTGACGCAGGGGGTGAAGATGTTCACATAGGAGAATCCTTTGTGGTCCACTGCTTTTTCGATGATGTCCACCAGGTTTCTGCCGTCAATGGCATAGGCCTGGGCCACAAAGGTGGCGCCGGCGGCAATGGCCATGGCCGGTACGGCCAGCGGGGTCAGGGGGTTTCCGTCCGGCGTGGTTTTGGTGACGAAGCCTTTGGAGGAAGCCGGTGAAGTCTGGCCTTTGGTGAGTCCGTAGACCTGGTTGTCGAAGACCAGGTAGGTAATGTCCATATTTCTCTTCATGGCATGCATGGCATGGCCGAGGCCGATGGCGTAGGAGTCGCCGTCGCCGGAGCATACGATGAGGTGGGTGTCTTTGTTGGCGCATTTGATGCCCTGGGCGAAGGGAAGGGCCCTGCCGTGGGTGGTGTGGGCGCCGTAGCAGTACTGGTAGCCGCCGATACGGGAGGAGCAGCCGATGCCGGAAATCAGGGTGATTTCTTCATTGGCCCAGCCTTTTTTAGCGCACACGGCGGAAATAGCATTCTGGATGCCGTAGTCGCCGCAGCCGGGGCACCAGTTTGGTACGATGGTATTTTTATAGTCTCTCGGTGAAGCCATAATCAGAAAACCTCCTTGGCTTTGTTCACAATGGTAGAAGTGGTAAAGGGTGTGCCGTCGTACTGGAGAAGGGACAGCAGTTTGTCATGACAGTCGAAGTGAATGGCAAAGAGTTCACGGAGCTGGGCTGTCAGGTCTTCTTCTACGATGAGAACTTTCTTTGCGCCTTCCACATAGGGACGGAGGGCTTCGGTGGGGAATGGAGAAAGGAGACGGAGCTGGAGGTGGTTCACTTTCTTTCCTTCTGCTTCCAGTTCTTCTACCGCTTCTTCCAGGGCTCCATTGGTGGAGGTAATGCCGATGAGGAGAAGGTCGGTGTCTGTGTCTTCATGGGTCACATAGAAGGGTTTCACTGCCTGGGGAACGGCTGCAAATTTCCGGTGCCGTTTTTCCATTTCCATGACGCGGTCGGCCTGTCCTTCAGCAGGCTTGCCGAATACGTTGTGTTCGAGACCGGTGGAAAGGAACATGCCGTTCTTCACGCCGGGAATGGTTCTTGGGGAAATGCCGTCTTCGCTGTCTTCAAAACGGTGGAAGTAGGCCTTCTTCTTTGTATCCAGTTCCGGCAGGCCTTCGGTGAGAAGTTTGCCGCGGTGGATGCCTACGCGGTTCAGGTCAAAAGCCGGTACGGACTGTTTGCACATACCGAACTGCAGGTCCGAGAGCACGATGACAGGGGTCTGGAATTCTTCGGCCAGGTTGAAGGCTTCCTGGGTAATGTAGTAGCAGTCTTCAATGGAGGAAGCGGCCAGCACGATTTTTTCCGCATCGCCGTGGCCCGAGGCAATGGCATAGCGGATGTCGCTCTGTTCTACCTTGGTGGCCATGCCGGTGGATGGGCCGGCACGCATAACGTCGATGATGACCACCGGGATTTCTGCCATGGCTGCCATGGAAATGGATTCCGCCATGAGGGAGAGCCCGGGGCCGGAGGTGGCTGTGAAGGCACGGACACCGGCATAGCCGGCACCCATGGCCATCATGCAGGAGGACAGTTCGTCTTCTGTCTGCACCACGGTGCCATGGATTTTATGAACCACTTTAATCATGTATTCCATGATTTCAGACGCGGGGGTAATGGGGTAGGATGCCATGAAACGGGATCCGGCGGAAATGGCGCCCAGCGCAGCGGCTTCGTTGCCCAGAAGGTAGAGCTGGTCTTTCTTCGGCGGGGTAGCCAGTTTTCCCAGTTCTACGCCGTGCATGGCAGCAATGGCGGTATCATAGCCTTCCTTGAAGATTTCCTTGTTCTTTGTAATGATGTCTTCGCCCTTCTTGGCAAAGCGGTCTGCAATGAAACCGTAGAAGGGATTTTCCGGGAATCCCAGCACGCCGGCGCTCATGCCCAGGGCTGCAATATTCTTCATCTGCAGGCTGCCGTACTTTTTGGCCAGTTCCGTAATAGGGAGAGCCAGCACGATGCGGCCGCTGTGGGCTTCAAATTTCGGATGGAAAGCATCGTCAGCAATGATGACGCCCCCTTCCGGCACTTCTTTGCCGTGGAGATCGATGGTCTCCTGGTCCAGGGCTACCAGACAGTCTACATGCTCGCCAATGGTAGCCACTTCCTTTGTGGCAATGCGAAGAGCAATGGTTGTATGACCGCCTTTAATACGGGATGCAAAAAGGCGCTGGCTGAAAAGGGAATATCCTTCCTGTGCCAGCACACGGCCCAGAATTTCGCCGCAGGACTCTACACCCTGCCCCTGCTGGCCGCCCATTTTCCAAATAAAATCACGTTTCGTTTCCACTCCATCTGCCTCCTTGGTGATGAATCACGGGAAATGTTAAGAAATCTATATAGGTGAATCGTTTTTACACATACTCACACATTTTCATTATACCACTTAAGGCCCGGGAAATCTTGAAAAAATAAATGGAAATCGAGAGCGCAAAAAGAATGGAAGGCGCCATAAAAAAGAGCGCCCTTTGAAGGGCGTCCTCTTTTCTTTGCTCTATTCTCCCATCACTGTCTTTTCCCGGGGCAGTTCCGCTTGGCCTGGAATTCGTCGGCCTCCAGGCGGTACACTTCACAGCCCTTCAGCATACCGTCGGTAATGGTCCAGTCTTTTCCTGAAATCTGCTTCATGAAGGATGTGAGGATTTCTTTCTTTTCTTCCTTTCCTTTGATGATGGAAATATGGCCGCTGCCAATGATGCTCATGTAGGCATTGGTATAGAGGGCGGGGTTGGTATCATGGGGAATGACCTTTTCTCCCGTATCCATTTCAAAACCGGCGCGGCCGTCCTTTTCTATGAGTTCCCTTTTCAGTCCGGCCGTGGCGCCGTGGAAGAAGAGGGACAGTTTCCCTCCCTCATAGGTATAGGAATAATTCACCGGTACCACGTAAATCCGTCCTTTATCATAAAGTCCCAGGTGCACGATGCCGCAGGCATCCAGGATGCGGCGTATCTCCCCTTCCTCTGTCACCAGTCTGTCTTTCCTTCGCATGGCTCGATGTTCCATTTCCATAGCAGTATCCTCCTTTTTATGTATTATACCCCATGAAGGCAGGGAGGGTCTCTATATTTCTATTTTCCTATCCTCTGCCATGTAGAGTTTCCTGTAGTAGAAAAGGACAGCTCCCATGCCCAGGTCAGTGAGCAGCCAGCTTACAGGGTAGACGGCCATCAAGGTATGGAAGGTGGGGCTCCACTGGAAGAAGGTGGCCACATAGAGAATGCGGGAGCCGCAGATGATGATGGTCACCATGATGGCAGGGCCCAGGGATTTTCCAAAGCCCCGGAGGAAGCCGGATACCATTTCGATGACAAGGTCCAGCACTTCGGCCCCCAGAATATAGGCCAGCCGGATATAACCCAAGTCAATGACACCCCTGTCGGTGCTGAAAATGGAAAGGAGGGGCCTGCCAAGGAAAAGGATGAGGCCGCACACCGCCGCCATGGCGCCAAGGCCCTGGAGGAAGGTAATGCGAAAGATTTTCCGGCAGCGGGAGAGGAGCCCGGCGCCGTAGTTCTGGCCGGTGAAGGTGGTGCAGGCCTGTCCGAAGGCATTGATGACGTAGTAGGCAATGATTTCCAGATTGAAGGCTGCTGCCGAGGCGGCCATCACTTCTGTGCCCAGACTGTTGATGGCAGACTGGATGACAATGTTGGAAAGGCTGAAAACAGCGCCCTGGACGCCGGCAGGCATGCCTACGGAAAGGATTTTCTTCAGCATGGACAGGTCGAAAGCCGCTTCCTTCAGGGACAGGTGGACAGAAAGGGAGGTATGGGACAGAAGGGCAAGAAGCATGAAACTACTCAGAAGAGTGGAGCATACGGTGGAGGCCGCTGCGCCGTCTGCATCCATGCCCATGCCCAGGACGAAGAACAGGCTGGATGCCACCTTCACCATACCGGAAATGAAAAGGCACAGGAAAGGAGTCCTGGTATCTCCCTGGCTCCTGAAGATGGCGGAGGTGAAATTGTACATCAGTATGCCCGGCAGGGCCAGGAACATGATGCGCAGGTAGCGGAGGGACAGGGGCCGCACCTCCGCCGGTACGGAAAGAAGATCCATCAGGGGCGATGCGGCCAGTTCCCCCACGGCCATCATGATAAGGCCGCCCATGAGGGAAGAAAGGATGGCGGTATGTACAGCCCTGGTCACGCCCTGCCGGTCCTTTCGGCCGGTAAGCTGGGAAATTACCACATTGGCGCCAAGGGAGATGCCGATGAAGAGTGTCACAATGATGCCCACCACGGGCCCATTGCTCCCCACAGCGGCCATGGCGCTTTTTCCTACAAAGCGGCCCATAATGAGGATGTCCGCTGCATTAAAAAGCTGCTGGCAGATGCCTGTCATAGCCAGCAGCAGCGCAAAGGAACAGGTCTTGTCTGCGATGGAGCCATGGAGCATATCCATTTTCTTCATTGTCCTTCCCCCTTTGCCATCATATACATAAGGCGCCGGCTCTTCGCCGACGCCTTTATTATATCATCACGATCACGGAACCATGAAGGAGTAAGAAACTGTCTTCTTCTTGCAAATCATGATTTGACGCCTGTCCCGGCGCCCGGGAATCATGGTTTATGGCACTTCATAGACTTCCTTCACCAGTCGGAAGGCCGCCCAGGCTTTGGGCCAGCCGGCGTAGAAGGCCACCTGGGTCAGGGTGTCCGCCATTTCTTTCAGGGTGACGCCATTGTTTTTGGCATTCTGGATGTGGTACTTCAGGGAAGAATCGGTGATGCCCTGGCTCACCAGGGATATGACCGTAATCAGGCAGCGCTGCTTCACGGAAAGTGCATCCTGCTTGTTCCATACTTCTCCGAAGAGAATGTCATCATTGTAGCGGGCAAAGTCGGGAGCCGTCTGTCCCAGCACGTCCCTGCCTGCGGTCTGTACGATTTTCTTTGTCATAGGTTCTCCTTTCGTCGCTTCTGCAGAAACTTCCATGCCGGCCATGACCATGATGGCAGCAATGAAAGCAGAAAGTACCTTTTTCCTATTCCATTTCATAATTTCTCAAATCCTTTTTCGTCCACCGGCTCAAGCCATTCATTGGATACCCCTTCTCCATCCCTGGAAAGGGAAATGTGCTGGAAATGACAGCCCGGAGCGGCGCCGTGCCAGTGTTTGACTTCCGGAGGGATGGTCACCACGTCTCCGGGATGAAGCTGCCGGGGCGCCTGCCCTTCATACTGCAGGTACCCCTTCCCCGATACCACAATCAGCACCTGACTGGTACCGTGATGGATGTGCCAGTGGGTGTGGGCGCCGTTTTCAAAGGTCACGTTGTACACGGGAATATCTTTGTCTTCAGACAGGCTGGCAAGCCAGCTTCTGCCGGTGAAAAAGCGGGCATACCCGTCGTTGGGGCTTCCTATTTCCATGACGGCGCCTTTTCCTTCCAGTGCTTTTCTGATTTCTTCCTTGTTCATGCGATGTGTCCTTTCTTATTTATTTCTTCAACGAATGAATCCACCTGAGCACATCATCGGTTTTCCCGCCGCCGGTGAAGCATTCGCCGGGAAGCCAGGTACCCGTTTTGGCAGCCCGGGCCAGGTTTTCCCCGCTGTCTCCCAGGGGACTGCTGTAGGAGGTGGCAAAGGGAATCACTGTTTTGCCTTCAAAGCTGTGATGTTCCGTGAAGGTATACACAATGGCCGGCGCCTCGCCCCACCAGATGGGATATCCCAGGTACACCACCCGGTAATCATCCCAGTTGGCTGCATCGCCCGTATATTCCGGACGGATGGAGCTGTCTTTATGTTCCATGGACACCCGGCTGCTGCTGTTATTGTAATCCAGGTCCGCTTCCGTATAAGGCACCTTCGGCGTAATGGCATAAAGATCACTGCCTGTCTCTTTGGCAATGGTTTCCGCCGCCTGCTTCGTATGGCCGCTGGCGGAATAGTACACCACAATGGACTTTCCCTGGGGCACGGCCGTTCCCGATGAACTGCCGCTCCCCTGAGAGGCGCCGCCGCAGGCGCTCATTGTCAAGGCCGCTGCTGCCACTGCCACTCCCATGACTGCTTTTTTCCACATAGTAAACCTCCTGTTTCAATCCATAACCCTTTTATTCCAGAGTAATACTTTTACCTTTCCTCCTTATTATAGGAAAAGGCCTTCTTCCTATCCAATACCTTGTTTTTACAGAAATTTATGCCCCAAAGGCATGGATGTGACAAGATGGGCAGGAAACTTCCAGGGTGTGCCATCACTTCGCAGCCCCATGGAATTTCTCCCACAAAAAAAAGACCGTGAAGACATGCAAATCATTTCTTCACAGCCCTTTTTCCATAACGATTTTCTGATGGCAAGATGCAGGCCCATAGGTCATCTCGAGCGGAGGAACCTGCCGGTATGAGAGGAGCCCCGGGGACTCATGAGACTCTGAGCCGAGAGAACTCCTGCCGCCATGCCCCCTGTATCATCAGGATGTGAGATTTCTCCACTCCCCTCCGCTTCGGTCGAAATGACGGGGTTCGGGGCATCATTTTGACCATTTGAGAAGTGAGATATCTCCCCCGCTTCCACTGCTAAAATGACGATGGGCGCAGCAGTATCTGTGTCATTCATGTATTTCTTCACAGCCCCATCACCAGCTTAGGAGCCCCCTATTCCTTTCCCGTGATTTTCAGCCGGTCCTGTCTGGCGTAAAGGTATACATAGTAGAGGTCTCCATAGAAAGGATTCCTGAACTTTCTGGCCGCATCATCCACTTCGATGATATGGCCTTTTTTCGTCACCATGCGGAAGGAAAGGAAATCAATGTGTTCCGGATTATCCGTCCTGGCGAGCTGGCGGTGGAATTCTTTTTTCATGGGATCTCTGTCATCGGGATGGACCACAGAGAAGAAGGTGCCGCCGGTGTATTTCGTGAAGTCTTCGTAGTCGTCACATTCCAGAAGGTCCACCATCACCTTGTTGGCAAAGAGGATTTCTCCCTTTTTCGTGGCCTTCATCACCAGAATGCCGCCGGGGAGATGGTCGGCCACATCGGTAAGGTTGAAGCTGAACTGGGACCGTTTGTCAGTAACCGTAATGGAGCTGTCAAACTGGCGCCAGCCGGCCTTGCCATTGAGCTTGGCGCCGTAAAGGGCATAGTCGGCGCGGATGCAGAGATTGCCGTAGGAATCGCCCTGTTCCGGATAGGCAGCGCAGCCCAGGGAGGCATAAAATTTCACTTCCCTCTTCCCGGCCATGAAGGTATGGGGAGTCTGGGTAAAATCATCCATGGCTCTGGTAATGGAGCTGAAGTCCTCGTAGGGGCGGAAAAGAATGAATTCATCGCCGCCATTTCGGGTGATGATGGATTCTTCGCCGAAGGTTTCCCTCATATCCCGGACCAGCGTTTTCAGGGCTTCGTCGCCTACGCTGTGTCCGTACACATCGTTCACCAGCTTGAAGTTATCGATATCCAGAGCTAGCACCATCGCTTTCTGGCCGGCATGGGCCTTCATATAGTCCGCCACCGCCTCGTCGCCGCCTTTGCGGTTGAACACGCCAGTCAAAGGATCCCTGCCGCCACTCCGCTTCAGGTCACCATTGGCCTTTTTCAGCACCCCATTTTTCCTGAGAAGGAAGGCAATGAGGGTGGTCAGGGAAAAGCCTGATATGGTGGCGAAGAAGAGAAGCAGCCAGTTGACGCTGCTTCCCTGGGGCCGCAGCACAATGGACCACAGATCTCCGGCAATGATTCTTTCCGCATGGGGATTTCCCTGTTCCGTCATGCCCCGCTCCTTCACCAGATGCGGAGTATCTTCCCAGCCATAGCGGTGATAGAGGCTGAAGTCCAGCTTCTGGGCGCCCAGATTGGAAATATTGGCAGTGCTCATGACCCGGCGCTGCTCTACGGCCAGGATGATATAGCCCCAGAAGGATTCGTTTCCATTCTCGTCATGACGGTACACAGGGCGCAGGAATACCATCATTTTATAAGGAAGTCCCAGGTCCAGAGAGTCCATCAGCACCAGCCGGTGTTCCATGCGCGCCGTTTCCGCAGCCTTCTTCAAGGAACCTTCCAGAAAGCGGGGAAAATCCATTTTCCTCGTATCTTCCGCCGTAAACACCACCGGTTCTCCCTTTTCCGGCAGAATCTGGATGCTTCGGATCATGGGATTCATGGCCATCACCATGGCCGGTTCCTGGGGATGGGCCAGGTAGCCTGCCGGATCAGCCTCCAGCTTGGAGGCCATAATCTTGGTCACCACATCCCACCATTTCACCATGCCCTCTATGCCCTCCAGTCGATGGATGGCATAGGGTGTAAAGACTTCCCCATCCTTCTGCTGGTGACTGGTATAGAGGAAGCCGTCCAGGCAGAGGGTCAGCAAAAGGCCGACTATCATAACGGGTAAGCTCAGTGATTTCACAATCCACCTGATTCTACACATCATCATACCGGCCTTTCATTAAAAACCAGGATACCTTCCTATTACGGTTCCATTATACACTTTTAAAAAAAGGGAAACAAGCCGCATAAACTGCGAAAAAATACCGGACTCAGGTCCGGCATTTTCTCAGTCAGGGTTTTAAAATCACGGAAAAAATCATTTACCAGCGTTCTTCAGGGCAATTCTCCAATCTCTGCCCTGCTGGTGCACGTCATTTACATCGGCTTTCTGCACAGCATCCTTATTGGATTCCACATCTGCCTTCTGCTGAGCCGAGAGGTGGATATCCTGGTTCTGATCCGGCTGGCCTTTCTTTTCAGCGTTATAAAGGGCAATGCGCCAGTCTCTTCCCGGATCTCCGGCGGCAGTGCCGCCAGCGGCCTGTACGCCCATGGAAATGCAGGACAATGCGATTCCTGCGGCTGCGAGAGCCATGGTTACTTTTTTCATTTCTATCTACTCCTTTCCTGCAGCCAATGAATTGGCTGTTTGCGATATTATATTACTTGAGATAATTATTGCGAATAGGATAATAATCTTTTCTGCATACACGTCTGCCCTGGTCAGGATGTCATCCTTTAGAACATAAAAAAAGACTGTGAGGAAAGGATCTTCTTTCTTCACAGTTCCCTCATTTTCTGGAGCGGATGAAGGGAGTCGAACCCTCCTGTCCAGCTTGGGAAGCTGGCGTTCTACCGATGAACTACACCCGCATCAGTTATTTTATCATGATATCATATCTGGGCCGCTTTTGCCAGTAGGTTTTGTGGACGCGCCTTCGGCGCGAGGGTTCAGAAGGTTCAGAGGGTGGTAGCGGCTTCGCCGCAGATTTTAAAGAAAAGGGGG
>ENA-ORSI01003127-ORSI01003127.1-human-gut-metagenome-genome-assembly--contig:-NODE-3127-length-10940-cov-2.241066_pt1 | contig 10940 bp, 7 predicted proteins | sample MGYA00242187_ERZ509154 | MGnify/ENA primary metagenome ERZ509154 (study PRJEB26280, sample SAMEA2338627) | human gut metagenome | biome: human gut; feature: human-associated habitat; material: faeces...
CGCCTGATCCGCGACAACTACGCCCGCTACGACGGATTCGTCGTGCTGCACGGAACCGACACCATGTCCTATACGGCATCGGCCTTGAGCTTCATGCTCGAAAATCTCGCCAAACCCGTGGTCTTCACCGGAAGCCAGATTCCGATCGGCGTGCTGCGCACCGACGGGCGCGAGAACCTCATCACGGCCATCGAAATCGCCGGAGCGCGCATCGGCGACCGGCCGTCGATGACCAGATCGGCGCCGATATCCGCGCCAACCGCACCACCAAACGCAGCGCCGAAGCCTTGAGCGCCTTCCGTTCCTACAACTACCCGCCGCTGGCCGAAGTCGGCGTCAACATCGCCTACAACCTCCCGGCGATCCTGCAACCCGAAGAGTCGCCGGCGGAACTGCGCATCGCCACGAAGCTCTCCGGAGGCATCGAGCTGATCAAACTCTTCCCGGGAATGGGCGAGGAGATCCTGCGGGCCATGTTCTCGGCTCCGGGGCTGCGGGCCGTGGTGCTCGAAACCTTCGGCGCGGGCAACGCCCCGACCAACGAATGGTTCATCCGCGTACTGAAAGAGGCGATCGACCGCGGGGTCATCATCCTCAACATCACGCAGTGCGGCGGGGGCAAGGTTTCGATGGAACTTTACGAAACCGGGCTGAGGCTGCAGAAGATCGGCGTCCTGTGCGGCCACGACATGACCACCGAGGCGGCCGTCACGAAGCTGATGTACGTGCTCGGACTGGGGCTTTCCGACGAACAGACCCGCGCATTGCTGCGGCGCCCTCTGCGAGGCGAATTTACAGCCTAAGACGTTGCACGGAACGATTTTTTTTTCTATATTTCGCACTGCTAACGTACCTTATCGGGTCGCCAAAGAGGGGCAACACGAAGAGGAATAGAGGCGTAACTCGCTGGCAAACAAATGTTTGGGTCAATTCGGAGTGAAATTTCCGGAATTTGCCTGTACTTGCAAAGCCGGCAGGGGAAAGCCATGGATCGGGGTAAAAAGATGCCGCAAGGATACGGAAAGGATAAAAAAAATATTTTTTTAGGATTTTTTTCAAGCTTTTTACTTGTATTTTTTACTATAAATTGGGCTGCTTCGAAAATTGCAAACCATATATTGTGTAAGAAAAAACAAGATTCAAAAAATGTGAAAATGTGACGGCAAAAAGTGCGTTGACATAATTAGTCTTAAATAGTAAAATTATGTCAATATGTTCGTTTGGCTACGAACTTTTTGTATATTATTACAAGAAAAGACAAGTAATAAAGTAATGAATGGGGAGTTTCTAATGAATAAGACGGTCGGCAGATCAAAGTCAAAAAAGAATAACAAGATCACAACGAAGCTTGGAATGGTTCTGGTTGTGAGCTGTCTGATATTGCTGGCAGTGGTTGTACTGTACAAAGCACAGAGCCTGAAAGCACAGAAGGAGAGCCTGCAGGTTCAGGCTGCGGAGCTTCAGGAACAGCTTGACAGTGCGAAGGAAGATTATAAGAAGCTTGAAGAGCGTGAGAAATATATGCAGACAGATGAGTATGTTGAGGATGTGGCCAGATCACAGCTCGGTCTCATATATCCTGACGAGATCGTGGTAAAGCCTGAGGAATAAAGTCAGAACATAGCGGATGCTGATTTCAGCATTCGCTATTTTTTTGCGCATTTGACGGATATACTTCTTGTCACTATGAACAGGAAGGCGGGAAAATGTTGATGAGAGAAAAGGTGAATGGGTTCGTCGGAGTGATGGCGGTGGCTATTCTGTGTATGGTCAGCGGCTTATGCATGGTCTGGGGGATAGCCCCGGTGGTTCTGGCTGTGTATGTGGCGGCCTGTGCGGTGTGTGGGAGATACATGATAACCTGCATCGGGTGTGCGGCGGGAGTCGCAGCCGGATCTATGGGCATAGCAGGGCTGTTGCACGCATATGAGTATATGATACCGGGGCCTGTGTATTCCGGTGTGATGGTGACGGAGAAATATCTGGTGCTGCTGGGACTTGCGATGTGTCTTATGAAGATCGTGTACTCCAGAAATTCCAGATCGTATGTAAGGGTGATCGTCGTCATGTCGGCTGCCGTGCTTATGGGAAACATAGTGGTATATGCGGATAACATGCTTATGGCTGCAGCTTATGGAGTGGTGGAGGCTGCGATATTCATGTGTGCCAGTGTGATACTGAAACCGGGGATTGGACTTCTATATACATATATCTGCGGGGATGCCTCGGATGTGGAGAGGGATGAGAGCTGGAATATAAGTCAGGGCATAGTGAGCCTCATGGCGCTGGCGGCGGTCGTTCTGTGGGTTGTTCCGGGTGAGGATATCTACGGTGTGAATCCGGCATTTATGCTAGCTCTGGTTCTGATATTGTACGCGGTGTATAGAACTGGAGCGGTGTACGGATGCGGAATGGCGGCGGTGGCGGGAAGCATCGTGTCGGTCAAGCTGAATGACAGCAGGTGGCTCATGTGGATGCTCCTTGTGACGCTGGTCATGCTCATAGGCCGGGCACTCACCGGGAGAAGAAAGGTGTCTGCAAGTCTGTTCTATGTTCTGGGGTGCGTTCTTGCCTCCGTGGCGGATGGAACAGTGCTGTGGAACGGCTCTGGGCGGGAGACCGCATTTTACTATATAAATATCGCCGTTCCGGTCGTATTGTTTGCGTGTATACCTGGTGCTCTGCTGGGCGCCATGGACGAGGAGACAGATCCGGCGTGTCTTCAGGCGGCTGCTGCGGAGATTAACAGACTCACGGCCTGCAAGATAGAAGATATGGCAAATGTGTTCAGACGGCTCGATTATACATTTGCCGGGAGCGATGAGCCGGCGATAAGCCTGGGACAGATTGGCGAGCTCGTGGATGGCTTCAGGAGACAGATAGATCTGATAGGTGAGGCGAGGGAGATATCCGATGAAAAGCTGCTGGGGCAGATAAGATCGCTGGGGATGGACGAGGTCAGGATCACGGCATCCATGGACAGTGGCAACAGGAGCCGATACTATGTGGCGGGAAGAACGTCAGGTCAGGGCATGGTGCTGTCAAGACAGGTGGCTGATGTACTGAGTGGGTATTTCAGGAAGAATATAAGGGCGGGCATGGATTCGCCGAGCCTTTTCTTCGATGAGTACAGATCCGCCGTGTACGAGGAGGCGGCGCGTTACAAGGGGCGTTACCATGTCAGAAGGATAAAGAAATATGGATCTCCGGTGTCGGGGGATAATTTCTCGGTGAAGGAGTATGAGGATGGCAGGCTGGTGATGATGCTGTCTGACGGCATGGGAAGCGGAAGCCTGGCCTCCTGCGAGAGCTGCATGATGCTGGACACCATGGAGGAGCTGCTGGAGGCGGGATTTGCCCCGGAGTACAGCATTGCATTTGCCAATCGATGTATGTCCAGGAGAAATAAGGGCAGAATATTCACGACATTTGATATGGTGGTCATAGACATGTACGACGGCACCATGAGGAGCTTCAAGCAGGGGGCGTCGGTGACCTATGTGATACGCCCGGGCGATGATGGAAATGAGGTCCGCCAGATAACGAGCACTACTCTTCCCGTGGGCGTGCTGGACGATGCCGAGTGCGACATGGCGGATGTGAAACTTGCGGCGGGGGATGCCGTGGTCATGGTGAGCGATGGACTCTCGGATATGGATGTGTCCGATCACATGCAGGATGTGCTCAAGGGAATAAGAGTGGGTGACAGCAGACGGATGGTCGATGATATACTGGGCGCCATGATAGGACAGGGGGATGTGTCGCTTCGGGATGACGTGACGGTCATGGCGGCGGTGATATCAGGATCTGAGAAAAGTAGCGCAGCCTGAGTAACTCTATGCTATAATATGAAATTATGATATTTACAGAAGGATAAATGTATGGATGTATTTGAAAAAGATGTTCTTGAGTATATAAAAAAATACCACATGTTTGATGGTATAAGTCACTGCGTGTGCGGTGTGTCCGGCGGCGCGGATTCGGTGAGCCTGCTCACGGTGCTGGCAAGGCACAGGGCGGAGCTGGGAATAGATATACACGTTGTACACATAAATCACATGATACGCGGTGAGGCTGCGGATGGTGACCAGAGCTACGTTGAGACTTTGAGTGGTGAATATGGTGTCACATGCGACTCTTACAGGATCGATGTCAGGAAGCTTGCGGAGCAGGCCGGACAGACCGTGGAGGAGGCCGGACGCCATGCAAGATATGATGCATTTGACAGAATGCGTGCCAGATATGTGGATGAGGGCTGTGTGATCGCAGTCGCCCACAACCGCAACGATGTGGCTGAGACGGTTCTGTTCAACATGGCGAGGGGAACCGGAATGGGCGGCATAAAGGGTATAGCCCCGGTGAGGAATCACATAGTGAGACCGCTTCTTGGGAGCGACAGGAGCCACATAGAGGAATATCTTGGCCGGCAGGGGATCAGATACTGTACGGATGCCACCAACAATGAGGATGATTACACTAGGAACAAGATAAGACACAGGATACTTCCTCTTATGAATGAGATAAATGGACAGGCCACGGAGCACATTTGCCAGATGGCCATGATGGCGGCTGATTACGAGCGGCTTGCTGCCGGACTGGTTGATGATTTCCTGACGGGACAGGGAATTGATGTCAGAAGTGAAGGCTGTGGCTGGACCGGAGACAGCACTGACCGGAGATATGAGCTGGACATGGCGGCTCTCAAGGAGCAGGACAGGCTCGTGCAGGAGCTTGTCATAAGAAAGCTCATCGGAATGGTGTGCGGAGGCCTGAAGGATATCGGCATGAGCCATGTGTCGGAGGTTACGAAGTTGTACTCGGCTGACACCGGGGCGGGGATCAATCTTCCTGCCGGTGCGAGGGTGTGGCTGGAGTACGGCAGACTGGTATTTGCCGGCGGTGAGAACCGCGCCGGTGACCAGAGCTGTCAGGACGGCGGGCTGCCGGGCTGCGTGGACATAGACATCACCTGTGATGGTGAGTATGAGCTGTGTGAGGGAAGGCTTACGGTCAGGATCTACGACAGACCTGAAGCCCTTGATCTTGCAAAAAAAGAGTGTACGAAGTTTCTTGATTATGGTAAAATAAAACAGTGTCTGCAGTTGCGGACATTTGAAAACGGGGATTATATAGTCGTTAATTCTGCGGGCTCGAGAAAGAAGCTCAACCGTCTGTATACTGACTGTAAGATACCGGTGGACAAGCGGCGTAATATTCCACTTGTGACATCCGGGCAGGAGGTCGTGTGGGCCGTGGGACTTAGGATTGGCGAGAATTATAAAGTGACAGAAGATACACAAAAGATAATTGAGTTGAATTTTAACAGGAGGAAACAGAGTTGAAAGAACAGATTGGTGTTATGCTCAGCAGCAGTGAGGTGGAAAACAGAATAAGCGAGATGGCAGCAGCCATAGATAAGGCATATGAGGGAAAGACGATACATTTGATCGGAATCCTTAAGGGAAGCGTGTTCTTCATGTGTGAGCTTGCGAAGAGAATGAAGAGTCCGGTCACCATGGACTTCATGTCTGTGAGCAGCTATGGCGATGGAACAAAGTCATCAGGTATTGTCAAGCTGAACAAGGACCTTGATGAGTCTATAGAGGGAAAGGATGTAATTATCGTGGAGGACATTCTTGATTCGGGAAGAACCCTTTCATACCTTGTGAAGCTTCTCGGCGAGAGAAAGCCTGCAAGCCTTGAGGTTGTGACCCTGCTTGACAAGCCGGACAGAAGAGTTATCCCGGTTGAGCTGTATATGACAGGTTTTGAGATCCCTGACAGATTTGTTGTGGGATACGGCCTTGACTGTGCCCAGAAGTACAGAAACCTTCCATATATAGGTGTCATAGAGCAGTAATATATTGATTAAGGAGCATATACATGGAAAATATGGATAAGAGAAAATTCAGGAATGGAATGATAATCTATCTGTTGATCCTGATAGTTGCTTTCATCCTCATAAACAGATGGATGCAGAGCGACAAGATTGAAGTGACCACCACTTACAGTTACACAGATCTGACAGAGGATTTGGATGATGGCAAGATATTGGCATTGTCGATACAGCCAAATGCAGAGATTCCTACGGCGGTAGTTCAGGTGCAGTTCACCAACGGAAAGACTCTTGCATTTTATTCCACAGATGTCAATGATGTCGTGAAGATTTATAACGACTATCAGGCAAGTGTGGACAAGTATAATGCGACCGTAAGCTCGGATGACGATAAGAAGGTCGTTGCCAGATGCAGCCTGAACGATGTGGAGAAGACGAGCATATGGAGTGTGATAATTCCGTATGCCCTTGTCATGATCGTCATGTTCTTTGTCATGCTGCTGTTCGTGAGATCATCACAGGGCGGTGGAGGCCAGATGATGAACTTTGGCAAGAGCAGGGCGAAAATGACAGAGCCTGATGAGAAAGAGAAGGAAGATAAGAAAAATAATAAGAAGAAAATAACATTTGACGATGTTGCCGGTCTCAGTGAGGAGAAAGAGGATCTCGAAGAGATAGTGTGCTTCCTCAAGAACCCGGGCAGATTCATCAAGGTCGGTGCACGTATACCGAAGGGAGTTCTTCTTGTCGGCCCTCCTGGAACAGGTAAGACACTCATGGCAAAGGCCATAGCAGGAGAGGCGGGGGTTCCGTTCTTCAGTATTTCAGGATCAGACTTCGTGGAGATGTTCGTCGGTGTCGGTGCAGCGAGAGTGAGAGATCTTTTTGCACAGGCAAAGAAGAACGCACCATGTATCGTATTTATAGATGAGATCGATGCCGTTGCCAGACAGAGAGGTACAGGACTTGGCGGTGGACATGACGAGCGTGAGCAGACTCTGAACCAGCTCCTTGTAGAGATGGATGGATTCGGAGCGAATGAGGGAATCATAGTTCTTGCAGCTACCAACCGTGTGGACATACTGGATAAAGCGATCCTCCGTCCGGGACGTTTTGACAGAAAGATATCTGTCAATCCTCCTGATATCAATGGCAGAGAGGAAATCCTCAAGCTTCATGTTGCGAACAAGCCTCTGGCAGAAGATGTTGATCTCAACGAGATCTCCAGAACAACAGCCGGATTTTCGGGAGCTGATCTTGAGAACCTGATGAATGAGGCTGCGATCTCTGCTGCGAAGGCCGGCAGGGAATATATCAATAAGGAAGATGTCGACAAATCATATATCAAGGTTGGAGTCGGTGGTGAGAAGAGGAGCCATGTGGTCTCCGAGGAGGATCGTAAAATCACGGCATATCACGAGTCGGGACATGCGATACTGTTCCATCTCCTTCCATATGTTGGCCCGGTGCATATTGTGTCTATCATATCTACAGGTACCGGAGCCGGAGGATATACCATGCCGCTTCCACAGGGTGATCAGGAATATATTACTAAAGCGCATTTGCTCAACGAGATAAAAGTTAGCATGGGCGGAAGAATTGCAGAGAAGATCATATTTGGCAATTTTACCACGGGTGCTTCACAGGATATCAAGATGGCCAGCGGTTATGCAAGATCCATGGTTACGAAGTATGGAATGTCCGAAAATCTTGGATTTATCAACTATGAGAGCGATGATCAGGAGGAGGTATTCCTCGGGAAAAATCTTGGACATACCAAGCCATACAGCGAAAAGATAGCCGCCGCCATAGATGAGGAGGTTAAGCAGATCGTTGACGAGTGTTACAGGGAGGCTTATGAGATTCTGGAGCAGAATGTGGATGTTCTTCACAAGTCTGCAAAGCTTCTTCTTGAGAAGGAGAGAATAACAGGAGCTGAGTTTGAAGCACTGTTCGATAGAGACGATGCTAAGGATGCAGATGCACATGTTCAGAGCAACGGTGCAGAGCAGAGTACAGCAGAGAATGTAAATGCAGCAGATAATGCTGTTGCAGAGCAGAAAGCTGAGACTCAGACAGACAAACAGTAATATATAAAGACAATACAGATGCCCGCAGTTTTCTTGCGGGCATTTGGCTTATGTTGGATATATGACGGAAGGGAGAACAAGGGATGAAGATAATAAAGAGAGGGATAAATGCGGTGATACCGTTCCTGCTGGCAAATGTATATCTGCTGGCAAGGTGTCCGGAGTGGAATATACCACTCATGCCGCTTATAGTTGTGGTGTTCATAGCAGTATATGTACTGCTGACCGCTATGCCATTTCTCGGACTGAAAAATATCCAGTCGAGTGGGATCAGAAGGTGTCAGAGGGGATGCGAGAATCTGTACTCTTTCCTGGCGGCAACGGTCATGTCTGTGGCTGTGCTGATACTATTGTTGGTGCATGTGATAGATGTTGGTGCGTGGACATGGAAGAACTGGGTTCTGTACATACTCACGGCGGTGACTGTGCTGGCGGTCACATTCTGGGTTGGAATAATAAGGATATATGTGTCATCCAGGCAGCTCGGTATCAAATGGAGAGTGATCGGTATACTGTGCGGTTGGATTCCGGTGGTACATCTGATAGTCCTTGGCAAGCTGATAAGTCTGGCATCAGGTGAGACGGTTCTGGAGAACGAGAAGATTATAAAGGATAAGGCAAGACAGGCTGACCGGGTCTGCGCCACCAGATATCCAATACTCATGGTACACGGAGTGTTCTTCAGGGATTTCAGGTATCTGAATTACTGGGGAAGGATCCCTGCGGCACTTGAGGCGAATGGTGCGACCATATTCTACGGAAACCATCAGTCCGCCGCATCTGTGGCTGACTCCGGACGGGAGATAGCTGACAGGATACAGCAGATATTGAAGGAAACAGGATGCGGGAAGGTGAATATCATAGCCCATTCCAAGGGAGGCCTTGACAGCAGATATGCCATATCGAAGCTCGGTATGGCCCCTTATGTAGCATCACTCACAACGATTAACACTCCGCACAGGGGATGCGAATTTGCGGATTATCTTCTGGGCAAGATACCGGAGAAACAGCAGCAGACCGTGGCAAATGCCTACAATTCTGCACTCAAGAAGCTGGGTGACACAAACCCGGACTTCATAGCTGCGGTGACGGATCTCACGGCATCAGCGTGTGAAAACCTGAACAGAGAGCTCCCTGATCCACAGGGCGTATACATACAGAGCACGGGTTCATGTATGAAGAAGCCTTCAGGTGGACGCTTCCCGCTCAACACCACCAACGCATTCGTAAAGCAGTTTGATGGTGAGAACGATGGACTTGTCGGATATGAATCTTTCAAATGGGGCTCAAACTTCATATACCTGAAGCCTCAGGGCAGGCGTGGAATCTCCCACGGAGACGTGATAGACCTGAACAGGGAAAATATAGATACATTTGATGTGAGGGAATTTTATGTGGAGCTTGTGAGTGACCTGAAGAGACGCGGTTTTTAGAAAATGCCCGGTGTTTTGTCTAATGTGAACAATAAAAAGTAAAAATCAGGTAATATTCAGGAAATGTATTGTGATATTGCACAATGACATTTGCCAAATAAAAAAATGTTTGGGCAGACTTTTGACGGGATTTGTATATAATAATACTTGTAACCCCCAATACATTATATAGTTTTGGCTACACCCCATAAGTAACAAAAATACCTTCTCCCAAAAGGACAGCCATCGTGAAGCTGTCCTTTTGACTTATTAAAACCTATTCAGGACCACGAAGTGCTCAAAAATGCGAATGAGGGCGATGAGAGTCCTGAATAGTTAAAAAAAAGAAAAAAGAGAGAGGAATGGCATGAAAATGGGCGAATTACGTAGAGACGCAATCTTTAGTTCCGGCACAGAAACTTTTGTGACCCCATTGGAACCAGAAGCAAACGGAGAGGTAACTCTTCGCTGCCGTACGGCAAAAGGGGATGTAGACGAGGTTAATCTGATTCATGAAGAATCTTCCAGTAAAATGAGCAAAGAATACTCCGACGAGATATTTGATTTTTATTCCATCAAAGTGAAACTGGGAGAAGTTCCATTTCCTTATTATTTCCAAATTAAAAAAGGCAGTACCATAATGTATTTTAATAAGCAAGGAGATGTGGATGTGCCAAATCCACAGTATTCCTATTGCCTGTATCCGGGTTTTCATACGCCGGACTGGGCAAAAGGGGCGGTTATGTACCAAATCTACACAGATCGTTTCTGCAATGGCGATAAGACGAATGATGTCGTGGACGATGAATACTGTTATATCGGTGCACATGTACACCAGGTGAAAGAATGGGGAAGATACCCGGCTTTGATGGATGTGCGTGAATTTTACGGCGGAGATCTGCAGGGGGTTTTGGATAAACTTGATTATCTGCAGGAGCTTGGTATCGAAGCAATTTACCTCAATCCGATTTTTGTATCGCCGTCCAATCATAAGTATGACACACAGGATTACGATTATATCGATCCGCATTTTGCAGTGATTGTCGAAGATGGTGGTGAGACGCTGGCGGATGGTGACAATGACAACAGCCACGCGACAAAATACCGCAAGCGTGTGGTAAATAAGAAAAATCTGGAGGCTTCGAATGCTTTTTTTGCCAATTTTATGGAAGAAGTTCATAAAAGAGGTATGCGCGTTATCATAGATGGTGTATTTAACCATTGTGGTTCATTTAACAAATGGCTTGACCGTGAGCAGCTTTATGAGAGCGATGATTCTTATGAAAAAGGTGCTTTTGTGAGCGAGGACAGCCCTTATCACGATTTTTTTCAATTTTATCCGGATGGAAGCTGGCCGTATAATACTCATTACGATGGGTGGTGGGGGCATGATACACTGCCAAAACTTAATTACGAAGGTTCTGACAAGTTATTTGAGTATATTATGCGAATTGCTAAAAAATGGGTATCAGCTCCATACAATGTCGATGGCTGGCGTCTGGATGTGGCAGCGGATCTTGGGCATTCAGAGAAATACAATCACAAATTCTGGAGAGAATTTCGAAACGCGGTCAAAGAGGCGAATCCGGAGGCAATCGTTCT
>ENA-ORSI01003130-ORSI01003130.1-human-gut-metagenome-genome-assembly--contig:-NODE-3130-length-10934-cov-4.641971_pt1 | contig 10934 bp, 6 predicted proteins | sample MGYA00242187_ERZ509154 | MGnify/ENA primary metagenome ERZ509154 (study PRJEB26280, sample SAMEA2338627) | human gut metagenome | biome: human gut; feature: human-associated habitat; material: faeces...
TACTGAAAGGATAGTAATAACGTTCCCTCATTAATGAGTTCCATCTATCATAACTCCAATGCGTGCCACCTAATAAATATAATAATGGACGTCGTCGTGCAATATCTATAAAATTAGGAGCCGGGACTGATAATCTTAAAATATTATCAAGTTCTCTGAATCGATTGTATTTCACACAAGCAATCCCCATTACATTGAATAAAAGCATTGGAGCAAGAGCATGTAAATATTGTGTGTATTCAATAAAACTTTCGCCATTCCTAAATGGTTTTATACACAACTTCACCAATAAGTCACCAAATGGTTTTATGTGTGACCACTTTCCCCATCTTACTGCCAATATTGTAGTTTCCAATAATGGGGAAATTGCAGCTTTGTGGATTTCCAAATATTTTGAGAAAGAATCCCGTGTCAGTTGAAAATTATATTGGGCGTGTTCAATTATAGTATTATAAGCATTGTTACCTAATCCGTCAAGCATATCTATATACTCTATGTCATATTGATTGGATGATAAATACTTCTTAAATTTTGCGATCATTATATCATGCCCAATATTTTTATTGACATGATTTTCATTTAATGCAGAAACTTGCTCCCAGAGTTCGGAAAACATTTCGTCCGCACCAGATATAGGCAACAGTTCTCCGTGTCTTAAACGAGATAAATCTTGTATGCTTTCTTTTGCCGTACCAACAGTTGCAAAAAATGAATTATATCTGGGCAAAGTTGATTCTGAGATAATATTGATAAGCCCCTTATCCCATTCGCCAGACCAACCGCAAGTTATGAGTCCATAATCCTCAAATATTCGTTTCAAATACTGCTTCATTGTTGGTGGGTATTCGTCAAGTTCTTCCGATGTATTCCTAAATTGACAATCAATATAATCTCCATTGATTTTCACAATGGTAGGAATCTGACAATGAACAAGTGGAGTTGCCTGAGAAATAGCAGCCTCATGAGAAATAACTTGTGGAGTTATTCCTTCAGATTCAAATGCCAGTTCCAACAATCTGTCAAAATTAGTGGTTAAGATAACACGTACATAACCAGCTTTGGCTAATTTAGCAATAGCTTTATGTGCTTTTGTTGGTTGCTTCCATCCCAAATCCTTTTCATCATCAGTAGGTTCAAAAAACTGTTTCATTAATTGCACTCTCTCAGTTGGAGTCTGTACTAACTCTTCCAATAACGATGAATAGGAAGCCTCTTTCTTATATTTTTCTTTAAACCATTGATGTGCGTCCTCCTTTATAATCTCCCTTTTAACAGCTGCCAATTGTTCTATAAGACATGATTCAATTTTCCATCCTGTTGGAATATGTGCAGAACGTGATATTCCAGAACCCAGTAAAAGGGCATAAGCACCTTTATTTGAATACATGGAAAATGCCAATGTAGTTAATCTTTCTATTTTCATAATACAATATCATAACTGATAAAGACAAAGGTAATTCTTTTTATTGAGAGCAGATGTTATTATCATCTATAAATATTGATGTAATTCGCCATTTTAATGAAAAATCATATAGTTTGAATGATGTTTTATTGATTTCTATTCATTACTTTTGCAATATAAGTAGAAATGATCATCACCAAAATGGAAGTGACAAAAGACATAAATCGCATCAAGGTTGTGCTTGTGGAGAAGAAGCGGACCAACAAATGGTTGGCCGAACAATTGGGCAAGGACCCTGCCACGGTATCGAAGTGGTGTACAAACACATCACAACCCGGACTGGAAACACTGTTGGAAATAGCACGTGTTCTGGATGTAGATATTAAAGAACTGTTGAACTCTACACGTAATGATGTTCAGTTAGTCAGAATTCAAAAACAGTAAAGCCAAGTAATGTTATGAACAGTAATGATAGAGCTAATCTTATAAAACGTATCAACACTTTAGAGGGACTGACCGACAAGGAGCGTAGTGCCTTGTTAGGTTTGTTACGCGAGAATAAAACTTATGGTCTGGTGTGGGAAGATAAGCCCGAAGACGTAGAAGAACGTCTTCGCGATGAACTGCCCATCTTGACGGAGGTGCCGGAACGTGCTATTATTAGTGAAGATAAAGATGCTCCTAACCATATTCTGATTGAGGGAGACAATCTGGAAGCCCTCGCTACTTTGGTTTATACACATGAAGGAAAAATTGATGTAATATATATAGATCCTCCGTACAATACAGGAAATAAGGATTTTATATATAATGATAGCTATGTGGATAAGGAGGATTCTTATCGCCATTCTAAGTGGTTGTCATTTATGAGCCGACGCCTGAAAATCGCGAAAAAACTTTTATCCGATCGTGGAGTCATTTTCATTTCTATTGATGATAATGAACAAGCGCAATTGAAATTATTATGTGATAATATATTAGGTAATGGTAATTTTATAACGAACATTATTTGGCAATCTACAGCAGGATCAAACACTGGTAATGAAATAGTTACAACAACAGAATATGTTTTAGTTTATACTTCTAATAGGACTAATGCGCATTTTGATGGACAACCTCCAGTTGATGACACTTTTAAATTTAGTGATAAACATGTCAACGAAAGAGGTAAATACACACTAGATAAATTAGATCGTAGACGAGTAGGTGGACATTATTCTGAAGCATTGAATTTTCCTATAGAAATGCCCGATGGTTCTATGCGTTATCCGGGAGGTGGCTCAAACCTGAATCCCGGGTGGAATTATTTATGGAGTAAATCTAAAATAAAATGGGGTATAGAAAATGATTTTATTGTCTTTAAAAAGAATTCAAAAGACTGGGCCGTATATTGCAAACGTTATCAAAATGTAGATAATAAAGGGAAATTTATAGAACGAACTACGCCATATAGAAATTTAGTTACATCAGATTTATTTAATACAGCCCAAGGGACAGCGGAAATTGCGAATATTTTTAATTCAAGGCCATTTGCATTTCCGAAGCCATCAGTATTTGTTAAATTTTTACTTTCAACTTCAGTAACAACATTAAATAATGCTATCATATTAGATTTCTTTGCAGGAAGTGGTACCACCCTTCATGCTACTATGCAACTGAATGCAGAAGATGAAGGTCATCGTCAATGTATTCTTGTTACGAATAATGAAAACAACATCTGTGAAGAAGTTACTTACGAGCGAAACAGGCGAGTGATTCAAGGTTATACAAACTCAAAAGGTGAAGAAGTAGCTGGTTTAACAAAGAATAATCTCCGTTACTACCGTACCGGATTTGTTGGTCGCAACCGCTCTATGCAAAATATGCGAAAACTGGTAAATCTTGCTACAGATATGCTTTGTATCAAGGAAGACCTTTATACAGAACAAAAGACCTTCGGAGGTCAAAAGACTTATAAAAATGTTTTCCGCTATTTCAATGACGGGAAAAAGCAAATGCTTATTATTTATCGTGAAGAAGCCATTGATGAACTGGTTGATATAATCTATGATCTGGATATAACACAGCCGATTAAAGTTTATGTGTTCTCACCCAGTGAAGACCCATGGGAGGGTTCATTTGACGATGTCAGCGACAAGGTGGAGCTATGCGCTCTACCACAAGCCATCTATAATACATATCGCAGAATTCTGCCCAAGAAAAAGGATGCAGTAGTCATGCCGGAAGAAGATGCGCTGGCAACCACTGAAGAAGAGGAAGAGCAGTTTAATGGAATGTTGAACTTTGAATACGATGAGGAAGCATAAACATATATCAGATAGAAACATGATATGTTGTTTAAGTTATTCGAAAATTTCGAATAACTGCTTCTGGAAAAAAGTAACTCCATAATAAACACTTAAAATAAAAAAAGGAATAATGAAAAATATACCATATCAACAGAACGCTATCAAAGAACTGACCGATAAAACAATCCGTCTGTTAAACCTCGGTGGCAAACGACATAAAATTGTGTTTGAAGCACCAACCGGTGCGGGAAAAACAGTCATGACCTGTCAGGCTTTGGCAAGTATAACCGATGAATTGAAGGAACGTGGTGACAGCCGTTATCAGGAAGTTGCCTATATCTGGTTTGCACCTCGTAAACTTCATCTGCAAAGTTATGCTAGCTTAAAGAATGCCTTTGGTGAAACACGGAAACTTCGGCCTGTAATGTTTGACGAGATTGACCAAAGTGAAGGTATACAGCCCGGAGAAATATTGTTTGTCAACTGGGAAAGCGTGAACAAAGAAAGTAATGTTATGGTACGCGAAAGCGAAAGCTTTGCTTCTTTGTATGAAATTGCACGACGAACACAAGAGGAATACGGTTTGCCCATTGTTGCCATCATAGATGAGGAACACATGTTCTGGTCAAAGACGGCTGATAAATCGGCTGCGGTGCTGGAACGTATCAATCCTGCTGTAGAATTGCGTATTTCGGCCACTCCCAAAACACTTCACCCTGATGAGAAAGTAAAAGTTTACCGACAGGATGTTATTGCTGCTGAGATGATTAAGAAAGAAGTCGTGCTGAATCCGGATATAGAACTGGATTTCAGCGAAGAACGCACACTGAACGAAAATCTGATTAAAGCAGCATTGGCAAAACGTAATCAGTTGGCAGAGCTTTATCAGGAATTAGGTGTCAAAATCAATCCCCTATTACTTATCCAGCTGCCAAACGATACGAAGGAAACCATGACTTCGGAAGACCAGGCTATCGCAGAACAGGTGAGAACCTATTTGGAAGCCATTTGTGGAATAACAACCGAGAATGGATTATTGGCCGTATGGCTCGCCAACGAAAAAGAGAATCTCGCTGGATTGGAACGTCCTGATAATATGACACAAGTATTGCTATTCAAAGAAGCAATTGCTTTGGGTTGGGACTGTCCTCGTGCAGCAGTATTGCTAATCTTCAGAAAATTGCAAAGCGATCAGTTTACAATACAGACTGTAGGACGTATTCTGAGAATGCCGGAACAGAAACATTATCCGAAAGAACAGCTTAATATCGGCTATGTTTATACCGATATTGCAAAAGATAAAATTCAGATTGTCACAGCCGATTCCGACTATATTTTGAAAAATACGATTACAGCATGCAGACGTGAAAATCTTGAGAATGTATCTCTACCGGCTTACTATTCAGAACGCCCTAATGTGGAACGAAATTATTTGGGACCCGACTTCAAGAAAACATTGTATGAAATAGCTGATGAATTCTGGAAACTAGAAAGAGGTGCCGGATTGTTTTCTATCGCTGAATTGGCTGCTTTAAGAAATGATAATGATGAATTTACTCCGTTGCCGGAAAGTGATGACGATTTAGTAAATGAAAACAGAAGACGGGTAAAGAATTCACTTCGTTTGGATGTCAAGACCATCAATGTGGAGATCCCGAAGGATGTCCACTTCCAGAATGAAGAACAGATATTGAAAGTAGATCAAGTCCGCTTTGCCCGTAAAGCATCGGAAATAGACCGCGTATTTATGGCATATATAAGTGGTAAAGGACATCAATTTGAAAGTAAAGGTAGAGCTGATAAAATAGCTAACTACCTGCTTGAAATGCTCGCCGACTATTTTGGAATCTTCGATACTGATGCCAAGAAGGTCGTTCTTTATTATGATAACAGGCCCAAATTTGACCGTTTACTGGACACGGCCTTAGAAACATACGCCCGTAAAAGAGAGCGAGCAAAGAAAAGATCTGCTGCTGCCAGAGAATTAAAACAATACAACTGGGAAGTTCCGGAAGAAAGAGTTTATGACAGTGAAACAAACCGTATTGAGACTGCAAAAAATCATGCTTTACTGCCATTCGTGCAACTTAACGAAGCTTCTAATCCAGAGAAAGAATTTGTGAAATATTTGGAAGAACATTCACAATGGATTGACTGGTGGTATAAGAATGGAGACAAAGGGAAACAACATTATGCCATTGCATACGGAAAATCTTTATTTTATATTGATTTTGTTATTCGTATGAAGAATGGACATGTATATCTTTTCGATACAAAAAGTGCCGGAAGTGATGTAACTGCTCCGGAGAAACATAATGCCTTGTTGCAATATATACAAGAACATTCAACTAAAGATACACCTCTTTATGGAGGAGTTATCATTCAAGATGGAAGTAACTGGCTATATTCCAAGCTACCGATTGAGAATACAACTGATTTGTTAAACTGGGATGCTTTTTATCCTGAAAACGCATAAAGATTATGGCTAAAGGTATAGATCCGAAATTTGTTCACTACGGTATCCGCAAAGATGATTTAGCTATGATAGAAGCAATCTGTGAAGCGGAAGGTGTAGATTTTGACTGGTTAAGTGAAGATATTCTGAAAGCCTATCATGCCAAGAAAGTTGACGTGATAGAAATGAGTGATAATGAAACGGAAGACATCATCCGTAATGCAATCCAAAAAATACGTCAATAAATACGATTATGCTGATACAAAGAATTAAAATAAGCAATTATAAGACTTACTTGTCACTTGATCTGGATTTGACGGTCGATGATGATCGCCCTATTATTCTGATTGGCGGTGCAAATGGTGGCGGTAAGACTACTTTATTCGAGGCCATAAGCGGAGCTCTTTATGGTTTGAAAATTGAAAACAAAGAGCATTTCATGGAATTGCTCAATCAGGGAGCCTTAAACACAGCCAAACCTGAGATTTCCTTACAGATAACATTTGTAGGGAAAGTACTCGGTCAGCAACAGAAGTACATATTAAAGCGTGTTTATCAGTTAAATCCGCAAGGAAAGCCATTGGAAAGCGTATCGCTGAACATGAACGGGAATATGTATGTTTACGGTACGATGACTGCTCCCAAAGACCGGGTAAAAGCAGAACAGGAAATCAATAAAATCATCAAAGCTAATCTGCCTCAGGAACTGAGTCAGTATTTCTTGTTTGATGCAATGCAATCGAGTGAATTGCTGAAGAAAAATGTATTTGCCCAAACCATTCGTGATAATTTTGAGAATGTATTGGGCTTCAAAAAATACCTTCAGTTAAAGCGTGCCGCTGAAAAACTACAACAGGAATGGGCTCAACAACGTCTTGAAGCAGAAAAAGAAGCCCAGGAATATAATGAACTATGCGCACAAAAAGACAAGCTGACCGCAGACTTAAATACGTGTATAGCAGAACAAGATACAAAATATAAGTATCTTGCGTCGGTAGAAGTGGAATATAAACGGGCAAAAGACGGTGCTCAGGAAGCTTCTGCCCTTAACAAGAAGATACAGGAGCTTGCCAGTAAAATTGACGATATTGTAAAGCGTGCAGCAACTTATGCTGAGGACCTAAAAGCATTTGTTGACAACATAGAAATTGATTTATTCTTGCCTAAATTAGCTTCAAACCTGGCACAAGAAATCAATAATATCCTGCACATAAAGGAACAGCTTCAGAAAGAGAATACAGGTGCCTATCCGTTGGAGACATTGAAAGATGTGACAAACAAAATTATAACTTACTTAAAAGATTTGTCACTGTGCAGTGAATCTGTGGATGAAGAACAGGTTGTATCCCATATTGTAGCTATCCAAAATAGCACTAATAAAGAAGATCCTTTTGGTTATCTTGACGAAACGGAAGTAACCGCTTTATCTAATTTGGTAAAGAGAACTGGCTCCAATCAGTTCATTGCACTTGACCGCCAGCGCCAGGAACTGGAAATTCAACTTTCAACATTGGATAACTTACGTTCGCAAAAACAGACATTGGAACAAACGCAAGCCGGTGGTAATGAATATCTAATTCAAAATTATGAAGCCGCTCAAAAACAGATAGAGAAACTAAAAGGTCAGGAAGCGACTCTGAAAGCAGACATTCAACGTCTTGAGAAACGGATTCATCAGTTTGATGTACAAATCCAGCAAGAACCTGATATTAAATTTGACACTTTGGTCAAGCTCAAACCTCTGTTTGAAAAGATTGCAGACAGTTTGCTGAAGAAGAAAAAAGCCCAGATTGAAAGTGAAATGCAGCAGCAACTCAACAAGTTGCTTGTTTCATACAAAGGTCATGTAACCAAAGTTGAGTTGTCCGACAGCATTGAACAATTCAATATTAAACTCTATCATACTGCCGGAAATGAGATTTCATTGAATCAGCTTAATGCTGCATCCAAGCAAATCTTCATCCAAGTCTTATTGAAAGTATTGCGAAACCTGGGAGATTATAATCCACCTGTAATGATTGATACAGTAATGGGGGTTCTTGACAATGAAAGTCGTGATGCCTTGATGGAAGAATATTTTCCACAATTGGCAGAACAAACGATTTTGCTTTGTACGACCTCTGAAATAAGAACAGACAGCGACTACATCAAACTGGAACCGTTTATCTCCCAAACCTATACACTTCATCGTAATGTAGAAGCACAGAATACCACGGTTGAAGACGGTTATTTTGGTTTAACTCTTAATCAGTAAAAGAAATGAGCATTATAAATTTTTCAAATACGCGCCAGATGGAAGGGTTGTTTGACGCAATCAATCCAATCAAGGAATTGATTGAATCAAAAATCAATCTTTCCAGAACGGCAGATCGGGAGAAACGTATAAACTTGAATCAGAATAAGGTAATGCGTATCTGTTTCATCGTGGGACTAAGTTTGCCTACAAAACGTTCCATAGATGATTATAAGGATATACAATTGTCAGTGTCATCCATACGAATTACTCCCAGTTTTTTCACAATGCACGATTTGAGTACCTTATATTCGGCATTGTTAAAATTAAGATATTCGGGCTTGAACATTGATTGGACTCAAAACGCTACGCTTTCTCGAATTATCGCAGCAGAAATGCTCCGTGGACGTGACTATCTGATGGCTGACAACAATCTGGATTCCTTCTTATACGCCATGAACAACAAAGTAGCCATGGCAAAAGATATTCCAGTCCTGAATCTTCTGATTGGTAACTATGGTGATGAAGAAATGGAAGCGACGTTGGATATAAACAGTCGTTCCATTACCAACTCACAGATTATCATTGCAGGAGCTACAGGTTCCGGAAAGACCAATTTGCTGGCAGTCTTGATTCAGCAATTCAGAATGTTATCCACAGAATCACAATATCCCGTGAACTTCCTTCTGTTTGATTACAAAGGTGAGTTCAGCGATATACAGAATAACCATTGGTTATCTCTCTTCGATGTGGACCGTTCTTGTATTCTGGATCCATTGACACAGCCATTGCCTTTTACTCCATTTAAGGATTTCACAGGGCGCTCTATCAATGAAATCAATCTGTACTCTACTGAAATGTCTTCTGCCTTATGTTCTATAGACCGAGTAAGTGCGAGTGCCAACATGAACAACCGTCTTAGTGAAGCTATTGTAGAAACCTATAAATCGACAAATGGCGCCCCTATTTCATTTGAATTAATGCTGAAATGCTATCAATCACGAATGAAAGATGCAAATAATGATGATAGTATTTCTTCTGTTCTGAAACAATTGGTTAATGCGCATATATTTGAATCAGAGGATAAAGTTTCCTTGATTGATGACTGCTACATCATTAAGATGGATGGGTATCCCAAAGATGGACCTATAGCCAAAGCTATTGTATATTTCCTGATGTCTAAACTTAATAACATTTATGAGCTACTGGATAAACAAGCAGTAAATGATGAAGTAGTACAAATACGTCATTTCTCTATTATTGATGAAGCTCACTATATGCTTGACTTTGACAATCGCCCCCTGCGTAATTTGATTGCAGTAGGACGAAATAAAGGTCTGAGTATTATCCTTGCTACTCAGAATATGAGCAGTTTCAAATCAAAAGGTTTTGACTTTTATGCCAATGCTCAGTACCCTCTGATTATGAAACAGCAAACTATTGATGATAAGGTTATCAAAGACTTGTTCGGTGTGAGTGGTCAGGAACTCCAGGAAATCAGAACTGCTATAGCCGGGCTTCAAAAGGGTGAGCTGATTATAAAAGACCAGATGGCTTTTGCCCTTGGTATGGGGAATAAGTATAAGAAAATTAATGTGACACACTTGATATAATATGAATATTAACCCTAATTGATATTAAAAGATATGGTAAGTGTTTATTTGTGGATTTTATTTATAATTTGTTGGATCATTGGTATTTTAATGTTATTTATGTCTGCAAAAACATTAGTTGATGATTCAAACGATGGTAGTATAAGCTATATTATTAATATTTCTAGCTTTTTTGTTAGTATAATACCTTTTATAGGGCATTCTATCATTAATAATGATCATATATTTTTTATATGTTGGTACATTTTATTAGGCATTGTATTATTGTATCATTTTTTTGTTCTCATATTCAATGCAAAAAAAAGTTTTCATTATGTGGTGAGTTTTATAATAACTAGTTTTTTTATTATAACTCCTATAATATACAAGACAGATATAGTCTTATGCGATTATAATGATTATATTTTATCAGCATTTAGTATAAATGTGCCTAAGGTATTACTATCTTTTTGGTTACCATTATTTATAATCGTTTTATTTGTCGCTTTTATATTAAAACGCAAAGAAACACATTATATAAATCTTGATTCAGACAAAAAGAAAGAAAACCACAATAATGTAGCCACATCTTTAGAGGCTTCATTAATGCTCCGTTCTTTTGAAAATTTATCCATGAAAATAACTAAACAATCTCATGAAATTATGAATAGTTTTCAAGAGATGTCTAGAGAATTATCTATGATGAATATCCAAAAAGGAGGAACGAATAATTATCATTTGGATAAGATCATGCTAGAGGTTTTTGAGAAATTAGAAAATAATATAAGTACACTCAACTCAAAACTTGGCACTATAGACTTTAATAATCAAAATATAGCAAATCCTATTCTAATAAAAGAAATAACACATTTTATTGCTACACCATTAGCTACGATAGAGTCTACTTGTGATTTAAGAGGAGTTCTATAAATTAAAATATTGTAGTACAGTTGTTTATATGGTT
>ENA-ORSI01003136-ORSI01003136.1-human-gut-metagenome-genome-assembly--contig:-NODE-3136-length-10919-cov-2.485088_pt1 | contig 10919 bp, 5 predicted proteins | sample MGYA00242187_ERZ509154 | MGnify/ENA primary metagenome ERZ509154 (study PRJEB26280, sample SAMEA2338627) | human gut metagenome | biome: human gut; feature: human-associated habitat; material: faeces...
ATTCACCTACCACCTCCCCCTACGGGTACTCCTCCTTCCCGAAGGAGGAGAATTGAGTTACTACCGACTTTTCACGGTTACTTTAGTTCAAAGTGAATCTTGCTGTTTTCACATCCCGGCTGTTGGTACCGATCATCACTTCGAAATCTCCCGGCTCCGCTACCAGTTGCAGGTCATAATTGTAATATCGCAACATTTCCGGAGCAATCTTGAAACGGACAATCTTCATTTCACCCGGTTCGAGAAATATCTTCTGAAAACCTTTCAGCTCTTTCACCGGACGGGTACTGCTGCCGACGATGTCGCGGATATAAAGCTGCACTACCTCCGAACCGGGCCATGTGCCCGTGTTGGTGACTGTCACTGCTGCGGTTAGCGAGCCGTTCATGTCCATGCTGGAATGGCTCAAGTCGATATCGCTGTAAGAGAAAGTGGTATAAGAAAGTCCGTAACCGAACGGATAGAGTGGCTCGTTATCCACATCGAGATAGTTGCTGTGGAACTTCTCGAACCATTTACCCTGTCCCAACGGGCGTCCGGTGTTCTTATGTGCATAATAAAGAGGGATCTGTCCGACGTTCTTCGGGAAAGTCATCGTCAGTTTGCCTCCCGGGTTGACATAACCGAAGAGGGCGTCGCCGATAGCGTAGGCCGCTTCGCTACCTCCGAACCATACATTCAGAATAGCGGGCACGTGTTCCTGTTCCCAGTTTAGCGTAAGCGGACGACCGGTGAATAACACCAGTACTACCGGCTTTCCGGTTTTCAGTAATTCTTTTAACAGGTTTTGTTGTACGTCGGGGAGGTCCAAGTTGGTGCGGCTGCTGCTTTCCCCGCTCATTTCTGACGATTCGCCCAAGGCTGCGATGATGATGTCCGAGCGGCGGGCTACATTCAAGGCTTCGTCCAGCAATTGCTGGTCGGTCCGGTTGTCGCGGTTCAGTGAACGGCCGAACATGGTGGCGCGTTCTTCGTAGGCGGCGTCACTAATCAGGTTGCTGCCTTTGGCATACATGATATTCGCTTTTCCGGCAGTCATCTCTTTCAAGCCTTCCACCAGTGATGGGCAACGGTCGAGCACGGCGGCTACGCTCCATGTTCCGGGCATATTGGCACGGCTGTTGGCTAGCGGGCCTATCACGGCGATGTTGCCTTTAGGATTAAAAGGCAGCAGAGGGTTGCCGTTCGGATTTCCGTCGGGGCTGTCGTTTTTGAGCAGGACGAAACTTTCTGCCGCAATTCTGCGGGCAGCGTCGCGGTGTGCCTTCGTAAAGATGTCACGTGCCGGACGTTTCGGGTCGCAATATTTATACGGGTTGTCGAACAACCCCAGTTTGTATTTCGCTACCAGGATGCGGCGGCAGGCGGTGTTCAATGTTTCCATAGAAACCTTGCCTTCCTGAATGGATTTTTTCAGAGTACCTACAAAACCTTCGCTGACCATATCCATATCCACTCCGGCGTTGATGGCACGTGCCGTTACCGTCTGGAGGTTGCCGATACCGTGGTCTATCATTTCGGAAATACCGGTATAGTCGGTGACTACAAATCCGTTGAATCCCCACTGACCGCGCAGGATGTCCGTCATTAACCATTTGTTGGCAGTGGCCGGAATGCCGTCCACCTCGTTGAATGATGCCATGACACTGCCTACGCCTGCTTCAACGGCGGCTTCGTAAGGCAGCATATAGTCGTTGAACATCCGTTGGCGGCTCATGTCCACCGTATTGTAATCCCGACCAGCCTCTACAGCACCATATAAGGCGAAGTGTTTCAAGCAAGCCAAGATCGTATTCTCCTTCGCTAAGTCATCGCCTTGATAACCACGCACCATCGCCTTAGCGATTTGAGCTCCCCACCAAGGATCCTCACCACTTCCCTCAGCGATACGTCCCCAACGTGCGTCACGGGCAATATCCACCATTGGAGAATAGGTCCAAGTAATACCATTCGCGCTGGCTTCGATCGCCGCGATACGAGCGCTCTGCTCGATCATTGTCGAATCCCAGCTACAAGACATCGCCAATGGAATCGGGAAAATCGTCTGATAACCATGAATAACATCGACACCAATCAACAAAGGAATTTTCGCCGGGGATTCCTCTACAGCGATCTTTTGCAGACGGCGTAATCCCTCCATATCCGAAAAGCCGGTCGCACCCAGCCAACCACGGCGTACCGCCTCATCCGCACCCTTAGCACCACTCAATACGCCAGGCACACCACCACCAGACAGGTTCAATTGACCAATCTTGTCCTCCAAAGTCATCCGCCCCATCAACTCGTCGATGAAACGGTCCATCTCACGATCCGCATTCGACTGTCCATACACCGTGAATGCCGAAAGAACCGCCAATGACAATACCACTTTTCTCATAATCTTAACCTCTAATTATTTACTATTTACCTTAAAACCCAATTTATTCAATCCCTCTTGTACCTCTGGGCAACTCATAAACAGACGCCAAAGCAATCCCGAACGATAGTTCTCGATCATCGGAGCGATCGTGCATTGATCAATCGCCAAATAACGGGTAGGGAACCAATCCTGATCGATACTGAACGCGTCATAAAAACCATACTTACCCCAAATACGATCACCCAAATCAAAATAGAAATGCCTCATGGCCTTCATCGACTCTTCTGGCGTATAAGGGAAACTGCTTAGTGCCGCGGTTGGTGTAATGACACCTTGATCATTATTTACCGGCATGTGAGCATGATAACCCTCAACCGAATAGCTGGCCGTCAATCCCCAGCAATTTGCACTATACCCCTTATATCTCTCTGGATTCTCAACACAATACTGATAATTGATCAACGTCTGGTTACGATTCAAGTCCCAATAATTCGCATATTGATCCGAAAGCCCCTTCGGACATAAACCGATATAGGAATAATGTGCCCAGAACAAAGGACCACCATACTGTTCCGCTCCATTAAACTTCAAGATCAACGGATGCCCATAAGCGACCGCGTCACTCTTGATGCCTCCCTTTCGTGCCCAACCGTTATGATAAGCTGAAGCCGGTATTGGATAAGTCGGAGAGGATGCCGCTAAGATATAAATAATCAGGCACTCATTGTATCCCTCAAGCGGAAAATTCATCTCCCATGCGTAATTAGGACTCCAATGCCAATAGAGAACATCCTTTCCATTCAGGTACCACGACCACTCCATTTCCCGCCAAAGCTTGTCAATCTTAGCGGCCAATGCCTTCTCGTTCTCACTGCCATCAGCAAAATATTGACGGACACAAAGCAATCCTTGCATTAAGAAAGCGCTCTCCACCAAATCTCCTCCATCATCCTTCTGCCCGAAAGGTTTAACCTTGCCCTTCGGTCCATTCATCCAATGAGGCCAAACGCCATGAAAACGATCAGCCTTAGCCAAAAAATCCGCAATCTTATGCAAACGCTCAACCCCCTCTTCTCGAGTGATAAAGCCACGCTCGATACCAACCAGCAGGCCAGCGATACCAAAACCACTACCGCCTGTCGTTACGACATCGGCATCGTTCTCCGGATAAACCCCATCCATGTGAATCCGCTCACAAGCCAATCCACTGTTAGGCTCAGCACCTTCCCACATATAATTAAAGTGTGCCTTTTGGATATAAGTCAAAAACTCATCATCCGACTTAAAATCGTTTTTTCGCTCGACAACCTGTTTTTCCACGGATGTTTCCACGTTCTTTTTCACCTCTTGACAAGAGACGGAAATCAGCCCCAGCACAAGGGTCATTACTGTCACTCTACACTTCAGATCCATAATTCTTTATATACCCTGTTTAACATTCTGTTCCTTATATATTAACCCATATATGATTTCTCATTCTTGTACTTTTCACCTAAACCAATACCTAACCTACTATTACTTCAAAGCCTCCAACTTACGTAATCCATTCTGGACATCCGGATGGCTCATAAACAATTTCCAAATCAATCCTGAACGATAATTCTCGACCATTACCACAATCGGCGCCTGATTCAAACCCATGAAGAGAGGCGATACCCAGTTGATCGTTAAGTTAAACGCATCACGGAAACCATACTCGCCCCAAAGGAAACTACCATAATTACGATAATAGTTTTTCAAAGCCTTCATCGACTCTTCCGGTGTATAAGGGAAAGAAGCCAGAGCTCCAGTCGGAGCGATCGTTCCATTATCACGATGAGGCATCGGCTCCTGCGCTTGGTAACTCCAGGTAAAATCACTGGCAGTCAATCCCCAGCAGTCATCTCCATAACCGACATACCCACCTTGATTCTCGATACAATAACGATGATTGATAATCGCCATCTTTTTATTATTCTCAAAATAATTGGTATACTTGTCCGTAAACTGATGCGGATCCAAGCCCATATAAGAATAATGGATAAAGAACAAAGGACCACCATTTGAGACACCGACGGTCAGATCCTGACCGAAATAGGTATTTCCATTTGTATACATACGGCCATCCGGAACCTGTCCCCAGCCACGATAATCCTGAGCGATCTTCTCTTGGCTAGCCCAACCACTGTAATACATTTCAGGAGCTACCGCATGTTTTGGCGCCATAATAGCCAACAAGTAAGTAATCATGGCTTCATTCCATCCAATCAACCGATGGTTGATCACCCAAGCCTGATCAGGCGACCAATGCCAATAGAGATAAGGACTATCCTTGAATTGTTTATACCAATCCCACTCAATATCTTTCCAAAGCTTATCAATGCTCTTCCGGATTTGTTTTTCCTTGTCATTATCCCGATCAAAATACTGACGAGCGGCTAACATGCCCTGGAACAGGAAAGAATTCTCCACCAGATCGCCACCGTTATCCTTCGGGCCAAAGAATGGTACGGTCTTACCCGTTGTTCCATCAATGAAATGGGGAACAACACCATGATACTTATCCGCCTTCTCCAGGAAAGAGGTGATTTTCAGGAAACGCTGAACAGCCTCTCCACGAGAAATAAAACCACGTTCCACACCAGCGATTGTCGCCATAATACCAAAACCGGAAGCTCCAGTCGCAATCATATCCTTACGACCAGGAATATTCTCACGAGCCAAACCGCTATTCGGTTCCGCCCCTTCCCAATAATAACGGAAATTCGCCTCTTGGATCATATCAAGCAACTCCTCATCAGTCATCGGATGAGTGGTTGCTGAAAGGATCTCTGACGCAGCCGATTCATTCAGGGCATAATCAACTGCCGTTACCTTATAATAGGCCTTCTTGCCCACCTCTCCTATAAAATCGGCATAACGATTCATCCAGGCATGACGGATCGCCACAGGCTCGAAGTTCGCGCCATCCCATGAACGATAAATCCGGTAATATTTAATCTCCCCCTCTTCACGAGGCAACCATTTCAAGTCAATATGCCGCTCATAAGCCTTGGCCTCTCCTAAAACGGGCGCTTTCAAGACTGCCGCAGGTAATGCCTCGGATAAGAGCTCAACATCATCAAGGAAAAGCGTATGCTCCTGACCATCCTTTTGACCAGGACGTAAAGCGACTGCCGCCAACCGCTTGATCGAATTATCATCAAGTGAACCAATTCCTAAATCAGACAGAGGAATCACTACCTGGCGCCAATCCGGATCCGAACTGGATTTCACATAAGGAAGTAAAGCGACATATTTCGTATAGGTACTATCCGCATAACGAATCGCCAATTCCGGTAAAGCCCGCATCGTCTCCTCATTCGCTTTCAGTCTCATCGACAAAACGGAAGGCGAACGGAAGAAATCATTTCCGCGAATAGGACAATACTGTATCTCAGCATACCAATCTCCCTTTTCTCTTGACAAATAAGAGATCTCTAATGAATTACCAGGCGTATGGAATTGTTCGCCATTAACTGGCAAATGATGTCCGACATGCTTGACCCAAGCGGGCGATGTGTATCGTGCCGAAGTATAAAAATAGGAACCTGGCATCAAGCTATTTTCAAAGAAAGTATAATCATACAATCGTTCTGTCGCGCTCAGTCCGGCGGAGAACAAAGAGATAATCAATAATGGAAGATGTTTCATGATATAAAATAATCCAGTTAAAATAAAGGCGGTACCAAGCGAACCCGGCACCGCCCTGCCAAACTACAAAGTATTTATTGTTTAAGGATAAAAAAATGCTTATTCAACAGTTGAGAAATCAAACGGAACAGGCTCTTCTACCAAGTTCGCGTTCAAGTCAATCTGATCTTGAGGAATAGGATAACACTCATGCTCTCCTTTAACAAAGCCCTCCAACTCTTGAGCCGCACGATCCGTACGAACCAAGTCGAAGAAACGCTCGCCCCACTCAACCGCCAACTCTACCTGACGCTCCTCAAGGATCTGATCAAGTGTCGCATTTGTGATCGGTTTCATTTGAGCACGCTCACGTACTAAGTTCAACGGCGCATCACCATTCTGTCCTAAACGTACTTTTGCCTCAGCGTTCATCAAAAGAACATCCGCATAACGCAAGACACGAATATTGTTATTGTCGCCATAGCCCGTACGACCCGGAGTCATCTGGTTAGAAGGCGTATAAGCCTTACCATTGTAAACTACCGGCTCACCCTCAACAGCAGCTGGGATATGGTCGCCATCACGTGTCGTAGCATCCGTCATCAGGAATGTAGTCTCCGCACGAACTGTCTCTCCACGATCCTCAAACAGCTTCACGATTTTCTGTGTCGGCTCGATGAAAGCCCAACCAGAGATCGGAGCCTCACCTCTCGGTCCCATGAACGCGAACCAGTTATCAGACTGTACAATATCACCACTACCATTACCGAAGTCGGTGAACTGATACTCTAACAAAGACTCATTGCAAAGCTTTCCAGGGATCTTAAACAGATTGTAGAAATCAGGATACAACTCAAACTTACCACTGTCAATGATATCGTTGGTCAATGAGAGGACATCCTCCCATGCGTTCTCATGCATCTTCATCTTCGCTTTCAAGGCCTCAGCCGTATATTTCGTAACGGCACCCGGATGCGCTGACTCATTCGGACGGATAGCAGGCAAATTAGCGATGCAATAATCCAAATCCTGATACAGGTACTTTATGACATCCGCTTTCGGGCTCCGGAAGATATCCAACTGTTGGTTATCCACCAAGATGGGCACATCATTCCACAAGTTGACCAAATAGTAATATGACAAAGCACGGAAGAAACGAACCTCTGCCTGATATTGCGCGTTCAACGCCTTATCTGAGTCTGATGTCAAGTGCTCAGCATATTTGTCCAACGACTCCAAAGCGGCATTCACCAACGAAATAACGTTATAGTAGTTCTGCCAAGTTCCATTCAAAGCCCAGAATGTGGCCAACTGGTCGTATTGGAAATTGCTGGCGTACTCATACTCGATCTGGTCGGTCGGAGCACCTCCTTTATCTACATCATCTCCACGAACCAACAAGCAGCCATAAGTAGACCATGACGCAAGCAAATTTCTCGACTTGGCATAGATACCGGAAACCGGCATATACATATTCGCTGTATTGGTATAATCTACTGACTCAATCTCCACCGAATTCTCCGGAAGCTTATCCAAGAAATCGCTACAACTAGAAGTAGTCAAAGAGAAAGCCAATGGCAATACCCAAAGAATCTTTTTGTTGAATATATTTTTCATGTGATATTTTAGCTGTTATAAAGATTAATAAATAATACGTACACCGAAGGTATAAGATGAAGACAACGGATAAACTTGCTCATCAAATCCATAAGAGGTAGACGACAAAGACTCTGAACCATCCGCGTTACGGCCACTCATCAACTCAGGAGAGAAGCTGTTTGCCTTGAAGAAAGTAAACGGACGATCCGCTGTCAAGCTCAAACGAACACTCGGCATCTTGAAGTTACCGAAATCTTTTTTCGGGAAAGTATAAGCTACCTGGATATTCTGGATACGGAAGTAAGAACCATCCTCTACATAGAATGAGTTGAAGTTTGCGATGTTCCAAGCCTTTACAGAACCCTTAGCTGAAGGATAGCTGTTTGTTGAGCCCTCGCCAGTCCAACGGTTCTCTACCTGATCAGCGTCGTAGTTCAACTCTGAGTGCCAACGACGGTCACCACGCTTACGGTTAACGATTTGGTTACCTGTTACACCCTGCATTACCATCGAGAAATCGAAATTCTTGTAAGAGAAGCCCAAGTTGATACCATAAGTGAAGTTAGGAACATAAGAACCCAAGATCACACGGTCGTTACCATCGATCTTACCATCACCATTCTGGTCAACATACTTGAAGTCACCAGGCTCCAAACCATTAGCTACAGCGATCGGGTCAGCTGCAACCTCAGCGGCATTCTGGTAAACACCTGCCAACTCATAACCATAATAAGAGTTGATCTCGCTACCAACACGAGAGATCGTACGGAACTCAGCTGAACCACCATAGATATAAGGTGCGCCATCCAAGTCCTTAACCTCATTGTGCAAAGTCGTGATATTACCACCGATATAATATGTGAAGTCCTTACCGATCTTATCCGACCAGTTCAATGACAACTCAACACCAGTATTCAAGATCTCACCACGGTTACCCAGCAAGCTACCAGTACCCAAGCCCATAGGCAGCGGAGCGTTAATAACGGCATTCTGTGTCAAACGATAATACCAGTCAGCCTCCAAGCTCAAACGGCTATCCAATGTACGGAAATCCAAACCAACGTTTGTCTCGTTTACGACCTCCCAGCCTAACCAGCTGAAGTAAACCAAATTCGTATAACCCGGAACAGCTGAACCAGCGTAGATACCTGTTGTTGACATATCCTGTGTTACAGAAGCGAATCCATCACTCGCCTGGATCTTATCGTTACCCAGCTTACCCCAGCTGGCACGCAATTTCAAATAATCAGCCCATTTCTGGTCTTTCATGAATCCTTCCTCAGAGATATTCCATGCGGCACCAACTGAAGGGAAGTAACCCCATTTCTCCTGGTACTTAGAAGAACCATCACCACGGATTGTCGCAGACAAGAGGTATTTACCTTTATAATCATAAGAAGCACGAGCAAACCAAGAAACGCCACGGTAAGTCGTTCCGTCATCACCTGTCGTACGGCCATCAGCGTTACCCTGATTCAGATAGTAATACTCATCAGCACCATCGGGCACACCTGTAGCGTTACCCCACAAATTACGCCAGTTCTCCTCACGAACAGAGTTACCAATCATCGCTGTCAAACCATGATCGCCAAACTGATCACGATAAGTCAAAGTGTTATCGACGATATAGCTCCAATAAATATCATTCTGTTTCTTCAAGTTTGAAGTAGAAGTCACCTGTGTTCCACCGACCAAATACTCCGGAGTGAAGGTACGAGTCTGCAAGACGTTGATGTCCTGGCTGTATTGAGTCTTCCAAACCAACTTGTTGTCAGGAAGCAGATCCAATTGCGCATAGAAAGAAGGCATAACACGCAAAGACTTGTTGCTTGAGTCATAATAATCGGCAGTCGCTACCGGGTTATTGTAGAACTCGCTCAAGCCAATCTGTGCCGGAGAAGCATATTTAACAGGATAAGGATTCAAGCTGCTGTTCTCGTCATAAACCGGCATGATACCCGGCATACGGAAAGCGTGCTGCCATACGGTCAAATTAGGAACAGTCTGGTTAGAGTTGCTCAACATAACGTTAGCGCCAACCTTTAACCAATTGAACACACGATAATCGGCCTGTGTACGGAGGTTCAAACGGTTATAGCTGTTCTCCGTGTCGAGAATACCATCCTGATACAAGTAAGACGCACCAATTGAATAGGTCGCTTTCTCCGTACCACCTGAAATATCCAAAGAGTGATTGTGCATCAATGCCGTGCGAAGCAACTCATCATACCAGTTCGTATTCTGGTTACCCCACAACTTGCTGGCCTGGTTAACCTTATCCATCAAGGTTGCGTCACCCATCTCTTGAGCCATCGTACGATATTGATCGCCACTTGCCATCTCCAATACGTTTGTTGCCTTCTGGAAACCAACATAACCATCATAAGTAATGGTTGCCGGACGATTCAAAGTACCTTTCTTTGTCGTAATCAAGACGACACCATTCGCCGCACGCACACCATAGATAGAAGCGGCAGAAGCGTCTTTCAAGATTGACAAATCCTGAATATCACTGTTATTCAAGAAATCGATATTATCAAAGAACATACCATCGACTACATACAACGGCTGGCTGTCATCGTTCATAGAACCGATACCACGGATACGAACCGAAGGACCAGAACCCGGCTGACCACTGTTCGTAATCTGTACGCCTGGCACTTTACCTTGCAAAGCACCCATCGGTGAAGTCGTCGCATGCTTCGTGATCTCATCAGCCTTGACTACGGCGATCGGAGCTGTCAAGTCTTTCGCCTTACTCGTACCATAACCAATCACAACGACCTCCTCCAAGTTTTGAGTATCCTCGGCCATCAGGACATTAATAGTAGCTTGTCCATTTACCGGAATCTCTTGAGTGGTCATACCTACATAACTAAATACCAAAGTGGCGTTTTTGGGCACGTCGGTCAACGTATAGTCGCCATCAATAGAAGTAATCGTACCATTCGTGGTACCTTTCACCAAAACACTAACCCCAATCGCGGGATAGCCAGTAGCTTTCTCGGTGACCACACCTGTCACCGTCAAGTTTTGTGCGAACGATGTCGCCACCGCCAGCAGCAAACACAAACAAAGCATCAATTTAGCTTTCATTCACTCTTAGTTTTAAAGTTGAACATTGTTTATACACATTTTCAAAAACGACCGCGAAAGAACAGACTACATTAAAAAAAGTCAAACTTTGATCTACGTCAACGATACTTCACAAGGGGATATACAAAAGAAAAGTAGTACGTTTTTACTACTTTTACAACATATAAATAGCTAATAAACAATATCATGCAAATGACGATCCGAAGCATCACGC
>ENA-ORSI01003144-ORSI01003144.1-human-gut-metagenome-genome-assembly--contig:-NODE-3144-length-10900-cov-6.491194_pt1 | contig 10900 bp, 8 predicted proteins | sample MGYA00242187_ERZ509154 | MGnify/ENA primary metagenome ERZ509154 (study PRJEB26280, sample SAMEA2338627) | human gut metagenome | biome: human gut; feature: human-associated habitat; material: faeces...
GAGCATCTGACTGTTAATCAGAGGGTCGTTGGTTCAAGTCCAACCTGAAGAGCAAGAAAGTTCGTCGAAAGGCGAGCTTTTTTTGTAACCCGAAATAAGAAATTAATTTATGGACGATTCAAACTCGCGAACGTGTACATGTAGTATTAACTTTCTCCTCTGGGGGTAAACCGGGGCTTGAATCAGCTTTCATTGCCTTGCTTACTGCCGGCGGACACAAAACAAGAAAGGAGCAATGCAATGAGAAAGTATCTTTACAGCGGAGCCGGTTTTATGGAAATTCCGAACTGGCAACCCAACTGCTGGGTAAATGTAGAATGCCCAACTGACGATGATTTCAGATTCCTGAAAGAAGAACTGAAAGTTCCTGCCTCATTTTTAAACGATATAGCCGATACCGACGAACGTCCTCGTACGGATACGGAAGGAAACTGGCTACTCACCATTCTGCGTATCCCGATCCAGACACCACATCAGAAAGTTCCATATACAACTGTACCCATCGGTATCATAACCAACAATGAGATCATCGTATCTATCTGCTATTATTCTACCGAAATGATACCCGATTTCATTCAGCACACTTGCCGTAAGGGCATCAATGTGCCCAATAAGCACGAATTAATTTTACGCATCATCTACTCGTCGGCAGTATGGTTCCTGAAATACCTGAAGCAAATCAACAACGAAGTGAGTACGGCCGAAAAAGAACTGGAAAGAAGCATTAAGAACGAGGATCTGCTTCGCCTGATGAACTTACAGAAAACACTGGTATACTTCAACACCTCCATTCGTGGCAATGAAGTCATGATTGGTAAACTACAAAATATTTTCAGTGAAAAAGACTATCAGAATCCGGAACTGACAGACGATGTATTGATTGAACTGAAACAAGCACACAACATGGTCAATATCTACAGTGATATCCTGACCGGAACCATGGATGCCTTTGCCTCCATCATTTCAAACAATGTGAATACTATCATGAAGCGTATGACAAGTCTGTCCATTATCCTGATGGTGCCGACCCTGATAGCCAGTTTTTACGGAATGAATGTCGACATACACATAGAAGAGCTTCCTCATGCCTTCTCCATTATCGTATTCTCGTCAATCTTTTTGTCGGCTATGGCATTTGTCATTTTCCGAAGAATAAAATGGTTCTGATAGCTTTGTTATACATATTCTGAAATTCATCTACAGCAAAACAATAAAATAATGAAAATCGTATTATTAGAATCACTGGGAATCAGCGAAGCTTCCTTACAACGCCACACAGCTCCGCTAACAGAAGCCGGACATGAGTTTAAGGCATATCCTAAAAATACCAATCCGGAGGTTCAAATAGAGGAGGCCAAAGATGCCGATATCCTCATAATAGCCAATATGCCGCTCAGCGCAGAAGTTATCAACAGCTGTTCAAAACTAAAATATATCGATGTAGCCTTTACGGGAGTAGACCATGTCGCCCTCGAAGCTGCCCGTGCTAAAGGAATTCAGGTAAGCAATGCCGCAGGATATTCTACCCAGTCGGTAGCCGAACTGGCCCTTTGTATGATGATTTCTCTACTCCGAAACGTACCTCAGGTATCTGAGCGCTGCCGGGAAGGAAAGACCAAAGACGGTCTGGTAGGATGTGAACTGAGAGGTAAGACTGTCGGCATCGTAGGTGCAGGAGCTATCGGAACACGTACAGCCGAACTGTGCCATGCGTTCGGATGTACAATTTTAGGTAACAAACGTCACGTAACCGGTAATGAACCTTCGTTCATTCACTTCGTCACTTTAGATGAGTTGCTGGAAAAATCGGATATCGTATCCCTTCACTGCCCGCTCACTCCCGAAACTCATCATCTGATCAATGCAGACCGTATCAGACAAATGAAACAAGGAGCCTACCTCATCAATACTTCTCGAGGAGGAGTGGTCGACTCTGAAGCCCTGGCTCAAGCACTGAACGAAGACCGCCTGCATGGGGCCGGTATCGATGTATTCGAAAATGAACCGCCTCTCGATACCAATCACCCGTTACTGCACAGTAAAAATACAATTGTGACTCCACATGTTGCATTCGCTTCAGCCGAATCGATGGAGGCCCGTGCCGATATCGTCTTCGACAATATTAAAACCTGGATAGAAGGAAAGCAGCAGAACATTATATTATAAATAAAAATAGAAAGATTTTTCATCTTCCCATACAAAAGAAATATCAGCAAAAAGCCAGTCTGGTTCATAGCCGGCCTGGCTTTTTGTTTTGTATTTTTACCTACATAATCTATAACCAGATAATATATCTCAAAGTAAAGCAGTAAATTACAATAATATTTTCCTAAATTTGTAAACTATACGCTTCGGCACACGCGCGAACAGATTATACTATCTATCCGGAGTTTTACCGGACAGAAACAAATAAACCCTAAGAATATAAATAATATTATGAAAAAAGAAGGTCTGATTTTATCAGCTTTAATGATCACATCGGGAGCTTTTGCACAGCATAAAACTCCCAATATCATCTTTATACTATGCGATGACATGGGATATGGCGACTTAGGTTGCTATGGTCAAAAATACATAAACACTCCTAATATTGACCAGATGGCGGCAGAAGGAATGCGCTTCACACAAGCCTATGCAGGAAGTCCGGTAAGTGCTCCATCACGTGCAACTCTAATGACCGGGCAGCACAGCGGACATACCCACGTACGAGGCAACAAAGAATACTGGCCACAGTCCGCTGTCGTAACCTACGGAGAAAACAAAGATTACGCTGTTGTCGGTCAGGAACCGTATGATTCTACTCATGTCATCCTACCTGAAGTCATGAAAAAACACGGATATACAACCGGAATGTTCGGCAAATGGGCAGGAGGTTACGAAGGCTCCTGGTCTACTCCCGACAAGCGAGGCGTAGACGAATTCTATGGATACATTTGTCAGTTCCAGGCACACCTATACTATCCCAATTTCCTGAACCGTTATAGCCGCTCGAAAGGTGATAAGGAAGTGAAACGAATCGTACTAGAAGAAAATATCAAGTATCCGATGTTCGGCGACGACTATTTCAAGCGTCCGCAATATTCGGCAGACCTTATCCATCAAGAAGCGCTGAAATGGCTGGATACACAGACAGGAGATCAACCGTTCTGCGGTATCTTTACATACACTCTCCCCCATGCCGAACTGGCTCAGCCTCACGATTCCATCTTCAACGGCTATAAAAAGAAATTCTTCACCGACAAGACATGGGGCGGAGATGAAGGATCACGATATAATCCATCGGACCACACGCATGCACATTTTGCCGGTATGATCACACGTCTGGACAGTTATGTAGGGGAGATACTAGCAAAGCTTAAAGAAAAAGGGCTGGATGAAAATACCATCATTTTCTTTAGCAGTGACAACGGGCCCCACGAAGAAGGTGGAGCCGATCCTTCTTTCTTCGGACGCGACGGCAAATTGAGAGGGCTCAAACGTCAATGCTATGAAGGAGGAATCCGTATTCCATTTATCGTACGCTGGCCCGGACATATTGCAAGCGGAACAACCAACGATCACCAGCTTGCTTTCTACGATATTCTCCCCACCTTCTGCGAATTGATTGGCGACAAGAAGTTTATCGGGAAAAATAAAGATGAATTCGACGGAATTTCATTTGCCCCAACACTTCTTGGAAACGATAAAAAACAGAAAGAACATGAATTCCTATACTGGGAGTTTCATGAAACCGATCAAATGGCCGTACGCATGGGTGACTGGAAGCTCCTTGTCAAGAAAGGAGTTCCCTCACTCTATAACCTGAAAGAAGACATTCACGAAGACCATGATGTAGCAGCACAAAATCCTACAATTGTAAAAACGATGCTAGGTATCATCCAGCGAGAGCATCAACCCAGTGAACTGTTCAAGGTTACCCTTCCATCGTTTTAAACTTCTATCTACTTCATGTAAAAAAGATAATCCCTTCACTCAGCCTCGTTTACTTAACGAAAACTAAAGTGAAGGGATTTTTCTTACAACCACTAAATAAAAAAGGACTTTAAAGAGTCTCTCGGAGTCCCCATATCTTCAATCATATCCAACTTCAAAAAGATTCTAACTTAAAACTAACCACAAGACAATCTGCAAGCTATGATCTATTCATAGATAATGATCATTTCTCTTTCAGAGTCATCTATGGCTTTTATCCTTACTTATAAGCAAGATACTCCATCTTAATCATCTTTTGCAAATTAATAAATAAATTCTATTACAATTTGTCACCTAAAAAAGTGATTTTTCGGAATATCACGTATGTTACCTAACACATTTCTGCCGAGACAAAAATTTATTACGAATAAAAATATATATATTTGCCACCTAAACAAATACGACAAGCAGAATGAAGATAATCTACCGCTATCTATTAGTAATACTACTGCTACTTGGCACTTGTCCGCTTTATTCAACTGATATCCCGACTGATTCATTACTAATGCATTTATATAGTCGAGCTACTAATCTCATGATAGAAGGTAGTTTTAAGGCAGCACAAGAGGTTTTCGACAGTGCTTTTGCCGTACCCAAAGTAAAGCAGTCTCCCGTTTATCCTATTTTACTGAACGAACAGGCTACCTTATTAGTATATTTAGGAGAAGAGGAACAAGCCTTTACCATGAAAAAGAATGTCCTTCCCTATCTGTCCCAAATAAAAGATCTGGAAAAACATATTAGTATATACAATGACCTGGCTATCCTTTATCGCAGGTGGCATATGAATGACTCAACGATCTATTATTATAACAAAGCACTTGATGCCGCCTTAAAACATAAAGACGAAAGTTGGATTACCCATATTTACAATAATATATCCATATTTTATTTTAACATCCGGATGACTACCGAAGCTGAACAATATGCCGACTTGGCCGCAAGACACGCTACCGAAACAAACGATCCATTTGTAACATTCAGTACCTGGCAACTCCGGTCTGGTATCAAAGTTGAAGTAAATAAACTGGATGAGGCAACATATTCTATCCGCAAAGCTTGGGATATCGCCTGCCATGCAGACGGTAACTCAACAAGATGGAAAATGCGATGCATGCCTTCTTTATTAAGAATTTTTGAAAGAAAAGGACAACCAGACTCCGTAGACTACTATCTTCAATTAGGGAACGAATTACTAAAACAAACTCCTGTGAACAGCATTCCTGCCATAGGCTTTATCCAAATACGAGCCTCCACAGAAATACACCGAAAAAATTACGACAAAGCGCTACAAGATCTTTTGTGGCTGCGGAAAAAGGATACAGGTAGTGAGCCCGAAACAATCCTGAAACAAATAGCTAACTGTTATAACGCGATAGGAGAACAACAATTAGCTTACACATACATGGATAGTGCACGTATGTGGACGGATACGCTTGCACAGCAAAACCTGACTCAAAAGATGGCTGAACTGAATGTTAAAATCCAAATGCAGGAAAAAGAGCTACAAATAAATCGGTTGCAACAAGAAAAGCTTACGCACCAAACCGCCTTACTTAAAGCTGCAATATGTACTGTAGGTCTACTAATTATTATCTTAATAGCCTTGTTCATCTTACGTTACAAGAAAAAAATTGTAGAGAAAAAAATCCGACAACTTCAACAGGAAAATGAATTGAATTCTGCCCGAAAATATATTGAGGGGCTGGAAGCTGAATGTAAATATTTTGCCAAAGAATTACACGACGGTATAGCTAACGACTTATTAGGATTACAAATGAAGGTAGAAAACTCTACTACCCCCCATTATACTCAAGAGTTAAGTGCTCTTATCAAACAATTGAGAAATAATGTACGCAATATCTCACACGAACTGATGCCACCTGAATTTTTACATCTGACCTTAGACGAGATACTATATCAATACGCTGATAAGTTAAGCAACAATACGGGGATAAAAGTAACTTATTCAGGCATTCCTGATAAAGGTTCTCGCTTGTTACCAAACGAAACAGCTCATGAACTATATCGCATCGTGCAAGAAATTACCATGAATATCATAAGACATACAGATGCCCATCATATATCCATCAAGCTGTATACAGAACATCAACAAGTATATATATTACAAATAATAGACGACAGCACAACATCTATACCTCACGAAACGAAAGACAGAGGAATTGGATTACGTACTGTAAACGACCGCGCCAAGAGCATTAACGGTATTATCACCCGAGAATCGTCTGAAAAAAACAATATATTTACACTTCAATTAAAATTATCATGACCATGAATCCCGACATATACAAATTACTCATCATCGATGACCATCCCATCGTAGCAGAAGGTATTGCAGCCATCGCTTCTCGACAAAAGAATATAACATGTAAAAGTATTACTTGCTTGAAAGACCTATTGTCCGTAATCGCTTCCGAACAGTTTGACATGTGCATTACGGATCTGGAATTTCCTGACACAAACGGGTTCCAGTTCATCCATATCTTACAAGACAAACTACCGTCATGCAAAATTCTGATTTATACCATGCACGAAGAGCCGTGGGTCATTGCCCGACTATCAGAATTAAACATTTCCGGGGCTGTTTCCAAACACACTGACACCAGTGAGTTAAGTACAGCCATTACAAGCATCAGAATGGGGAATAAGTACTTTAGTGAGGTCTTCGCAACCCTCAACAAACGAAAGTCAACCACCGAAGGTCATAAAATACCGGAACTTTCCAAACGAGAAAAGGAAGTACTTTCCCACCTGGCGGAAGGTCTCAGTACCTCTCAAATAGCAGCCTTATTATGTTTAAGTACCAATACGATCCAGACATACCGAAAACGATTGATGGAGAAACTGAATGCTAAAAATGTTGCCGAATTGGTGTCTAAAGGAAAAGAAATCTTCTAATTTTACCCTTCACGCCCTTCACATACATACACTATTGCTCTCTTACATCCAGCTAATTTTTGAAAAAACTTATTTGAACTGCTGATTATAAGTAATTGTGAAGAGCGTGAAGGGCAAAAACAGCTAAAAAATTTTTGTTTTTAAGGAAAACGTCGGCATCTTTTAATCAACTTCTCGAGACGTTTTTTTAAAATTTGTACAAAAAATTTTTGTTCTTGGCGATAAGATCATGAATAACCAATGATTAATCACAAAGTAAATCTCGTAAGAGATAACCCTTTTTCGTCAATGATTCAGAAAGAGTCCTTATGGATCGAATCACAGCGTGCCGAAATCCTCTTCAGAGAATATCCCGATATAAAGAAAGCGTACTATCTTTCAATGAGATTCGGACTGATATATCACCAGTGCAAGCATAAGGATACCCCATTGACAAGACTTGCCAGAATCCTTCAATGTAAAAATAAAGAGCTTCCGTTCACTATTCAGAGGAGTAAGAGATAAGGCCTTCTTTTTGTTCAGGCTGGCTAAAATTTATGCCTAATCAACGAATTCCTCAGGTTTTTACGTTGAGCCCTTGTTATGCTATGTTTATGCCAATAAAAAGAAATCCCTCATAAGCAATTAACTTACAAGGGATATAACTATTGATTCGTACTCGAAGCGGGACTTGAACCCGCACAGCCGCAATGGCCAAGGGATTTTAAGTCCCTCGCCCAATTCCACCATTCGAGCATCCTTATATTCTGTTATTATGCAATAAAACAGACATTTACGCAACCTTATTCTATCTAAAATATATTGTAATAAGTGTCTGGTTTAACTCACAGTTTAACTCCGTTAAAGATACCAAGAAATTCAACAATAAATTAATAATCTCTTGCAGTTTTAAAGCTGCTCTACAAATATATAGATTAATATCCACATAGGAATCAATTTAATATATTTGATGTACAATATAAAAGAAGAAACAGCATAAGAGTTTTTAGGCTCAAATGCTGTTCTTTGTAAATTACGATAGCAATTATCTATCTACGTTTCATTTCATAATTTTCTTCTGACACAAAATCTGTAGCTTTAAGATGTAGCTCATTTGTTGTAAGTTTTGTAATAGTAATATCTTTGCCACTCAACCATTCTGAACTTCTTAAAATAAGTTTGTTTCCTTCTACTGAACTTGCAAAGTAATAGGTATTATATCCATCGTTATATCCACCATTGCCATCTTCGTCCTCAAAGAATATATATTCACCTGTAACATCTTCTTCCCAATCTTCCTTTTCGTAATTATCGTTATATTCCCAACCATAGCATTTTACTATATCCCAAGTTCCTTCAAGATTAGCTAAAGTAACAGGAATTTCTTCTTCTATAATCGAACCATTTTTAATATTAACATTAATGCTTGCTTCTTTTTCAGTGCCATCATAATATACTATATCAATATTATATGTCCAGATTTCAGAAGATTTTTGAATGATTGAAGACGATAATTTCGCTTTTGCTTCATATTCAAATGGCAATTCGACATATTGTTCTTTTCCCCAAATATTTTGGGCTGTTTTATAGTTGATTCGTGCTAATCTTAGTTGATAGGAACCATTAAAATTATCTGTATCAATTCCTATTCCTACGGCTTCTTCTGCTGACACTCGTTCAAATTGATATTGGAAAGAACCATAACCATTGGTGGCAATTCTACTTCCATATTGGTCTATATTATAATCATATTCTCCATATTTGATGGTGTAAACCGTATCGCCAGCAAGAGTATAGCAACAGTCGTGTATAAAACAATATTCATTATTGTACCAATTGAGGATTAAAGTTGACATTCCATTAGGGAAACAATCTGTTATTTTAGAGTGTGTTCCTTTTACGAATAAGGCTCTTTTTAGAAGTTCTTTTCCACTAAGATGAATCATCGCAAAAAAGTCTTTACTTAATTTATTGTAGAATTGTATATGAGGTATATCTATCGAATGTATTTTGACTTCCTCGTATTCACCATAACCTTTATGAACTCTGTAAGTTGTATCAATTTTACTGTTACCAATCCATTCAAAAACCTTGGTTTCACTACTTTTCTGGAATAAATCTATCATAAGATACCCTTTTGCTGTAAGTCCAGTAAATTTAACGCTATCATTTCCATATACGCTAAAACTTGTATGAGTCATATTTTCATAATCTTCAATATGCTTAGAGTATATTTTTTCTAATTCAGATTTACCGCTACCATCTGGAAATATTGTAACAGGTTCTTCTACTATAATTGTTTTATCACATGAACTAAATCCTGCGAATATTATAACCAACAGTATGGTTACTATTAATCTAAATGTTTTCATTATCAAATTAGCTATTAAATTAAAAATTATGAGCATTGTTTTCTTTAGTATGTTTTATGATTCCATCTTTAATCGGGTTAAGAATAAAAAAGCCAATAAAGATGAATAAAATTACTCCAGTACAAGCAAAAACGGCAATCAGTTCTATGTTTTTCTTCCAACTGGAATAACTAAATTCATCAGAAAACAAATACCAGACGATAAGAACAATAGGGGTAAGAAACATTTGTATCCATGCAATAGAAAGAACTGTTTGATAAAGTTTACTTTTTCTTAAAGCTTCTTCTATCAAAGCCTCTTCTACCTCTTGCTTTCTTTGTTGTTCTTGTCGTTCACGTGTAACAAAGCTATCGTGAGCACGTTGTGCTAATAGTTCCTTTTCTTTTTCAAGTTCAAGCTGTTTTCGTTTGATTAAATACTGTTCAATATCTGATAAACTTTTGGGAGCGAATGCATCTCTTTTCAATTCATCAATCATAAAAGAAAATTGATTTGTTCCGTCTAATTGCAAAGCAAAGATTATATCATCTACAAATGCAGGGCGCAACATATATGAAGCGTTCTTTGTGCTAATTAAAATAGATTGATTAACGGGAATATATTTCCAGGTAGCATTAGTTACTTCACCATTAACTGAAATTATCAGACTACCATCATGCTGAAATAAATATATTTCTTTGTTACCTGAGTCATTAAAAACAATCCATGATTTAGAGCAAAGAATAGCTTCTACATCTAAACTGTCACTAAATTTCCTATATCTATTAAGAATATCCAATAAGTAGGTTTTCATATTTTGCACTATTATGCTCACCTGCTCCCTACAATAAGCGATAAATAAAAAGGTGTGGGAACACTATTTGTTTTACCCTATTCTCTGGCTTCTCGCATTGCCTTGGCATGGATAAAACAATAGCCCCACACCAAACGGTATATAGAAACCTTACAAACATAAGGTAGGTATATATCAAGTGTGGGTGCTATTGCTATCATCTTCATGCCATTTCAAATTTTGCGAGAATTTGAGAATAGAAGATAATTTCAATAACACCTTTCGTTAATTATGTCCTTTCAGCTTGCTAACACTATAACTCACTGAAATTGTTGCAAATTTAGCGAAAGGTTTTAAATAAGTCTATACGATGTAGGGATAAATAGTAAATCTTCTGCTATCAAACATTATTCGTCTTTATCCCAACATATCTTTGGCTATTTACAAACAGCTATCTCCAGTATGGTTTATAAGAGTTGAGATAGTTCTAAAGTCTAAAAACTTATGGATTTGACCTGTTACTATAGGGCTGAAATGCCAAACATAAATAATCAGACTTTAGATGCATCTGGAGTTTAAAATTTAGGTAGGACAAATTTTGATTGGGATATATAAAGCTAACCTTGTTCTTGATTTGTCCTACCTGTAGTTTAGAAGCTTAAAGATTCATAAGTCTGCAATATTTCTTCCTGTCTTAATCCCAAGTATCTTTTAGTAATGGCAACAGAACTATGATTGAACAGTTCCATCAGCTTTACTAAAGCAAGTTCAGCATTATCGCTGTTCATGTTATAGACCTGCCTACCAAATGTCTTTCTAAGCGAATGACAGCTAAAGTTCTTAATCTTTAACCTGTACTTCTTCTTCACCTCTTTAAGAATGATGT
>ENA-ORSI01003146-ORSI01003146.1-human-gut-metagenome-genome-assembly--contig:-NODE-3146-length-10895-cov-2.862269_pt1 | contig 10895 bp, 10 predicted proteins | sample MGYA00242187_ERZ509154 | MGnify/ENA primary metagenome ERZ509154 (study PRJEB26280, sample SAMEA2338627) | human gut metagenome | biome: human gut; feature: human-associated habitat; material: faeces...
CCGCCGCTGATCTCCTCAAGCCCGGCAATCATACGCAGGGTGGTCGATTTACCGCAGCCCGACGGGCCGACAAATACGATGAACTCTTTATCGGCAATTTCCAGGTTGAAGTCCTTCACCACATGCACCTGGTTATCGTAGATCTTTTGAATATGTTGTAACGAAAGCTGAGCCATGTTGATTCCTTTGCTATACGTTTTGCCAGAAGGCCGATAACCGCGGCCAGGTGAGTGATTCCGTTGAGGGCAACAATAATTGCGCCCCGGTTAAGCCTGCGCCGATCCCCACCGAGCGCATACCGCTGGCGTTAATGGCGTCAATGCCCGCCTGCGCATCTTCAATGCCGATACATGCCTGCGGCGGCACGCCCAGTCCGGCACAGGCGGCGAGAAAGATTTCCGGGTCCGGTTTCGAGTTTTTAAGTTGGGAAGCGTCCGCGCAGAAGGTGAAAAACTCACGCAGCTCCAGCGCCGCTAAAATTGTTGGGGCATTCAGAGAGACGGAGGCCAGCCCTACCGGGATGCCTTGCGCCCGAAGATCTGCCAGCAAAGGCCGAATTCCCGGTAGAACAGCATTAACCGTCAGTTCGCGCAGTGAGTGGACGTAAAGCAGATTTTTGCGATACGCCAGTTGCGCTCGTTCCTGTGGGTTAAAATCGCCCTCTTTACCCCCGTGCTGCAGAATTCGCCGCAGGGACTCATCGCGGCTGATCCCTTTTAGGAATTCGTTAAACTGCGCATCAATGCTGATGCCAATTTCAGCGGCAATCTGCTGCCACGCCTGGAAATGCAGATGCGCGGTATCGGTGATTACTCCATCCAGATCGAAAATTACCCCTTGCAGTTTCATTCACCCTCCTGATGCGTGGTAGCGGTCCCATTGAAGGGCAAAATAAAATCCCCCAAACAGAAAACAGATTCTTCAGCCACAGATATAAGCTGATCGTTCAAGCGCAGTGAAACGGGCGCAGAAGTTCGAATCGCAATACGCTGCGCGTCGAGAGTGACCTGTAATTCGCAGCCCTGCCAGAATAGAGGGAAAGACAACTGTTGCCACTGCTCAGGTAACGCCGGATTGAGATGTAATTCACCGTCACGCACGCTCACCCCGGCAAAACCCTGAATCGCCCCCAGCCAGATAGCGCCAGTTGCGGCAGCGTGGATACCGTCATCACAGCTATGTGGATCAGCACCAAGATCGATTTCAGTCCCCTCGCGCCAGAACTGATAACTTTGGGTCAGCAGGCCACAGCGTGCGGCAACAATGCCGTGGATTGCTTTACTTAATGACGAGTCGTGAATAGTGCGCGGTTCATAAAATTGCAGATTGGCAAGACACGATGCCGCTGAGAACTGCTCCGGCAGCATGTAATTGAGCATCACCACATCAGCTTGTTTGAGGATCTGCATCTCGTTCACTTCTGCGCGTGAATAATCCAGCAGAATGGTTTGCTTCCCCGCCGCCGCTTTGTATTTCGCCAGATTAATCACCGGCTTAGCCATAAACGAATCATCCTGCGGCAAAACGCCGTCGGGCTGAATTTCTGGCAGCAGCAGTTCTTTGAGGTACATTTCTGCACGATGAATAAACGCGTCGTCGCTACAGCCAAACTGACGAGCGATATTCAGCGCCTGCTGGACGTTGTAATACGCCATATAGCTGGTGAAGGCGTTATTATTGACATGTTCGGTATATTCATCTGGCCCAATAACATCATGAATTTCCAGACGGTCGTTAACCCTCACCGCGCGGCTAATCCAGAACTTTGCCGTCTCCAGAAGTAGCGCCATGCCTTCATGAGCAATGAAACTTTCATCCCCCGTGGTCCGCCAGTATTGAATAACCGCCCAGGCGATATCGGCCACCAGATGATGTTCCGCCTGCGCAGAGGCCACTTTTTGCCGCAACCCGGTACGAATGTTAATGGCGGCAAATTCCGGCGTCTCTTCTTCGCCACTACGCGCGCTTTCCCACGGAAACAGAGCGCCCTGCCAGCCGTTGCGTCGCGCTTTCTCCTGCGCGCCAGGCAAGTTGTGCCAGCGATAACGCAGTAAACTTCGGGCAACCGTCGGATCGCTAAACAGATGGAACGGTAGCAAAAATACTTCTGTATCCCAGAAAACGTGGCCTTTGTAGCCTTCGCCGGTTAAACCTTTCGCCGCAATGCTGCTGCGCTCATCGTGGGCAGGCGTCATGATGCGCAGGTGATAAAGCGCATAATCTAACGCTTGCTGATCGTGCGCATCGCCGCCGTTTACCGTGATACGACGTTTCTGCCACCATTGACGCCAGTTTTCTGTTGATGCTGCAAGAAGTTGGTCGTAACTCTGCTGCGCGCACATTTCAAGCTGACGAAGCGACGCACTGCCCCATTCGTCTAAAGCGGCTTGTCTGTCGCCCCGCCAGTCGATCCACACCCGTTTTTGCAGCGTCAGCGTCTCACCTGCGTGAAGCTGCGCGCAGGTATGTTGCAGTAAACGGCGCTCTTTGGCGGTATAGCATTGCTGCACATCACCGCTCACCTTACAGCAACAGCTGATGGCCACATCACTGCGCCCATCCTGGGTGGTGTAGATCCCCTGCATCAGATGCTGACCAAATACCCGCACCTGGGTTTCGTCGAGATGTTGGCGACCGTGGTTGGTTTGCGTGGCGTCAATGCCTGTTGAAATCAGCACTAACGCGTCGGCGTCCAGTGGCGTAATAGTGATTTCCAGCGCAATGAGCGGCAGTTGGTCTGCCGAAACAAAGCGACGGCTGGTGATGGTGTAACCTGCGCCGTTGCTGGTACGCCAGACAACGTTGCGGCGTAATTCGCCACTGGCAAAGTTAAGCTCACGCTGCCATGCTTCGCGGGATAACGAGAAAATCTCACCATTTATGGCAATCTCCATCCCCACGACATCAGGCAGGTTCACCAGTTCGTTGATTTCACCTTTACCCGCCCGATGATAAAGCCCTGCCAGATACATGCCGCGCGTCTGGCGCGTGTAATCTTCTTCATGGCTGGCGCGAAGCCCAAGATAGCCGTTCCCCTGCGCCATCAGCGAAGCATACTTGTTCAGGGTATGCTGGCTGAAATGGGGTTCCGTTAACGTTACTGGCCTGATCATAATTCCACACGCGTCCCTGTTTCTGCGGATTGATAAAGCGCCGCCACCAGTTGCTGGATGATGTATCCCTGCTCGGAGTCGGCTATCATCACGGGCTTACCTTGTACGTGGTTGATAAAGGCTTCCATACTGCGCAGATGACGGTTGTCGTCTGCCATTTCCCGTTGCATCAGCGTCATTAACTCACCGTTGTTATCGGTGTAGATATGTGCTGGAAACAGCGTCGCCCCGGCTTTATCACCACAAAAGCTGACGTTCATAATCGACTGTTCGCGGATGTTGAGTGCAAATGAGGTCTCAAGCCACAGAATGCCGCCGTTATGAAATTCAATGGTGCCAAACAGCGAATCTTCGACGCTGTAGGTTGCCGGGTCCCACTCGCCAAATTGACCGCAGCTCTTTTGCGTGCCGATCTTTTGAAAGCTATGCGCAGTCACGCTTTTCACCGCTGGAAAACCCAGCACATACATCGCCGCATCCAGCATATGAATGCCGATGTCGATCAGCGGGCCTCCGCCCTGCAATTCTTTATTAGTAAAGACACCCCAGCCGGGAACACCGCAACGACGCAGGGCGCGGGCGGTGGTAACGTAAATCTCTCCCAAAACGCCGTTGGTCACCTGTTCACGCAGCTGTTGCGTATCGAGTGCAAAACGATGGTGAAAGTCGTAGGCCAGCACCTTGCCCTGTTTGCGCGCGGTATCGCACATTTCCCGCGCCTGTTCTGCCGTCATGGCGGGCGGTTTTTCGCACATCACATGGCAGCCCGCTTCCAGCGCCATCAGGGTATGTTCGTAATGAAAACGGTTAGGTGAGCAGACGCTAACCACATCAGGTTTCACCGCCAGCAGCATGGCCTGCGGATCGTCCCACACGGATGCATTCCCGTATTTTTCTGCCAGCGCCTGCGCCTGGGAAAGGCGGCTGTCACAGACAGCCACCAGTTCCAGATCATTGCGGGTGCAGTAGTACGAAGCATGAACCTTATCCGCCACCTGGCCTGCGCCTATTATCGCGACCCGCAGTGGAGAGCTTGTCATTGCACTTTTCACAAAGACCTCTTAGCAGGTACGCAACCAGGCCAAAGAATCACGGTACGCCTGGGCAGGATTTTCTGCCCGGATACGCCCTTCATACACCACATAGCCCTGATAGTTATCGGCGCGCAGCTGTTCAAACAGCGCGTGGAAATCGAGGGTGCCGCTGCCCGGCTGGTAGCGATGGTTATCGGCAATATGCACATGACCGAGCAAGTCGCGGTTGTCGTGCAACGCCTGCGCCAGGTTATCTTCTTCGATATTCATGTGATAGAAATCGCCGATAATCTGTACATGTTTAAGATCGTTTTCGACGATGTAACGACGAGCATCGGCGAGGGTGTTGATCATGTGATCCTGATAGCGGTTTAACGGTTCGAGATACACCACAGTTCCAGTCCGCGCGGCGACCTGTTCCAGTACGCGCAGGGAATCACTCACCATTTTACGATCGCCGTCAAGGCTGCGCGGCGAGGTCATCGGCGGTAAGCGGAAGGTAAACATGCCCCACGCAGCCGGAACGACGATACCTTTACCGCCCACTTCTGCCAGAGCTTCAAGAATGCGTTCGATCTGCTTTAAGCCATTAAGTCGACGCTCTTCGATAAAGTCGCCAATCCAACCGTCATAGCCACCGCAGGCGGTGGTCACCGGTAAACCGGTTTCTTTGATTGCTGCTTTGACTTCTTCGAGATTGTTGACCAGCAGTTTGCCGTCAATCTCAAAACCATCGAAACCCATCTCTTTGATATAACGAAATTTCTCCAGGATATTTCCCGGAAAGAACGCCTGATTCTGTGTGCCTATTTTCATTTTTTTCATTCCTTTGAATTAAAACGTAACGCCCATTTTGATGCTCTGTTCCGGATGCTGGTCGACATACTGCATGTAGCTTTCCGGGCTATTGGCAAAGGTCACCACCGGGTCGATTAAATCTTCGCAATTGAGGTAACCGTTCATCAGCAATTCCCAACAGGTTTCTTCAATACGCTTGCGGCTCCAGCGCGGATAATCCCGGTTAGGTTCGCTGCACGCGCGAGAGAAGACAATTTTGGCGTTATTGAAATGCGCTTCGCGTCCGAGGTTAAAACCTTCGGCAAACGGTTTGGCAAACGCGACATAGGAGATGGTGCCGCCGTAAGCCAGGCCGCGCAGCGCCGACTGCAGCGCGTCGGCGTAGCCGCTGGTTTCGATAATCACATCGGCACCCTGCTTGCCGGTCAGCGTTTTGATCTCTTTGCCTACGTCAGTGCCAATGGGGTTAAGGCAGAAATCCGCGCCGTGGCGACGGGCAATATCACAACGACGGGTAACAGGATCGACGCCAATCACCACCGACGCGCCAGCGCGTTTTGCCAGTTGGATGGCAATTTGACCGATCGCGCCAAGCCCGACCACCACGACAAAATCCCCTACGCGTACATTGGCATCGCGCACGCCGCTCATGGCAAACTGCGCCGGGTCGTAGCAGACGGCGTTTTTCCAGGAGCTGCCTTGCGGCATTTTGCGCAGCTTGTAGTTATTCACTGCGTTAATGATGACCGTCTCGGAAAGCGGGCCGTAGCCGCATACGCTGTCGCCCACCGCGTAGTCGGTAACGTCGCTGCCGCACTCGATAATGTCGCCAACCACCATGTTGCCAAGCTGGAATTTGCCAAACTCAATGCCGCGCGGCGCATCTGCCGGACGCGGGGTGAACATCTGCCATTCGCCGTTAAAGTCTTCATCGATAAACGGACTGGCAGCGCGGAAATCGACCACTTCCGTCCCATGCTTCGGTGCGCCGAATCGCACGCGGATCTTCACTTCATTGGCTGAAATCGCCCGATCTTCATACTCAACCAGCGCAGCAACGCGCGGTGCTGTGGCTACTAACTTTTTCATGTAAAACTCCTTGTCAAGAAACTGGCCGCTTTAGCCCTTCACGCCACCGGCGGTCAAACCACTCTTAATAAAATGTTCCGAAAGCGCATACATAATCACCACTGGCAATGCGGTCACCAGCGAGGCCGCCATCATCCGTCCCCAGATGTAATCAGGCGTACTGAACAGCGCGTTCAGGCCCACTGGTAAGGTGAAATTGCTGGCGCTGGAGAGGAAAATCGACGCAAACAGATAGTCGTTCCACGCCACCATAAAGCAGTAGACAAACACCGATATCAGCCCGGACATCGCCAGGGGCACGGTGATACGGAAGATAATTTGCAGACGATTGAGGCCATCCATCATCGCCGCTTCTTCGATCTCATCAGGGATGGTGTCGAAGTAGCTTTTCAGCATAAACACGGCGGTGGGCAGGGTTTGCGTCACCATGGTAATGATCAGCGCCATCTCGGTGTCGTAAATGCCAAGTGCGGTGATGATTTTGAACAGCGGCACCACCAGCAAAATGCCGGAGAACATGTACACCGTGTAAAAGCTGGCGTTGATGGTCATCCGCCCTTTAAAGCGCAGGCGGGAAAGCGCGTAAGCCCCGAGAATGCCGAGAAATACCGCCACCACGGATGAAACCACCGACACCACCATGCTGTTACGGAAGTAGTCGACAAACGGGAAAATCACCGGATTAAAAATGTCGACGTAATGCTCCAGCGTCCACTGCTGTGGCAGCAGCGTAGGATGCAGCGAGATCGCCTCTTTTGCGCTCTTGAACGAGGTCATCAGCATCACAAAAAATGGAAACAGCGTGATGATGAGAAACAGCGCCAGCCCGCAGTAAAAACCGATTCGACTGAGTGTGCGTTTATTTGTTGCCATTGAGGTTCACCCGTTTCCTGGTCAGCAGAATGACAGCGAAAATAATGATGAAAAGCACCACCGAGATCGCCGCCGCTTTCCCTAAGTCATTAAAGGCAAAGGCGGTTTTGTAGAGATAGACACCGAGAATATCGACCTTGGTCGTCAGCAGATAAACATCCGCGAACATGTAGAACATCCAGATAGTGCGCAGGGTCACCACCGTCGCCAGGACCGGCATAATCGCGGGCAGCGTGACGATGCGAAACCGCTGCCAGGCATTCGCGCCATCCATCTCTGCCGCTTCGTACAGCGATTTGTCGATGGTCTGCAAAATCGCCAGAAACGAGATAAAGGCATACGGGAAGTAGCGCCAGATAGCGAACAGCACCACCAGCACAAAACTACTGCCCGGGTTATCGAACCACAGCGGTGCCTGCTCATAGAGATGCAGAAGATCGACGCCGAGGTAGTTCACAATGCCGTAGCCGTTGTTGAACATGTATTTCCAGGCGAACACCAGCGAAATAGACGGCGTTACGTAGGAAAGGACCACCAGCGAACGCGCGGTTTTGCGCAGGCGGAACTCGCGGTTGAAAAACATCGCCACGGCCAGCCCGAGCACGGTGCTGCCCGCCACCACAAGCGCGGTATACCAGACCGTCATCCACAGCGAGTGCCAGAAGCCGGGATCGGAGAGAATACGCACATAGTTACTCACCCCAACAAAGGTTGACTCGATGTTGGGATTGAGCGGCAGACGTAAAAAACTGATTTCGATATTCGACACCATTGGCCACGCCACCAGACCGCCCAGCAGTAATAAGCTGGGCGCGAGAAGCAGCAGCGCAAAGGGCATATCGGAACGACCTGAAAAAAGCCTGTTCATTGCGGATTCCTGTCCTGGGTTTAGTGCTGTTCGATCAGTTCATCCAGCTTTTTCTGGCTCGCTTGCAGAGTGGTTGAGAGATCGGCTTTCCCCACGGTGACGTTATGCACCATTGAACTCACCACACCAGACCCCGTCACATCGCCCATGCGGGTAAAGTTTTTGTCCCCTACCGCGCCAAAGACCTGAATATTTGGCAGTTCGCTGATTAGCTGATTCGGCAATTCTCCCAGCGCCTTAATAACGTCGTTGTCTTTCCAGGTGGCGGTAGTCACCACCGCTTTGTTCACCGGCAGCGCCGCGCCTGGTGACATCATCACCCAGTCGGCAATGTTGTCCGCCTGCTCCATAAAGGTGACAAATTTTTCAGCCGCTTCCGTCTCTTCAGTCTTTTGCCCGGCGGTAATGGTCAGCGAGGTCAACATGCCGTAGACCGCAGAATTTTTCTCGGTTGGCACCACGAAACCAACGTTTTTCGGATCGTCTTCTTTAATCACAGCCGGAAGGATATAGGTGGAGTAAATCGCCATCGGCGCGGTGCCGTTCATAAAAGCGTCTTTCACTTCCATGATGTCGTTAGAACCTGGCATGGTGTTGGCATTGCGGTAATAGGTCAGCGCCTGCATCATCTCTGGTGTATCAAGGGTGATTTTGCCTTCGGCGTTAAAGACGTTAGCCTGATTGGATAACGCAAACTGGGAGAAAGACTGTTCCGTCAACACGCTTTCTGCTGTAGGCAGCGCAATACCGTATTTTTTATTCGCCGGGTCATTCAGTTTCTGTGCAACGTCCAGCAATTGCTGCCAGTTTTTTGGCTCCTCCAGCCCAGCTTTTGCCAGCACATCTTTGCGATACCAGATCCCGCCAATCCATGCGCTGACAGGAACACCGGTCCAGGCGCTGCCATCTTCGGTGCGCACAATCCGCAGTACGCCATCGTAGAACGCGCCTTCACCGACGTTGCTGATGACCGTGGCAACCGCCTGGCGATCGATAAGCTGCTCTTTGTCCATCACTTTGGCGTAGTCATGGCTGGTTTCGATCACTTCCGGCAGCGAACCGCTACGTGAAAGGGTAATGACTTTGGTGTTATAGGCGTCTTCTTCCACGGGCACTTGTTTTACGGTGATACCTGGGTTTTCTTTTTCAAAACGGGCAATCAATTTGCTGATGACGGCCTGGCGCTCCTGCTCCACCGAAGAATGCATAAATTCGATGGATACATTATTTTTATTTTCTTCTTTACAGCCTGAAATCAGGGCGCAGGAAACCAGTGCTGATAACAGCACGATTTTTGATTTAATCATGAAATGTTCCTTTTTATTTAATCCACATAACCTGCCAGGGATGCAGTGTTATTTCATTACCCAATATATCAACTTCACTAATCAGATCCCGACCGTGCAGGTCAGTAATATTTATATGCTGAATATTTTCACTGACATTAAACAATCCCGTCAGGCAATCGCCATCCGCATTGCTTCTTTGAATTCGCATTACAAATGAATTAATCGCATCAATGGTGAAATTATTATCCGGATGAAACTCTTTATGACTGCGACGAAGTGTAATTAAATGCGACAACTTATAATATATCGAATACCTTAATGTCGCTTTATTGTTCAGTTCTGTCGTTATCTCTTTACTAGAGTATTTTTTACGGTTAATCGCGCGATTATATCCAAGTTTTTCGACACCTGCGTAATCATTACGCGACCCCAGAATGCTTTGAATATATATCGCTGGCACACCGGGAAAACTTAACAAAATCGCATGGGCGAGAATAAACCTGGCACACCGTTCTTCGTCGCTACACTCACGGCGGCTCAACGCATCCATATAGGTGACATTCATTTCATAGGGGCTACGCGTACCGTCGGGATTATTTTTCCAGTTTACTAATGCTCCTTCCTGCTGTAACACCTCGACCAGCGCTAATATTTCGTTTTCGGGCAACAACCCCCGCAGTGGGTTAAGCCCGATGCCATCGTGAGAGGCAAGGAAGTTAAACCAGGTGGTGTTGCTGGAAGGTAGTGTCAGGTTTTGCGCCCACGCACAAAGTGCCTCAACGTTCTGTTTTTGCACCGCATGCAGCACCAGCGGCGGCAGCGAGAACTGGTACACCATATGCGCTTCGTCATCGCCTTCGCCAAAGTAAGCAATGTTGTCTTTATGCGGAACATTGGTCTCGGTAATGATCACTGTGCCTGGCGCGACGTTATCAATAATCGACCGTAACAGTTTGATAATCAGATGTGTTTTTTCCAGATGGATGCAGTTTGTTCCCGGCTCTTTCCACATAAAGCCAACGGCATCCAGACGGACATACTCTGCGCCCTTTTCCAGGTAGCACAGCAATACATCCACCATCGCCAGCAACACTTCAGGGCTACGGTAATTGAGGTCAATTTGATCGTCGCTAAAGGTGGTCCATAAATGGCGCATTGAATGATCGCGCATCTGGAATGGCGTTAATAACGGTAACGCACGCGGGCGAGTGACGGCGCTGAGATCGGTTTTCGGATCAACGGCAATAAAAAAATCTTCAAAACCTGGCTGTGGCGCTGATTGCTATTGCCTCTGTTTTGAGCATTGTAATTCTAATGCTGATCCTGATGATGCGCATCCGGGGGCGTATCCACGAGGCCGGGATTTGCCTATCGGTGGGCAAGCCCAAAACGGAAATCATTGGGCAGTTTGCCTTAGAAGCATGTGTACTTCTGTGCGCTGGCTTTCTGCTGGCTGTTTTATTTTGGTTGCCGGGTTCCGATGCGGCAAATGGGCTTCTGTTGGGCGCGCTGACCCAGGGAACAGTGCGGGAAAATGGCGTCGAAGCAAATGCTTTGCGGCCGGATCTCCTTCGTTCCAGCGCATTGTTCGCCGGGGAATTGGCGGCCGCTCTGCTGGCTGTGCTGATAGCCAGCGGCCCAATTCTCCGATTCAAGCCAAAAGAAATTTTATCCAGAATGCGTTAAGGAGGCGTTTAACATGAACTTTTTGGGGCGGGCAATCCGCTATTGCTGGCGGCAAAAGATAAGAAGCGCTATCTTGTTGCTGGTCTTTACCCTGTTGGCTTCTTCGGCGCTAATTGCCTTATCCGTAGGCCATGCCGCAGTCAAA
>ENA-ORSI01003150-ORSI01003150.1-human-gut-metagenome-genome-assembly--contig:-NODE-3150-length-10881-cov-14.564013_pt1 | contig 10881 bp, 10 predicted proteins | sample MGYA00242187_ERZ509154 | MGnify/ENA primary metagenome ERZ509154 (study PRJEB26280, sample SAMEA2338627) | human gut metagenome | biome: human gut; feature: human-associated habitat; material: faeces...
CGATATAGTTCTGGTTCTTCTTGCCGATATAGGAAAGCTCCACCGCCGTAGTAAAGCCCAGCTTTTTTTCATCCATCAGCTTCATCAGGTCGGGAACCAGTTCATTGAGCCGGATATACCGCTGCACCTGCTTGACCGCCATCTTATTGCGCTCGGCCACAATCTCGTTGGAGCGTTTGCCTGCGTCCTTCGGGTCAATCTGGCCCGAAGTGCGGGAGCCCTGGTGCTTGATAGCCTCAAGCTGCATTTTCAAGGCTTTGGCCCGCTCACTGGGGAGGATTTCTTCACGCTGGTTGAGATTGTCCTCGACCATCTGCGTGATGGCTTCATCGTCCGTCAGGTTTCGGACGATACAGGGCATATCCGCATATCCGGCAAGCTCGCTGGCTTTCTGGCGGCGGTGGCCGGACACGATCTCATAGCCGCCATCCTCACGGGGACGGACAATAGCGGGCTGGGTCACGCCCTTGTCCTTGACGCTGGACACCATAGCCTGCATTTCTTCATCATCCCGGACTTCAAAGGGATGGTTCTTGAAGGCGTGGAGTTCGTTCAGCTTGATATAGACGATCTGCTCCTTGCCCCGGCGTGGAGCATCCTTTGGCTTTTCGGGTCCTTTCGGAGCGGGAGCGGCCTGTATCGTTGGAGCCGTTTTTTTCTCCGGTTCCTTTTTGACCGCCTTTTCCGGTTTCTGTGCGGGAGCTTTGGACTTCGGGGCTGCGTCCTTGTCCTTATCTGCTTTCGGGGGACGGCCCCGGCGCTTCGGCTGTTCCGGCTCTTTGGGTTTTTCCTCTGCTTTTTTCGGAGCCTCCGGCTGCTTTTCCGGTTTCTCCGCTTTTGCCGGGTCAGGCTTTTCCACGCCGGGAGCTGCCGCCCGTTCCTCGACTTTCTTTTCCTTCATAATTTCAGCGAAGTTATAGACAGAAACCTGTGGGTTCTTTACCTCTGGTTCCGTCTTTTTTTCCGGCTCCGGGGAAACGGAAACCTTCTCCGGCTCTTTTGGGGGAGCGGGAGGCGTTTCCTTGCCCGGCCCGCTATCCGTTACCGGCTGTTCCGGCGTTTTTGTGGTTTTATCATCTGCCATAAGCATTTACCTCCTGTTTTTTGGCATGAAAAAAGGGGCTCAACTTTTCAGTCAAGCCCCCGTGGGAAGTTCCTCCTTTCTCCGCCATGATACAAAAATACCGCCCGTAGTCTCGTTTGGGCGGTACTTTGTGTAAGATTGGCAGTCCATTATTAAGTTTTTTATTATGTTCCCTTTGTACACCGTTGCAAGCGAAACAGCAATTACGACTCGACAATGGAGGAATTGGAAAATTGCCTTTCTTCCTCAGTCTCGGTTGAAGACTCTCTCGAGGAAAAAGAGTTGATTGCGATCATTGAAGACTTTCTCAGGGACTTGTCACAGGAAAACCGCGTGATCTTCCTGTGGCGCTACTGGTTCTCCGACAGCTATGCAGAAATTGCGGCTCGAACCGGTCTGACGGAAAAGAACGTCTCTGTCCGGCTTTCCCGAATCCGTAAGCAATTACAAACGCATCTTGCAGAAAGGGGTGTTTTGGCTTGTTGACATTGGCTCAGAAATTCTCCGGTGCATTAAATGAGATCGATGACAAATTTATTGTCGAAGCCATTGAATATCAGCATCATAAGGTAAAACTTTCTCGTGGCAAATCTCTCCTTCTCATAGCTGTACTTATCGTCGGCCTAACTGCTACAGTAATGGCTGCGCACCTTTTGGGAATTGGCGATCTTCTCCTATTTCCGAAACAACGTGAAAGCGGTGAATATGCGCAGGGAGAGGTCGTGCCAAAACCCTGTATGATTGGCCTTTCCGGATATATGAACACCCCTGAGGGTCAGGCATTGTCCGAGTGGTCAGCATTTCTGAATCAGTATGATCCGGACGGCACGATTGCCTCTTCTCTCGGTAATGTGATTGATGAAAGTCTGCAGCGTTATTCCGGCTACACAGTTTACACAAAAGAAATGTTCGACGAACTGGAGCACATTGCAAACAAGCACAGCTTAAAACTTCATACTAAAGTGTACGACCTAACGATCCATCCAGAACTTTTGGAACCGTGCAGCGGATACCTTGGAGGAACTGATGGCGTAGCAACTTATATGTTTGATGATGGAAGCTTTCATGTAGACGGCAGTGCAAATATTTCGAACACAGAGGTGTTGTATCAGCTGCAGCGCTGCGCCAAAGGGACACTAAATGAAGTTTCTCTCAATGTTATCGATGCAATGAGTTATCAGGAATGGCAGTATCAAACATCACGCGGCATATCGGCCACATTGGCGCTCGGCCCTGGCAGAGCACTGATTCTGGCTGATTTGCCGGACAGCTTTATGACCATCATTATTTTGGCGGGAAGTACCGACGGCTTGACGCGGGATCTGCTTGAAGAACTGGCTGACAGCTTCGATATTTCAAAGCTCACTCCGATAGTGCTGCCGGGATCTCTCTACATTCCATCACCTTAATTTTTCATTTCAGAATATGCAGGAGGCCTTTTATCATGCGCCAAATTTCGAGACTTTCGGTCATCGCCGTAAGTACTGCTCTCCTTATAACACTAAGTTCATGCAGCAGCACACAGAGCACGCTGGAAGCCGATGACCAGCCGTCCACTCCAATAGAAAATAGAGAAATGACAACCGATGTGCAGGAGAACAAAGCCAATGGCGATTCTCCGCAGGGATCTGTCACCGATGCCGCAAACTTTGAAATAACGGAAAACAAGGATGGCACAGTTACCATTAGCCGGTATATCGGTACTGAAACAGATATTGTGATTCCCTCACAGATCGGCGGAAAAACTGTTTCCGCGATTGGAAACGTCATGGGTACGACGGGAGCGTTTGAAGGCTGCACGAGCATAACCGCCGTGGTGATTCCGGATGGTGTGACAGAAATTCAGGACAACGCCTTTTACGGCTGCTCTTCGTTGGAGACTGTGACGATCCCTTCCAGCGTTACACTCCTGCGCAACTGTGCTTTTTGTGATTGTCCCAATTTGCGTGCGGTCTACTTTGAAGGTGATGCACCGCAGCAAGCCAATTATGTATTTGATTCCACCGAAAATGTCACCATGTATTATCAGGACGGGACCTCCGGCTGGGAGAATCTATGGCATGGACGTCCTGCGGAAGTATATATCCCTGAATGAAAAGCAGAATGACTGCGCAAAAATCTAACATCAAGAGGACAAGCACCATGATGAAACGTCTATTTCCCACCGCGCTTGCGGTATTGCTCCTGCTGCTTGCAGGCTGTACAGCAAAGCCAGATACATCCAATCAATCAAAGCCCGCGGAGTATTATTTGACCGATACCGACCTTCCGCTGGATGATGCTGCGCGGCTTCGCGCCGCGCCGGATTTCCTGACGGCGGAACAGCAAACACTTTACAGGCAGGCGTTTGCGCTCTACAGCGCGATGTTTGACGGTGAAACGACCGGCATCGACGACGCCTTCCCCGCCGCAGGCGGCCAAACCGAGTACGACGAGTACACGCCGGACGGCTCCGACTATACCTACATCAGCTCCCACAGCCGTTGGCAGTCCTGGGCTGACTTTGACCGAGTAGTCCACGCGCTGTTCACCGATACGTTCTGGTCTGACTGCAATGACGACGGCAACGCACCGATTTACATCGAGCACGACGGTCGGCTTTTTATCCTCGACTGCGCATATGGCGACCAATATTACAACAGCAACATTCCCGACGAATTTACTCTGACTGCACAGACGGATGATCGTATCGACTTCACGGTGACGGCGCACTACTCTTATCCCTATCCTCGTCAGGACGAAACCGAGGCCGAGCGCGACGAGCGGCTGGAAACAAGCTACGAGTACACGCGCACCTATCCGGTCACTCTGATCTATACTGATGCAGGCTGGCGTTTTGACGCCTTCACCACGCCGAATCAGGCAGATATGCAGCTCATCGGCGAATGGGACGGTGTAGAGGAAACTGATTTCTATTTGCCAAATAATTAAATAACCTTTCCCTCCCGTGCCCGCAAGGCTTAATGCAGCCGACCAATCTTGAAAGAAATCCTGTCAATGTCGGCTGCAGCGAATGGATGTCAGTCAGCACGACTGTAAAATTGAGGTGTAATGTCGTGCAGCGGAAATGGGTACAAGAGGGCGGGAACATCTTGCAAGGATGTTCCCGCCTGTAATTTGATCTGACCGATTTTTAAAGCAACTATAGAAGCTGCAGATCTTTACATAGTTCTCCTTTTTTAGAAAGCATTTTTACTTCGTTGTTTCGACCAAAGAAACGCTCTCAGCCATGTGCACAAGGTCATCTGTGCTCATCTGCGCTTGAACAGTAAACTGAATGTTGCTCTGCGTGTCGATCCATGTAATAGCATTGCTATCATCTTCCTGGTCTGCAGCAACAAAAATATAAGCTTCATATCCATTTACAGTATCTATCACAACATCAGCTGTGCTATCTAAAACAAATTGCGAAGCTGCACCCTGTTGAAGATAAATATAATGAAGCGTAATCGGATAGCCGGTGTCACTCTGGTATAAAATCGACACCTGTATTGGGGTAGCTATTCGTTCTTCTTGGTTTTCAACATATCCCTCCGGCAATTCAGTAATGGTATACTCCGGAATATCTCCGACCATATCATCACCCGCATAACGGTACGTCACATGCGTCTCATACCATTCTGTGACCCAGCGGATAAATGTCGCGCGAGCAGTTGGACTAACGACCATCAAACTGCCGAATGCAAGCGAGATCACCAGCAGTATGACAGCGACCCGCTTTACCCTCATTTGTGTGTGGACGAGTACATGAAGCGGTGTTTAGAGATCAGGTTGATCCAAGCCATCGTTAAAGATTAACGATAATCGCCCGGCTGGATGCGGCGGCTTACCCTTTCCCCGCCAGCAAAAGGTCTGTGGCGTCACAGCTCCTTGACAAATATGCCCGCAAGATAACGGCGGCGCATCATAGGGCAGCGGACACATTCTGCAATTTCCGCGTCGGCGTGGTGCGCCATGACCTCATATCCTATGAGCGAGCGAGAAACACCGGGACGAGAGCAAGGCAGCTCTTAAACAGCGGTATTGCGATAATGATACTCCCTTATAGCTAAACGAAGCTCCGTTCTTTCCGGGGCTTCCAAGTCCGAGCGTTAAAAGCGTCGCAGGCAATAGGTAGGGCCGCGTGAGAACCACGCGGGGGTGAAATTCCCGTGGAGCTGCGCCAACAGCCGTCCATACTGCCCATTTCATTTTGATTTTACAATGAAAGGGAGAGATCAGAATGGACGGCAAAACACGGGTACAGGTAAAAGATAAGTTTTGCCTTACCATTGACGAAGCATCGGAGTATTTTAACATTGGAGAAAAGAAGCTGCGGCAGATTGTCGCTGATAATATAAACTCTGGTCTTGTTATTCAGAACGGAGTGAAAATCCTTATTAAACGGAGGCGATTTGAGGATTACTTAGAAGAAATGACCGCATTGTAGTTTTGCGGTTGTGGGTGAACTATGGGTGAGTAGCATCACCGAACAATCATATTGGCATATTTCTGTTGCGGGTGCTGCTTGATGTAGAAAATGAGCTTCGACTATGATATACTAACACTATATCGTTGTTGAGGCTCTTTTTGTGCGATACGAAAGGAGCATCGAAATGAGCGGAAAAAGACGCGATAACAAAAATCGCATTCTTCGCAATGGAGAGAGCCAACGCAAAGATGGACGGTACGCTTTCAAATACATTGACGCAACCGGCAAGCAGCAATTTGTTTATAGCTGGAAATTAGAAAAAACCGATAAGACACCGGCAGGAAAACGGGATGACATTTCCTTGCGGGAAAAGGAGCGAATGATCTTAAAGGATATTGACGATCAGATCGTTCCCCGTGGCGGTGAAATGACGGTTATTGAGCTGGTTCAAAAATATCTCTTGCAGAAAACAGGGGTGCGGCATAACACAGAGGCCAATTACAACTTTGTCCTCAACATTATCAAAAAAGAGGAATTTGGGAAAAGGAGAATTGACCGGGTGAAATTATCCGACGCCAAATGCTGGCTGATTAAGCTGCAAAAAGATGGCCGTGGATATAGCACGATCCATTCTGTAAGAGGTGTTGTCAGGCCAGCGTTTCAGATGGCGGTTGACGATGATTTGATTCGCAAAAATCCGTTTGAATTTCAGCTTGCCACTGTTGTTGTGAACGACAGCGTGACAAGAGAGGCTATTACAAGAAAACAAGAACGGGCGTTCCTGCAATTTGTAAAGGAAGATAAGCACTTTTGCAGGTATTATGATGGTATCTATATTTTATTTAAGACAGGGCTTCGGATTTCTGAATTTGTCGGTTTGACACTGGCAGATGTTGATTTGAAAAATCGTAAGCTCGTCGTCGATCACCAGTTGCAGCGTAAGCGCAATATGGAATATGTGATTGAAGATACCAAAACGACTTGCGGCACAAGAGAAATACCCATGACGGAAGATGTTTATGCGTGCTTCCAGCGCATTATCCAGAATAGGCCGAAGCCTCAAAGTGAGCCCATGATCGGCGGGAAATGTGGCTTCCTCTATTTAGATAAGAATGGTATGCCGATGGTGGCGCTCCACTGGGAAAAGTATTTCCAGCATATTTGCCAGAAGTATAATAGCATCTACAAAGTGCAAATGCCGAAAGTCACACCCCATGTCTGCCGACACACCTTTTGCTCCAACATGGCGAAAAGCGGCATGAACCCTAAGACCCTACAATATTTGATGGGCCATTCTGATATTGGCGTCACGTTGAATACCTACACCCATTTGGGATATGACGACGCAAAAGAGGAATTGAAAAGGGTTGCAAATGGCGAGTAGTAAAACGCAGACTTGCCCCTCAATTTACTACTTTTTGTACTACTTTTGAGGGAAAAGATATGCGAATTTATGCCACGAAATGCCAAGGAGCAGGGTGAAAGTTGAGCTGGGGAAAATGCCCGAAAATCAAGAAAATACAGTGCTTTCAAGGAGTTTTGAATAGATGGTAAGAATACTTTTCGTGTGCCACGGCAATATCTGCCGCAGCCCGATGGCGGAGTTCGTGATGAAGGACTTGGCGAAGAAGGCAGGACTTGCCTCACAGTTCCATATCGAGTCGGCGGCGACCAGCCGGGAGGAGATTGGCAATCCGGTCTATCCTCCGGCGCGGCGCAAGCTGGCGGAGCACGGGATCTCCTGCGACGGCCACGCAGCGCGGCAGCTCACCAATCAGGACTACGACAAGTACGACCTGCTGATTGGCATGGACAGCGCGAACCTGCGGAATATGCACCGCATCTGCGGCGGCGACCCGGACGGCAAGCTGCACCTTCTGATGGACTACACCGACTGCTCCCACGATGTTGCCGACCCGTGGTACACGGGCGATTTCGAGGCAACGTGGCAGGATGTGCTGGCGGGCTGCCAAGGGCTGCTGCATAAACTGATGGAGGGAAACGAAAAATGCTGATGAATTCCAACGAATATCTGAATATCGTCGAATCGATTAAGCAGGAGATCCGCACGGCGCAATACCGTGCGACGGTCAGCGTCAATCGTGAGCTGCTGGTTCTCTACCACTCCATCGGCGAGGTCATCAACGAGCACAAGACATGGGGCAACAAATTTGTTGAAAATCTTGCCACCGACATTAAAATGTCTTTTCCGGACGCCACCGGCTACTCGGTGAGAAACCTGAAATACATGGCGAAGTTCGCACTGCGTTTTCCAGAAAAGAAAATTGTGCAAGCGGCGCTTGCACAAATTACTTGGTATCACCATATTGCCCTGATGGACAAAGTGAAGAATGCAGATGAGCATATTTGGTATGCCGAACAAGTTGCTAAAAACGGCTGGTCCCGCAACGTGCTGGTCCACCAGATCGAAAGCGGGCTGTATCAGCGGCAGGTGCTGGCGGAGAAGGTATCTAACTTTGAAAGCCGCCTACCGTCTCCGCAGAGTGAACTCGCGGCCCAGACGATGAAAGACCCGTATATCTTCGATTTTATTCCATTCAAAGAGGATATGATAGAGCGTGACATCGAGCAGGCGCTGGTCAAGGATGTGACAAAGCTCCTGCTGGAGCTGGGAACCGGCTTTGCGTTCCTCGGCAACCAGTACCACCTCAACGTAGGCGGCGATGACTTCTACATCGACCTGCTGTTCTATAACCTCAACCTCCGCTGCTATGTGGTGATCGAGTTGAAGACCGGCGAGTTCAAGCCGGAATACGCAGGGCAGCTTAACTTCTACCTTTCTGCCGTGGATGGTATCCTGAAAAAAGAGCAGGACAATCCGTCGATTGGCCTGCTGCTCTGCAAGAGCAAGAATGACCTCGTGGCGGAGTATTCGCTCAAGGACATGAGCAAGCCCATCGGCGTCAGTGCCTATCAGATTACCAGCAACCTGCCGGAAGAACTGGAGCGCCAGCTACCGTCCGTGGAGGATATCCAGAAGCGGATCAAGAACGCAAAAGAGTGATGGCGTCATGAGTCAGAATATAACTCGAAGAAATCACTACATTCCGCAATTCTATTTGAAAAACTGGAGCCTTGATGGGAAGACAATTCGAACTTATAGTATTCTGGTATCCAACGCAAATGTTCCATACTGGACACAGCAATCAATCAAAAACACCGCGGTATGGAATGACTTTTATACAAGAGTTGTCGGCAATGAAGAACTTGATGATTTTGAACATTGGTTTGATCAAGAATTTGAACGACCAGCAAAACCAATATTCGATAAGCTGATTAACGATGAGAAGCTATCAAAAGAGGAAATAAAAATACTCTCACACTTTGTTTTTGCCCAATGTTTTCGCACGCCGGCTGCATACTTGCGATTAACTAAGCAAAACCTAAAAATATTTCCTGACGCGATGAACGAAGTTTGCGGAAAGCTAAACAAGGTATCTGAGCATGAATTACAAAGAAGCGTATCCCATCAGTCTGCCAACAGCAAAAGTATAGAAGATGTCCTATTTCCACTCAAGATATCACTTGATCGAGAGAAAAGCATAGTCGAAATGAAAACGATTGTTGGCAAAGGATTTTACTTACATGATTTAAAGCATTTGCTTACATCAACTGTAAAAGTGTCCGAACGGCTCAATTGGCAAGTGGTTCATGCCGCTGATGGTATTTCGTTCCCAACATCAGATGATCCTGTTATTTGTTTGAATTACAATAGCGAAAGGGACTATGATTTTGGTGGAGGCTGGGGGACAAAACACAACATAATATTAATGCCTATTTCTCCCAAAGTGCTATTATTTTCCGAAGTCGGTGTAAAAAGGAATATCCCTGGCTTGGACTATTCCTTGGCATACAGTAAATTGTTTCGTGAAATGATTATACGACATGCACACAGATATGTATATGCGGATCGTCCTCAGAAAGGCATGCTTGCACTCAATGCTCGTGTTGTAAATCGAGATATATATGAACATGAAAAGCAAAGCATTGCTGGATGGCACACAGAAAATGTAGAAGCAGAACGAAATCTATAAACACGAAATATCTTTGTTTTGAGCAATAAATGCAAGATATCCAGAATGATGTAGCTTGCCAAAAGTCCTCGAAATCGTCTGATTTCGAGGACTTTTGCTTTTCATAAGTTGCTATTTTGGGGTATCGCTTTTTTTGACCCAAACGCTGACCCCAACGGGAGTGGGTAGCGAAAACCGTCAGACGGCACGGGATAGGATATTGCCCATCGTCTGGGCGGCTTTGAGCTGTGCGTCGGTGGTCACATGGGCGTAAGTGTCCAGCGTAAAGCCTGCCGAGTAGTGGCCCAGCATGGAGGACACCGTTTTTACGTCCACGCCGTTTTGGAGCGCCATGGTCGCGAAGGTATGACGGAGATCGTGGAATCGGATGCGGGGCAGCCCTGCCCGTTTCAGCACCCGCTGGAGCATATGCAGGACGCTGTCTGGGGACATGGGGCCTCCGGTGGGCGATGGGAATACCCACTCGCTGTTTCCGACTTTGCACTTTTGCTTTTTCAGAACGCTTATCGCGTCTGCCGACAGCGGCAGCGTGCGGTAGGCGTTTTTCGTTTTCAGCGGGGCTTCGACCACCTTGCCATTCTGCCGCGAAATTGCCCGTTGGATTTTCAGTATGCCATGGTCGAGGTCAACGTCCGTCCACTTTAGCCCCAGCAGTTCGCCCCGCCGTAGGCCCGTGGCAAGGTCGAGGTAGTAGAGCTCGTACACGCCGCTGTCTCTGGCCTCCTGGAAGAATGCGCTGAGCTGGTCAGCGGTCAGGGCCTTCATCTCCTTGTGCTCTACCTTCGGCAAGGCACAGCCCTGCGTTGGATTTTTCGTGACAAGGCGCTGCTCCAGGGCGAGATTGTACGCCGAGCCGATCATCTGGTGGATGTTGCGGACGGTTTTCGGTGCCAGTCCTTTTGGCTTCTTTTTCGCTTCGATGCGGTCTACCCGGCCGCCGTCCAACAGGTGCTTGTAGAACTGCTGTAAGTCCAGAGAAGTCAGCTCTGCCAACGGGATGCCGCCGAGCTGCGGCTTGATGTGGTTTTTCAGAAAACCTTGGCTGGTCTTGAACGTGGACGGTCTGAGTTTTACTTTCGCGTAGTTCTCCATCCAGACCTCCAGCCAACTACCTACCGTGTAGGTCTTGGCTCGCCCATAGTCGATGCCCACATTTTCTTCGATGGCCTTCTTCAGCTTCTCCTTGACTTCTACCTGTGTCTTGCCGAGGACATTTTTGATGATGGCTTTGCCGGTTTCTGGATCGTGACCGACTGTGTACCGGCCCTCCCATCGACCGTCCTTTCGTTTGCGGATGTTCCCTTCCCCGTTCGCTCGTCTTTTCGGCATGG
>ENA-ORSI01003152-ORSI01003152.1-human-gut-metagenome-genome-assembly--contig:-NODE-3152-length-10879-cov-4.687823_pt1 | contig 10879 bp, 10 predicted proteins | sample MGYA00242187_ERZ509154 | MGnify/ENA primary metagenome ERZ509154 (study PRJEB26280, sample SAMEA2338627) | human gut metagenome | biome: human gut; feature: human-associated habitat; material: faeces...
ACGCTATAGCAGTGGCAAACCACTATACCGGATTTCTAGAAATCAATTGGGTGCCACCACTCATGAAGAGGCTGTCTCAAAATAAACTTGAGATGGTCTTTTTTTGTTTTATTTCAGATTGAAGTCATTTGTATTGTTCTCAAAAGAAGAATTTATAAGCTTGCTTTTGAAGATTTCATCCTTTCAAGCTGTTTTTTCGTTGCCATAAACCTCCTAAGAGGCTACTTTTGCAAGATTATGTGCTATGGCGTCAAGTACAACTACTTCCACATGGAACAGCGGTCAAGGTTCAAACCGGACCCGTTCAAGGCGGAAAACTTCTACTACAATGAAGAACATGACTTTTGTATCTGCCCTATGGGACAAAAGATGCAAAGGATAGGGACCGGACATGTGAAAACAGCATTTGGATATATCAGCGAAAATGCCAGATACAGAGCCGTCAGATGTGAAGACTGTCCGCTAAGATGCCGATATCTTAAGGCAAAGGGGAACAGGACGATAGAACAGAATCACAGACTCAGAAGATACAGGCAGAAAGCCAAAGAGCTGCTGTGTTCCAAGGAAGGACTGAAACACAGAGGACAGAGATGCATAGAACCGGAAGCTGTGTTCGAACAAATGAAATACAATATGAACTACAAACGTTTCCGCCATTTTGGAAAGGATAAGGTCTTCATGGACTTTGCCTTCTTTGCCATTGCCTTCAATATAAAAAAGATGTGTGCAAAAATGGCTAAAGAAGGTATGGATTGACTGATTAGACTGTTTTATGAGCTTACAGTAGCTATATTTAGATGTTGCGAACACATAAATCAAAGAAATCCTCAAAATATCGCAGCTTAAAAAAATGAACCGATTTTTATAGTCAACGAAAAAAAGAAGGCGCATCGCGTATGACACACCTTCATTTTTATTGCAAATATTTTGTATCATATTCTTGTTCTTATCTGTTGAAACATGCTCCATAAGAAGAAGCCTTTTTCTCTATGAATAAAAATATTTGCTTATTCAAAAAATATCCGTATCTTTGTATCCTAAGAGGGTTGTTCCATAAGTAAGAAGCTGTAAAATACTGAAATTAGCACAATCTCCAAATCGTTACCCGAAACTTTTCAGAACTTTCATAAGCGTTTGTCTTTCAAATCAATCCATCAATAAGATAAGAATTTAAAGTAAACTATTTCCTGTTATTTCTTGTCCGGAGCAGGAGGGGTGTCGGTCGGGCGTTTCTTTCCGTCCTTGTCTACCGGTTCAAAATCCTCTTTCTCAGGTTTATTCTGTGCATTTCCTTTCGAGGAAGGATTGACAATGTTCTGATAGGTATCATGAATGGGAAGCTTGTCTAGAATACCCAGTGCGGGAGCCACTTTGCTGACCACATTCTGCAAGAAATTGGACGTTGTGCCGTTGCCACCGTCAAATACAGTAACATTTCCCAGTTGGATATGTTCAAATGCCTTAACCTGTTCCGAAGCGATTTCCTTCCATTGGTCAACCATCTTGTATTGGATGGCGATTTCGGGATTGCGCTCGGCAGCCTTCACCATGGCCTCGAAACCTTCCGCTTCGGCCAGCAAGGATTTCTTCTTGCCTTCCGCTTCTGCTTCCAGTTTCATCTGGATGGCCTTGGCTTCCGCCTGTGCTTTGGCCAGGATAGCTTCCGCTTCTGCATTTGCCTTACGTTTTATTTGCTCGGCCAATGCGTCCGCATCCAAGATGGCCTGCTGTTTGGCTATTTCGGCAGGAACAATCTTATCCGCTTTCAAGGCCTGTTCCACTTTGCGGGCTTTCGCTTCTTCTATTTCACGCTGTGCGTTTTCCTGTGCGGTGAGGACGGCAGCTTGTGTCCGGGCTTGTGCTTCACCGGCTTTTCTAGAGGCTTCCGCCTTGGTAACTTCCAGTTCCGCATTGCTTTCGGCAACCTCTTTGGCAGCGTTATTTTGCCCGATGGCCGATTTCTTTTGTGCTTCCGCCTGCTTTATTTCCATATCGGATTGGAGCTCTGCCGTACGGCTTTCCTGTTCGGTACGCGCCTGTTCCTTGTTCACCTCCATAGAGGCGCTGGCTTTGGCGATACGTGATTCTTTTTCGGCATTTTCTTCTGCTACTTTCGATTCACGTTCCTTGTCGGCTATGGCTACTTTAATCTCCTCGTCACGTTGCGTATCGGCCAGTTGAGTGTTCTTGTCGCGGTTGGTTTCCGCTACTTTGGTGGCACGTTCTTTTTGTTGTTCCGCAATCTTGATGGCACCCAGTTTCTGTTGTTCTTCAATGTTAGCCAAGGCTTCGTTCTTGGCTTTCGCTTCGGCTTCTTTTCCCAGATTGACGATATAATCGGCTTCATCGCGGATATCGCTGATGTTGATGTTCATCAGGTAAAGACCGAATTTCTTCAATTCGGAGTCGATGTTCTTGCGGCAGTTCTCAAGGAATGTATCACGATCACTGTTCAGTTGTTCGATGGTCATGTCGGCAATGACCAGACGCATTTGTCCGTAAACAACGTCTTTAATCAGTTCCTGTTGTGCTTCGATATTCAGTCCCAGTAAGCGTTCGGCTGCATTCTGCATAACTTCGGGCTCTGTGCTTACGGCCACAGTGATGGTAGTGGGCACATCTACGCGGATGTTTTGTTTGGAAATGGCACCGGTCAGTTTGCAGTCAATCTGCATGGGTTTCATGTTCAGGAAAGAGTATCCCTGGATAATGGGCCATACAAAAGCGGCTCCTCCGTGATACAGTTTAGCCGATTTCTTGTCGCCGGTCTTACCATATACTACCAATACCTCGTCGCTCTTGCACTTGCGGTAACGACTTAAAATCCCGACGATGGTCAGGACGATGACAGCTACCAGAATAGCTGCATAAATGAGAATCTGCTCATCCATAAATGATTGCGTTTTTAGGGTTTATTTAATCAATATAATAGATTCCTTCCTTGTAATCCTTCAGTGTGAGGATATCGCCTTCCCGGTAGCTTTTACCCTGTATGCTCCGCACGGTAAGTTCTCTTTGTGCGCCATTGATGGCGATATAGACCACATAGTTTGTTCCTGCCTGTTCTTGTTCTTGGCAGCGGGTATATATTTCGCATTTCCTGCCTATTAATTCTTCTCCCTGTTCGGGCTTGTTTTCTTGTTTCAGCTTATAGCAGAGTTTATAAATCCAAGCTAGGACGAAGACAAAAAAGCTGCCGCTTATCACGGCGCCCAGGTAATGTAAGACAATGTAGGGAGGCTGGCATAAATACATGAACCAACCGAAACCCATGCAGAAATGAATCAGTCCTTTGAAGGAGAGTACGCTGCTCATGTCTATATCGGCGTTGCCATCGGCATTAACGTCTATGTCGGTGTCCATACTGCCGAAAAAGATGGATAAGATGAATTGCAGAAGAAAGATTCCCGTACTTACTAATGCAGCGAAAAAATATACGTTAGCTTCCATATATTTTGTGTTTATCTGTTTTTCAATTCACAAAATAAAGCAATTAATCCGAAAAAGCAAGAAGATAAGGGAAGAAATGTAGCTGTGTATGTACAGCTTTCGACGTTTTTTATCCGTCCGGCGGAAAGTTTTCCTAATTATGGGCATGTCTTTAAAAGGTTACGGGCAATCATTCTTGCGAACTATGCCCGTAGCTTTTATAGGTTGTTCTGCCTTGTATGTCCTGTTATAGGGAAATCAATGCCAGCGCTTTGTTTTCGGCGGCTTCCATAATCTCCCGTTCACCGGGGCCTTTGTCGTTGATGCCGCACAAGTGCAGGATACCATGAATAATCACCCGGTGAAGCTCGCGGTCGTAGGGTTGCTCAAATTGTTCTGCATTGCTGCGGACAGTATCCAAGCTGATGAATAAGTCGCCGGAAATACGGTCGCCTTCACAATAGTCGAAAGTGATGATATCCGTGTAATAATCATGTTGCAGATACTGTCGGTTCACTTCCAGAATTTTATCGTCCGAACAGAAGATGTAGGCGATTTCTCCCACTCTTTTTCCATAGCAGGCGGCTACTTCTTTAATCCATCCGGTGGTTTTTTTCTTTTTGATATCGGGCATTTTTACCCCTTCGGTTTGATAACTTATCATAGGCTGATTATTTTTTTATAATGTACAAAGATAAGGAAAGTATTTCAGCCGAAGAAAAGATAACAGATAAGAATAGCTGCAATGACCCCTGCCGCATCGGCTAGCAGTCCGCAAGGAACGGCGTGGCGTGTCCTCACTATTCCTACGCTGCCGAAATATACCGCCAGAATATAAAAGGTGGTGTCTGTGGAGCCTTGGAAGATACAGGACAGTCGGCCTACAAAGGAATCGGGACCGTATGTGGTCATGGCATCTACCATCAACCCTCGTGCCCCGCTTCCGCTCAAAGGTTTCATCAGCGCCGTAGGGAGCGCTCCTACGAAATCACTGTCGATACCGCATAGCTTTACGGCGTTGCCGATACCGTCAATCAAATAGTCCATCGCACCCGATGCGCGGAAGACTCCGATACCTACCAGTATGGCTACCAGATAAGGAATGATGCGCACGGCGGTGCTGAATCCTTCTTTGGCCCCTTCGACAAAGGAGTCGTAGACATTGATTCTTTTTCTGATCCCTGCCACAATAAAGCCGATGATGATAAGGAATAGGAAAACATTGGCGAAAGTGGTGGAGTAAATATCTATCTGATCTCGTGACAAGGTATTGAAGAAATAAATAATTCCTGCTACCAGCAAACTCATTCCTCCTAAAAAGAGGAGGATAGTGCGGTTAAACAGATTGATTCTCTGATAAATACTTACTGCTACAATGCCTGCCAAAGTGGAGAAGAAGGTTGCCAGCAGGATGGGTACAAATATATCTGTAGGTTGGGTTGCTCCCAGCTGTGCACGATATACCATGATGCTGATAGGAATCAGTGTAAGCCCTGATGTATTCAGTACCAGAAACATGATCATGGGATTGCTGGCAGTATCTTTCTTGGGGTTCAATTCTTGCAGGCCCTCCATTGCTTTCAGTCCTAAGGGAGTGGCGGCATTATCCAGCCCCAGCATATTGGCCGCCAGGTTCATAAAGATACTGCCTGTTACTGGATGTCCTTTGGGAATATCGGGAAAAAGTTTGCTGAACAGAGGTCCCAGCAATCGGGAAAACAGAGTGATGACTCCGCCCTGTTCACCTATTCTCATGATACCCAGCCAAAGAGAAAGGACACCGGTCAGTCCCAATGAAATCTCAAAAGCGGTTTTGGAGGAATTGAAAGTAGAGTTGATAATTTCGGGAAACACTTGTGTGTCGCCAAGGAAAACGAGTCGCATCAACGCTACTACGAAGGCTATCAGAAAAAAGGCTATCCAAATGTAGTTCAGAACCATATCGCTAGTTTTATTAGTAATAACTCGGACAAAAGTAGTCAATTTATTCGTTTTTGAATTAGAAAAGATTCAATTCTCTTATTTTTATTTCCAATCTTTGTTTGAACACGATAGCAAAATAGTATGAAATGATTTTAAGGGCAAACTACTCTCTCATTTGATTATTTCGATGAACGGGACGAGAAGGAAGCGTTTAAGCGATTCTCGTGAGTTTAAAGAATATCAAAAAGAGTAAAAAAGACGTTTGGTAGTTTGCTATTTGTCGGGTATATAAAGAAAAATGTTTTTTATGGATTTAAATATGCTTTGAAATGGATACTAATGAAATGTAAAATAACTCTTGGAATAAGTCTGTTCTAGAAGAAACGGATAATATAAGAATCGAAATAGTTAGGAAAAAGAGTTTTGTTGGTCGGATCTGATAATAAAAGGTTATATTTGTGCAAATATGCAGTGTGAATTCTGTAGTAGAAGGAAGGCATTGACGTAATAACAAGTAATAAGAGGGGGGAATATGTGGCCTACCATTTTGCTGATGTCAGCAAAATGGTTTCTGTGGGGTCTGGTGCAGAAAGAGAGATAGATGATATCTATCTTACCCGTTATGCCTGTTATTTGACTGCTCAAAACGGTGATGCGCGTAAACCGGCTATAGCTTTTGCTCAAAACTACTTTGCTGTTCAGACAAGGCGTGCAGAATTGGTGGAACAACATCTGTTGGATTATGAGCGGGTTCAAGCACGGACTAAATTGGCTGAAACGGAAAAGCTGTTATCGGGTGTGTTTTATGAACGCGGAGTAGATAGTAAAGGTTTTGCCATTATCCGTTCAAAAGGAGATAAAGCCTTGTTTCATCTTGACACAGCGTTGCTAAAATGTAAACTTGGTGCGCCCCACAGTCGTCCGCTGGTCGATTTCTTACCAACCATCAGCATTAAGGCAAAAGATTTTGCTGCTGAGATGACTTCTATTAACGTACAACAAAAAGATCTTTATGGACAGTCATCAATTGAAAAAGAACATATTGAGAATAATACGGCTGTTCGGAATATGATGGGGTAAGCCGAGGAATCTATCCGGAACAATTGCCTGCAGGCGAAGATTTAAAGAAAGTGGAACGCCGTTTGAAATCAGAAGAAAAGAAAATAACTAAGAAATAATGAAGGAACCGCTTGAGGAGAAACTATAAATGAGCTGAAACGGTTTGCTCACTTTCACATGCTTCAGTAAATAATTCTTGTGATGTCTGGTTAGGCAAAATAGAGCTTTTAGCCATATACTCTTTATTATTGGCATAGATAAAGAGTACGCTTCCCCCTTTTATCGTATTGATAATAGGTTTGGTCAGTGCCTGTGGCAAAGCCGGACAACCGAAGCTTCGTCCCAGTCTGCCTGATTTGCAGACGGAAGGGTTGGCGTATGCGGCGCCATGAACTACGATGGCACGTTCACGGGCCCGGTCATTGATTCCTTTTTCCAGCCCGTCCAATAAAAGGGAGTATCCGTTTCTGCCTTGATAAGTGTTTCCGGTAAGATAGAAGCCGAGGGAACTTTTATAAGAGCCGACTTCGTTGGAGAAAGAGGTAGCATAGTTCTCGCCGCTGTTTTTCCCATGAGAGACCACTGATGAGTATAGCATCTTTTTCTGTTCCATGTCAAAGACAAACAAACGTTTTTCGGTAGAGGATTTGGTGAAATCAATCAATGTCAGTATGGATTTGCTTTTTTGTTTAATCAAGTTGTATCCTGCCACAGCCTGTCGGAATGCCAGGAAATTGACCACCCCTCCCAATTGCATATCTTCGAATAATTGTTCGCCGTCCATTTTTTGAGGTGCAGGGACAGATGTAGCAACTTTCTTTTCGGGTGTAGCCGTCCGGGTCGATACATTGCTCGACGGAAAGAGGAATAGGAACAGGAGTAAAAAAGCTTTCTGCATACGTATGGAAAAACTGGATAACGGGTGCAAAGTTACGCACATTTCTATTCCAAAACAAATATAATCGTCTCATTAACAGGTGCCCATTCGAAAATAAACTTGGCATGAGAGGTGGCATTTCTTACACACATATGTGAGCGGGGGATGGTACCCAACGTATAACTGTATTCTATGATCCCTGTTGCCGGTGCATTGGTGGGTACTCCGTGAATATAACCACCATTATTGAAACGGCTGGCGTAAGGTGCAAAACCACCGGTGGCGGCAGAACCGTCTTTTAGAAAAATCATCTTGGTCTTTTTCTCTTGCAGAACGAACATACCCAATGGAGTTTCTTGGGCGTATGGAGGACGATGTTGTCCTGTTGTAGCAGGATTCATGCTACGTATCAGCCAGTAGCCCCTTTCTTTCCGTTCCAAAGTAGTTATATTCTGATTATGGCGGTCTATAAAAATAGCTTTGTTGAACACTACGCTGTCGGGAATCAGTTTTATATATTTTGTCGGAGCATACCATTCGCCACCTATAAAGACAGGTTCTACTTTGGTGAACTTTCCTTCCTCACCTAGGTGACGGGTAAGAAGTCCATCCAGTCCGTAGCGTTCGGCAGTAAGGGTGTCATCTGTTAGGAAAAGAGGAATTCCCTGATAGCGTTCCACTCCCAATGTGTCGGCTATCCGTTTGTATGCATCCCTTTTAAAACTTTTCACTAAAGGCGCTTCTCCGTTCCGGTTTTTATAATTCTGTAAGATGCACCATTGTGCCGGCTTTTTTCGAATATTCTCCAACAATGCTAGCCGCTCCTTTATTTTCTCCCATTGGAAATGGCGGGTGGTGTCTTTATAAGGATAGGTATCCTTCAAAGTATGTTTATCATACAGCAGTTCCTTGTCAAGCCTGATGTCTTCGGGTTTGATATCTTTTTCTACAATCTCGGTGATGGCTTCTGTCACAGTATTGTGTACCTCTGTTATCACTTCCTTAATTTCGCTATTTGCTTTCGAGGTACACGAGCAGATTGTACAGAAACCGGTCAATAAATATATGAATTCTATTCTTTTCATCATAGACACAGGTTTGTGGCTTTCTTCTACAAATATAATTCTTTAAAAGGAATAAACATGCGTTTTTGTTTTTAAATGCAGTGAAAAATTCCTGTTTCTTTGAACAATCTCCCCTATTGCATACCTTATAAAGGACCGCTGGGAATAATCGTTTATCTTGGCTTGAGGTTTTTACAGAAAAAAAGAATCAACTTAAAAACAAGTATTATGGTGGAATCAACTAGAGTAAGAAGTAAAAGATTATCCTTTTCAGGTAAGAAGACACTGTCTTCCTTTATGCAAGTGAATATTGCCAGTCTGAGACAATCGGGAAAATTGCGTACCAGTGAGACGTATAGAGCTACACTGAACAGTTTTATGAAATTTATGGATGGCAAGGATGTTCTGTTGAGCAATATGGATGCCGAGTTGATGATGGGGTATGAAACTTATTTAAAGGCGCAGGGAGCAAGTATGAACACCGTTTCTTTTTATATGCGTATTTTGCGTGCAACGTATAATCGTGCAGTAGATAAAGGGGTGATCAGACAGCGTTTTCCTTTTAAGCACGTCTATACGGGAGTGGAAAAAACGGTGAAGCGGGCCATTTCTTTTAAAGTAATCAGACAACTGAAGGAGATGGATTTAAGTCACTCTCAGTCAATGGAGTTTGCGCGTGATATGTTTATGTTCAGCTTTTATACCCGGGGAATGTCATTTGTGGACATGGCTTTTCTTAAAAAAACAGATTTAAATAATGGTATGCTGACTTATAGAAGAAAGAAAACCGGTCAGTTGCTTTCCATCAGATGGGAGAAATGCATGCAGGATATAGTGGATAAATATCCCGGAAACTATTCGACTTATCTTCTTCCTATTATAATTCATATCAGGAAAGATGAAAGATTGCAATATAAAAATTCAATTTGCTTGGTGAACAGAAGGCTAAAAGAAATAGGGAAAAAGTTGGGGCTTGTTCATCCTTTGACTATGTATGTGGCGCGCCATTCATGGGCCAGTGTTGCCAGAGGCAAACATATTCCTCTTTCTGTGATAAGTGAAGGGATGGGACATGATTCGGAAAAAACGACTTTGATTTATCTGGCAGCATTGGATACCACCGTGATAGACAAAGCGAATATGGTGGTGCTGAGGGAATTCTTGTGATAATAGGGTAAAGATATTGTTTCTTGTCAAAAAGAGGATATCATATCACAAGGTATCCTCCATTTGATGGGATCAGTGTGTCTAGTATTTTTTTATAAATGTGTGTTTGTTCTCTCTAAAGATGATAGCACTTTCTGATGTGGCTGAGTTGAATATGTTTGTTGCAAGGTCGGCACAGCCTATGATCTCTTTATTGTTATCTTTTGTCAGAAGATACCTTATAGTGAAGGAGAATCGGATTACAGATAGATTCTGAAACAATTGCCATAAACCATTATGCTGTTTTTGTCCACCTATTTGTTATGAAAAAATATCAGCTTCCAAATATTCAATATTTTTCCGTAATATGACAATTGTCATAGGTTTGTTTTTTATGTGAATTATAGCTGATACAACTATTTTTTAGTAGACAAACTTGAATAAAAGAAAAGGCAAAGTTTACTTGGATTTTATTCTTTGATTTTAGAGATAATCCTCTTATTACAAGAACTTTATAGAAAAAATACTAAGTTGGAATATTATATATCTCTTATTAAGAGATATATATTTTGTCGCAAATTTAAGCAAAGTTTTGAGAATTAGAACAATTTAGCAAGGAAATTTAATAATTGATTCAAAAAAAACGTTTTCTGAATACATGATTTAGTCTTTCAAAGTATTCTTGTATGAATGTATTTTGTTGATTTATAATGTGTTATAGGTCTATTGTATATCTCTTAATAAGAGATCTATCGTATAACTGATGACACGCCATATAATAATGTATGGTTGTGAAGATGTTAAAGCGAAGATTAAAAGTAAATAAAAATATGGACTATCTATTCTTGAGACGACACAGACGGACTGCTACTTCGAATAGGCAGAAAAGCCTGCTTCTTAAGGCTGCTGAACGCCAGTGGGAACTACAGTTCGCCAATAAGGGAACTGAAGGGAGAAAGGTGGATTGTGCCCTATATAAATGTATATTGTATAACCTTGAAATAAAGCAAGTTTTTTTGGATTCGGAGCTTTCTTTGAAAAAGTTTAGCGTTATGATAGACACCAACCAAACTTACCTGTCGAATGTGGTAAACAAGTATTTCAACTGCAATTTGAAGGAGTTGCTGAATACTTACCGTGTGGAATATGCCAAAGAGTTACTCCATGCTGGGAAATGTTCATTAGAAGAACTCCCACAGCGATGTGGCTTTGCCTCTAGAAGTGCTTTTTATGCCTCTTTTAGTAAAATAGTCGGAATGTCTCCTTTGCGCTTTCTAGCTCGAGAACAGAATAATTCGCTCTTAGAATCAATGATTTATGTATAATCAATTTTAGTTTTTTAAATTTATAAATTTAAAGTTTTTCTATTATGAACAAAAAG